>Ga0081539_10003397_pt1 | contig 19660 bp, 14 predicted proteins | sample TabmetS4T2R2_FD_71023 | JGI IMG/M metagenome (GOLD analysis project Ga0081539, IMG submission 71023) | Tabebuia heterophylla rhizosphere microbial communities from the University of Puerto Rico - S4T2R2 | ecosystem: Host-associated > Plants > Roots > Rhizosphere ...
GGCGGCCTCGGATGTTCAAGTATTGTTGTAAATTTGGGGTTGGCGTTCCACAAACTTTGGGGAAAACAGACTCTTCTCGTCGATGGCATTTTGACAGCCGGTCAGGTGGCATTGATGTTAGATGCAAAGCCCTCGGCGACATGGGAAAATCTTGTAGGCGTCGATTCTGAGAATCTCGATGATGTAGTGACGAACGAAATGATGTGCTCACATAAAAGCGGGATTCGTTATATTGCATCTCCTCGGTATCCTATTGCAGCAGACACCTTTGCAAATGAAACATTAAAACTTTTCATGGACAGGCTAAAAAGCCAAAATGATTTCATTATCGTAGATACGTCTCACGATTTTTCAGATATGACAATTCAGATGCTAAGCGCGGCAAACACCATCTTGTTGGTGATGGCACCTGAAATGGCCTCGCTACGCACCACCATGAGTGCATTGGAGATATATGATCGGCTGGGGATCCCTCTTGAAAAAGTGAAGATTGTTTTGAACAACAATTCATCCAACCCTGCCATCAAGCAGGCACAACTTGAGAAGGTCCTAAAACGTCCTGTCGATTTTGTTTTACCCTTTGAAGCGGGAGCGGTAAACCGCGCGCTAAATTTTGGGCAACCGTTCATTTTGAGCAACCCTGACCTGCAGATATGTCTTAATCTGGAAAAGATGGCATATATGCTAAGCGATAAAGTATACACATCGATTCCACCTGCGGTCCCATCGCCCACATGGAAACGGGTGACGAGCCAGCTTTCCAATAAGTAGGGGTAATGCGGAAAAAAAACCGACATTCCCCTTTCCTGATCCTTCTAATGCTTGGGATAGGATTGCCAGGTTTTATTGGGATACTGGGTGTCCAGGCAAAGGCTGTTGCCAGCCAGCCTGAAATTATCAGCTCAATCCTGCAAATTGCGGGTACGTCTACGCCCACTATGCTTCAGGCAACTTCCACGCTTCTTGCTTCGACCTCGACGAGTTTACCTCTTGCCCCTTCTGGCATATTTTCTCCTGGATTGCAGGCCTTTATTCAGGCTCCCAATGGACTCGTTTCCAGTCCCTATGTGATTCTGAGCGCATTTTCTGCCCTGCCGAGAACAGAGTCGGTAACGATTCGAGGCTTTGTTAACTCGCAGGAATTCATCTGCACACAATCTCCGTGTTTGATCCCTCTTCAAGGCGATTCAAGATTTGTGTTCAGGGCTTTTACGGATTCAGGCGCGAGCAGTGAGGAGATCATTGCATCGGTACGGGTTGTTCAGACTCAGGATGGATACATTGTAACAATTGATTCCGTTAACATTTTTACCCCAACGAATGATTCTTGTTCTCTCACCTGGGGGGTGCAAGACGAAACAGGCGCCACCTGGGATTCATTTGTGCAGTTCCCTTACCAACTTAATACCAAGAAAACCTTACATACCCTTGCAACACAACTGATTTTGAACGGGATTGTTGATACCAACGATTGTCCTGCCGGTGGACTGAGCCTTAGTTTGGATTGGCCCACTGCCTGCGGACTGGAGCGAGCCTCAACCAAGATGATCGAGTGGCAGAATCAATTCGATGAACATATCTGGCTGGCAAGCAAAATTTATGGTATTCCACCAAAAATCATAAAGACATTGATTGAGCTTGAATCACAATTTTGGCCCGGGAACTCGCGTTTTTATCTTGATGAATATGGACTGGGTCAACTAAATCAACTAGGGATTGATGTGTTACTGCGCAGAGACCCCGGCTTATATCAGACGGCATGCGCACAGGTGCTTTCAAATTGTTTCACTCCTTACGCAAGTTTACCGCCGGATCAGCAAGCATTGATTCGAGGTGCAGTTGTCAGTCTCGCGGACGCTACTTGTCCAACCTGCCAGTATGGCTTGGACCTGGATAAGGCAAAGGAAAGTGTTTCCCTTATCGCAATGCTTCTCCGCGCAAACTGCCAGCAGGTAGATGTGATCTTGGATCTTGCCGCCAAAGCCTATGTTGACGAGGACGCGGATGCCGCCACTGCTACTGCCGTCGTCGCCACTGCTACCGCGGGTGGAATTGGCCTTTCCAAAACCACCTATGAAGATCTCTGGCGATTTACGTTTGTTGCATACCACAGTGGTCTAAGTTGCTTACAGACAGCTGTGCTAGCTGTCGAAAAGGCCAACCTGCCCGTGACGTGGGAAAACGTTGCCAATGCAATGAAGTGTAAGGGCGCCGTGGATTATGCAAATGGATTTATGAGCAACCTGCTATCGTTTGATTTGTATCTCTTTCAACCTAGCGAGTCAGATATCTCACTGGCTGCACCCACATTCGTGCCGACGCGGACTCCTATCCCAACACCGACGGTCTTTATATCCACCGCGCAGATCAGGGTTCACGTATTTATCGATCGCAACAATAACGGCTCTCCCGATGACAATGAGTGGGTTGATGCAATGACGGTGCTGCTTACCACGTCCACAAATGAAGAAATCACGCAAAGAACGCAAAACGGGGTGGCGATTTTTGATATGACAGGATATCCGCCTGGGATTGGCATCAACGTCAGCCTGCCAGGCCTGTATCGGAGTGAAAATTTTGTGTTACCAGAAGAAGGCGAAGTAACGGTGACGTTTAAGTTCGAACAACCCGCGTTGCCTACCCTTATTCCTTAGTTAGTGAGTGTGAATTATGTCAAAGAAAACTCCAAAAAAGAAGAAACTCGAAGTGGATCAAATTGAGCCCTTTGATGCGAAGACCGAATCAACGGAGTCGGAAGAGGGTCAGGTTGAGGCGACTCTTCCTGATACTGTTCAGCCGAATGCCGTGCATGAAAGCGATGAGCAGCCTTTCGAGGAGGAATCTGTTCTTCCTGCTATCGAGGTTTCCGCTCCAGACGAACCAATTAACGTGGGTGTTGAGGATGCAGCAGATAGCTTACTGGATGATGTTCGCCAGTCTTTAATTGAAGATGAAACCGTCAAAGATGAGAAAAAGTCGAAAAAATGGTGGCGTCGAGTTGCGAAGGGCCTGCAAAAAGATAAAAAAGCTGAAACTGAAATACCTGATGAAGCAGAAACAAATTTGAGTCCCTTGAATGTGCAAACAGACTTAACCCAAGAAAAGGAACAAAAAGAGTCGGAAGAATATCTCGATGAGATCGATGAACTTATCGATATGCTTGAAGCCGAGACACATGAAGTTGCTACTCCAGAATCTACACCCGTGGTTGTACCAGCGGAACAAGAAGTAGAAGTTGATATTGAGGAGCTAAAAAAACAGGCCTTTCGACCGCGTGGTGAAGGTGAAGAAGAGGAGAATCTATCTGAGGTCCGTTCGGTCGCGCTAGAGGATGGCGAAGAAGTTTTTGTGGAGGTTCAAGCAACGACGCACGATCCTTTAGAGGAACGACTGGCGGCCTTAGAAAATACGCTGCGCCCCTACAGGCGTTATATCTATTTTGGGTTTGCAGTTCTGGGCATTGTCATGACAGTGATTGCCGGAGCGGTGCTGTTTAATATTTACCGGCAAAGGCAGCCAACGGTTCCTGTCATTGATCCAAATTTACCGTTTCCGACTTCCATAGGTTTGCCAGGCGGGTTGAACTTTAATCTGGGTAAGGGCACGCTCCAAAACGGCGAATGGAATCCACAAGGTCCCGAATGGCTACAGGGAACCGAAATCTGCCGCTGGGTTGCCATTCCATGGAGCCGCCAATTGGAAGCTGTGATTCGAACTTTAAACCCAGATGATCCCATAGAGCTTGTCATGAGCAATAATGACAGGCTCGTATATAAAGTGTATTCTATTAGAGAATTAAGCATAGAACAGATGCAGGAACTGCCAACAGATTCGCCATGCCTTCTTCTGGTGTTGGCAAAGGCAGATTCTGATTTGCGCTGGGTACTTATAGCAGTTCCATAGGATTTGTGCATTCGATATCGCCACTTTAATAACAGAAAAGTTACAAATACCCGTCAATATTTGGCATCTTTTCTTGTTATTGGATAGTTTTGCCTATATATAGGGTTCATTAATTTTATCGTTTAGGAAGGGTAGGGTAACTTTTCCCATTTCGCTTCGTCTTGCTTTTACTGAGTAAAGAAGCATAGCTGCCTTATTCAGATCAATTTTATAAATGGAAATAGATGTTGGGATGCAAAGACCCGGTGACGAAAACTGGTCGCAAAACCCTATTGGGTGTAGTCACTGGCGAGCGACAGCGAAACCGACCCATATATTGGTCGGTTTTTGCTTTCATATATTTATAGTACTTATAAAGTGATATTTATGAAAAGTAGTTCTTCAAACAATAAATTATTTGGATACCGCGCCCAGGCCATAGTTGAATTTGCAATCGTATTGCCCATTCTTTTAGCCCTGCTCGTAGGGATATTTGAAGTGGGTCGTCTGATTTTTATTTATGCCGCAGTTAACAATGCCAGCCGTGAAGCGGTTCGTTACGCTTCTGCGATCGGAAGGGAGGATAGTTTTGGGTACGAAAAATATAGATATTGTTCGGGAATCGAAGAAAGAGCGCGGAAGTCTGCGTTCATGATCCCTTCTCCATCGATCACAATTATGTATGATAATGGACCCAGTACATCCTCCTTTGGGCCGTGCAATTATCCTAACGGCGAAGATCCAGATATTTCAGTTGACACCGGGGATCGTGTCGTTGTTACCGTTTCAGCGACTTACAATCCTATGATCAATTTGATTCCTATTCGTTCGCGGACGATCACTTCATCCAGCGCGCGGACAATTATTGGGATTCTGGATCTTGATTCAGTTACTGTCTCAGGTGGGGGAGGCGCATCCAGCACGCAAACAGCAGCGGCAGCCACGCTGACAGCGGTGGCAGTTTCATCCAACACAGCTATACCGTCTAATACGCCGACCGCAACTGCGACAGTGCCATCTCCTACATCAACTGCAACAGTTCCAGTTGTAATCATCACGTTCACACCTCTGCCGACCAATACACAAACTCTTGTACCAACCTTCACACCGACGAGGACCCCGACGGTAACAAACACGCCCACTATCACTTCAACTTCGGTGACAGGTTGTGGAAATATCACTCATAGCTCGATTAGCGTGCCTGGCGCATCTGGTAATAAGAGTATGAGTATGACAATCACAAACCCGAATAGTTATTCGGTCACAGTCTCAACTGTTCAGGTAACATGGAATAGTGCCACTGGCGGACCTGGCAGCAGCCTGTTAACTCTTCAAGGCGCTAGTCTTGGAAGTACATTCTGGACAGGCAGTAATAGCACAGGAAGCCTCACAATTACACCTTCCACAACATTGTCTATCGCCGGAAATAGTACGACATCTACTATCATTTTCACCTTCGACAAGAACTATCAAGCGACTGGCAGCCCATCGATCACGATCAACCTCTCAACGCCGGGATGTGAGAGTTCACCCATTAAGAGCCCCTAAAGGCTCAAATAATAAGGAAAGAGAGAACTTATGAAACATATTAAAAGTGAACGTGGACAAGCATTGATCATATTTGCGCTTGCAGCGATTGGCATCTTTGGCATCGTAGCCCTGGCCATAGATGGCAGTGTGAAATTTTCAGACCGCCGTCACGCGCAAAACGCGGCAGATACCGCCGCGTTAGCAGGTGCACTGGCCAAAGGTCAAGGTGATACAAATTGGGACCTCGTTGCCTTGGATCGTGCTGCTGATAACGGTTATGATGATAATTTGGTAAGCAATAACGTCGAAGTCTATTCCCCACCGATCAGTGGATATTATGCCGGTGATGACCTATATGTGCAGGTGATCATAACCTCTAATGTAAATACATACTTTGCGCGTGTACTTGGGATCGCTCAGACACATAATGTTGTTGAGGCCGTTGCCTTGACAAAAGAAGGTGGCCCATTATTTAACGGCGCCTCCGTTGTTTCGTTGAATCCAAATCCTAGTTGTGGTAGCGGTAGCGTCAACGTGGGTGGGAACGGCACGATTAACCTGAGTGGTGGTGGTATCTTTGTCAATTCAAGTGCAAGTTGTGGGTATTCGCAGACTAGTTGTACTGTTACGCTAAATATTGGTAGTGGAGGTATCTCTTCTGCAGGCAGTCCCATTGACATTCATGGTTGTAGTGGCTCGGGCCTTACAACAAATACCAGTGAAACACAAGTTGAAATTCCTGACGAAGTGTACATGCCCGATGAGCCTGCTGAATGTAGTCAGACGGCTGCCATTCCCACTCCACTGGGTGGCGACAAATGGCTGATCCATCCAGGCTATTACACGGATTTTCCTCAAGCGGGCCTGATCGGCAATAATAAAGAAATTTACCTAGAGGCCGGCGTTTATTGCGTTGACAGCGATCTCCATTGGAGTGGTGCTACCTTTGACTATCTCGATGGAACCAGCGGCATAACCATTTATATTACAGCGGGCCATGATTTTAGTATAAGTATTAATAGTCCCATTTTGCTGGATGCATCTACCTCGGGTGAGTATGAAGGTTATCTTATCATTCTGGACGGGACTCATACCTCCACGGAAAACTGTACAATTAACGGTGGTAGCTATCTTGATGTAAATGGAACGATATTTGCTCCTTATTGCAACATAACTATCAATGGAGATAACAGTTCTAACTCTACCTTTAACGCCCAGGTCATCGGATGGGATATAAAGCTAAATGGCAATAACATCCTTGACTTTCAATATGATCCTGGCACCAACGCCCAAAATAAACGTAAAATCGGTCTAATGAAGTAATTTCTATTAAGAGGGCGAACTCCTTATATCATCAGTTCGCCCTCTTTTCATTTCTAAATCTAGCACAAACCATTCTTTAGATAGGAAAATAACATGGCAAAAAAGTTAGCCACACAAATCGTTCCCGGGATTACCGATGCCGAGTTACTGCGACCCAGAGTCTTGAAATACTTGATTGAATTAATGGATGAAACTCCGCCGTTGGGCGAGCGTTATGAAGAATTAATGAGAGAGTTGATCTTTCAAGCCTATGAAATTGCCAATGGTGATTTAGGAGAAGGCGAGAAGGCATTTCTAAATGAGATTTACGATTATGCGGCAAGTTATGGCGCGATGGAAGAGTTCTTCAATGATCCGCAAATCAGCGAGATCATGGTCAATGGCGCAAGTCAGATCTTTATTGAAAAAGATGGGAAGATGATACTGACCGAGGCAAAGTATGACAGCGAACTCCAACTGCGTTTCGCCATTAACCATATCATTAATCCATTCGGAAGATATGTGAATTACAAACATCCGATGGTGGATGCTCATCTAAAAGATGGTTCCCGTATCAATGCTGTCATTCCACCGGTTGCACAGCAAGGTTCCTGCCTCTCGATCCGCCGCTTTTTGAAAGACAAGTTATCCGTTCAGGATCTTATTGAAAAAGGTGCACTCACACAAGGCATGGCAGATTTTGTGGCGGTCTGTGTCGCCGCGCGCTTGAATGTCATTGTTGCCGGGAATACAAGTTCCGGGAAGACCACTTTCCTCAATATTTTGGCTCGTTCCATCCCAGACCACGAACGGATTGTTACCATCGAAGACTCAGTCGAGTTGCAAATGATGCAGATGCATAAGGTGTCACTCGAAGCGAGACCGCCTGATTACAATGGCGAAGGCGAGGTTACAATTCGGGATTTGGTAAAGAACTCTTTACGTATGCGCCCTGATCGCATTGTTGTGGGCGAAATCCGCGGCGGCGAAGCACTGGATATGTTACAAGCCATGAACACCGGTCACGATGGTTCGATGACAACTGTTCACTCCAACTCTCCTCGCGATACACTGTCGCGAATCGAGACTATGACGCTGATGGCCGGTTTTGAACTGCCTGTGCTTGCAATCCGCAAGCAGATCGCTGCCGCGCTCGACCTGATCGTCTACTTAACTCGTTTTCCAGATGGAACACGAAAAGTCACTCAAATTTCTGAGGTCGCAGGCATGGAGTCTGATGTTATTACTTTAACTGATATTTTTGTCTTCCAGCAGAACGGCACAGATACTGATGGAAAACCGCTCGGTCAATTCCGCCCAACAGGGCTTCGACCGATGTTCTCGCGTAAATTGGAAGCAGTAGGCTATCGATTGGATCGCCAGATGTTTATGGCGAAGTGAAGTTAGCTGATAAAAACGCCTGCCCAGCACGATATTGCTGGGCAGTTCCCATTAAATCATCCACCCAACAATCATTCCAATATCGCGTCGCTCATCTCATCGAGTTTCGCGACCTCCCCCTCTGTCAACTTCCAGCCCAATGCGCCCGCGTTTTGTTGAGCCTGCTCGGCATTCTTGGCACCGGGGATGGGCAGCGCACCCTTGCAGATCGTCCAATTCAATGCAATCTGTGCGTTGGACTTTCCTCCATGATCCTGCCCAATCTCTGTCATTAATTTGAGAAGCGGTCCTAATTTGGGAAGTATGCTTGAGTAACTTGCTCCGCGTGAACCAGGTGGAGGGAGTTCCGAACTATACTTTCCTGAAAGTAAGCCTTTTTCAATTGGGCTATAAGCGATCATGCGAATCCCTAACTCCTTGCACCTGGCAAGTGTGCCGTTCTTTTCAACAGCCCTGTTCAATAAACTATAGTGCACTTGATTCGATGCCAGCGGGATGTTATGGCGGGCAAGTGATGAATAGGCTGCCAGCATGCGGCTTTGTCCAAAGTTTGAAACGCCCACCGTACGCGTCAGTCCGCTTTTCACACACTCAGCGAGACCTGCCATTAAATTATCTATGCTCATGACCGGGCTAGGCCAATGGATCTGATATAAATCTACACTTTCGACTCCGATACGGGCAAGGCTACCCTTTAAGGCACGCGGCAACGCACCTTTCGTAAATCGCCAGGGGAGGGGAAAAAACTTCGTGGCGATTAAGATGGGTTGATCCGTCTTTTTCAGAAACTGCCCAAGCAGACGTTCAGAGCGCCCATTGCCGTATATCTCTGCTGTATCGACAAAACGAATTCCTTCATTGACAGATATCTGAAAAGCCTCGCGCACTTCCTCTGGGCCGTAACCGTGCCCATACTGCCATACAATTCGATCACCCCACTGCCATGCCCCCAGTCCCATTTCGATCGCATGCAAAAACCTGGTTTCAGTGCTTAATTCGGCCAAGGCTTCTCTCCAGGAAGAATAGGATGGATTGTATCTTAAAATAAGCTACCATCATAGTCAGTAAATCTAATTCGAGTTAAAATTCAAGCTACTCAAACGATTGGAACTGATGGAACGCTACTCTCTCACTCTTCTCAAACTATGGTTGAGAAGACAGGGGTGAGGGAATGCCGCTCCCTGAGTTCCAGGGAGGTTCCTGTGACATCTCTGTTTGTCTCGCGGGATTTCGAACCCGCATCTGACCTAAGCCGAAGGCTGAGGTTGCCCTTTTCAAATTTAGAACTGCTGACGCGTGCCCTGACGCACCGTTCTTATGTCAATGAGAATCCGAACGCTTCGGAGGACAATGAACGGCTTGAATTCCTGGGCGACGCGGTGCTTGATTTCATTGTGGGTGCGTGGGTATATCATCGTTTCCCTGAAATGCCCGAAGGCGATCTTACCAAGATACGGTCAGCTATTGTCCGCAATGATCAGCTGGCTGATTTTGCGCGACATCTAAATTTAGGTGTCGCACTGCGATTGGGCCGGGGTGAATTTGCTTCAGGAGGTCGTCAGCGTAATGGACTGCTGGGATCGGCGTTTGAGGCGTTAATTGGCGCGCTATATCTGGATTCAGGGTTGGGGGCGGTGGAAGCATTCGTCCAACCATTATTAGAACAGGCGCGCGAGGCTATCCTTAAGAAGGTGCATGATCCCAAGAGTCAATTGCAGGAATGGGCGCAGGCGCAAAAGCTGGGTGCACCGCGTTATAGGACGATCGCAACCACTGGCCCTGACCACGCCAAGGAATTCGATGTTCAAGTAGAAATTGGTGGGCAGGTGGTAGGGCAGGGTCATGGAAAAAATAAGCATGCGGCCGAACACTTCGCGGCGAAACATGCACTGGAAACATTAGGAATTGAATAATCCTCAATTATTGAGAAATAATGTATATATATTGGTGATGAAAGAAAATTAGATGCCTTTACGACTAAAATCCCTTGAACTGCAAGGTTATAAAACCTTCGCGTCAAAGACTACGTTTGAATTCGCAAGTGGAATCACCGCCATTGTCGGACCAAATGGTTCGGGCAAATCGAACATTGCGGATTCACTTCGTTGGGTGTTGGGGGAGCAATCCTATACATTGCTGCGCGGCAAGAAGACCGAAGACATGATCTTTAACGGTTCCGAGCATCGTCCGCGTGCCGGGATGGCTTCGGCACATATTGTCTTCGACAACACGACTGGCTGGCTTCCGGTCGATTTTACTGAAGTGGGCATGACGCGTCGCGCCTATCGGGATGGTCACAACGAATATTTGTTGAATGGCCAGCATGTTCGCTTGCGCGACTTAAACGAATTGCTTGCGGCTTCGGGTTTATCGGAAAGAACCTATACCATTTTAGGTCAAGGTCTTGTAGATGCATCGCTTGCTTTGAAAGCAGATGAGCGCCGCCGTTTATTCGAGGAGGCCGCTGGTGTTGGCTTGTATCGCGTTCGTCGCGAGGAAGCGCTCAAGAGGCTTGAAAACACGACCCGTAACCTCGAACGCGTGCTCGATATTATGTCTGAGCTAGAACCGCGCCTGAGAAGCCTGGAACGTCAGGCAAAGCGCGCCATCGAATATTCAAAAGCACAGGCGAATCTAAAAGTGATCTTGCGCGAATGGTATGGTTACCACTGGCATCGTGCGCAGCAGGAATTGACAGAGGCCCGTGAACATGTTAAAGCGCAAGAAGCCCGCGTGATCCAGGCGCGGGATGTTCACCAAAAAGCACAAGAGGAATACAACCGATTTCGTGAACGATTCACGGGAACCCGCACGCAACTTAATACATGGCATCATCAATCTGCGGAATTGCATAGTCAGCGCGAAGAGGTAAGCCGTGAACTTGCAGTGCTTGAAGAGCGAAGGCGTTCATTACTTTCGACACAGTCCGCTCTTCTGGCAGATCGAGACCGTATGTCTGATGAGAAAAAAAATGCGCAGGAACGCCTGGCAGAAGCTGAACAGGAGACCGCGCGTTTACAAACGGAACAGGGTGAGGCCAAAAAACAATATGCAGATGCACAGCAGGCCTTGCAGACGAAACAATCGGAACGAACCGTAGTCGAAGAGAAGCTGCAGACCGCGCGTGCAGAAATCGAAAAACGAGCAGCGCAACGCGCTGAATTCCAGGCCCGCTTGGATGAACTCGAGGCGCGCTTGAATAATTTCCAATTGCGCATTGAAAGCATAAGCAAAACGGTTGAAGTAGCCGAAGTAAGTGCGCGTGAAGCGGGCGAGAAGTTTGCCCAGGCACGCAGGCTGCGCGAGGATGCTGAACAAGAATTAAAGAAGGCAGAAGAGAAAGCAGAACGTGTAAAGAGAGAAATTGAACGAATAGAAAAAGAGCGACACGTAAAAATAGATGAGCGTGCCAATTTTCTAGCTGAACACACGCGCGTGAAAGTTCAACTTGAAGTGCTCGAACAGGCGGAACAATCCCTTGCGGGATATGCAGAGGGCGCGCGTTTCTTGCTCGATGCTGTGCGACAATCGAAACTTAAAGGAGCGCGCGGCGCATTGAGTGCATTGTTGGATGTTCCGGCTGAACTGGAAACTGCGGTCGCGGCTGCCCTGGGTGACACACTTGATGCAATTCTGCTAGATACAAATGAAGTTGACGATGCGCTGCAATTGTTGGAATCGGATGATTCGGGGCGCGCGGCCTTGCTTCCGCTTGGAAATAATTCCCGGCAACATCTGGTACCGCCGCATGATGACAGCAGCCTCGGAATCGCTTCGGATTTGGTTCATGCTTCTGATGAATTGCGCGGCGCGGTACACCGGATACTCGGTCAGACGTTGATCGTGCGAGACCGCCGAACGGCGCGCCGTTTGATCGATGATTTACCGACCCACGCGCGCATCGTGACTCTGCGCGGCGAGGTCTTCCGCGGGGATGGGCTGATCATCGCCGGGAAATCGGCGTCCGCTACTGGGTCCGCTCTTAGCCGCCCGCGCCAAAAACGCGAGTTGACTGAATCGCTTGTGGCTCTGAGTGGACAAATTGATTCTTTAAATAAAGAAGTAGATTCACTTTCTGCACAGATCACGGACGCGCAGCGGGAGTACGCAGAAGCTGAAAGCGCGGTGCGTGACTCACGCGTCAGATTGGATGAGACTCAGGCAAACGAACAACAGGCCGGGCTGGAGTCTGAATCGATGCGTCGGCAGTGGGAGTGGCAGAAGAGTCAGTATGAGCAGTTGAAGTCTGAATCGAATGAAGCGATAATAAACCGTCAGAACTTAATTCAATCACAAGCCGAACTCGAAAGCCAATCTGAGGAGTCGCTACATCAGGTGCGATTGCTTTCCGAACAATTGGGTGGTATGGATCTTATGGAGGCGCAGGAGCAAGCCTCTTATTGGGGAACACGGGTTGCAGTAATGGCGAGAGCCATTGAAGATGCGCTTGGAAGGCAAGAAGAGAGATCCAAAGAGGCAGCAAAGTTTGATACAAGGAATGTTGATTTAACAGCGCGATTACAAGAAACCGAGACTTCGCTGAGCAATCTGGAAATTGAAAAATCTTCCTTGCGTGAGCGTGAGTTGTCATTGCACACGCAGATAGAAGAGTTGCGTGTGCAGATCGACCCAGCGGAAAAAGATTTGGAGAGTGCCGAGCGAGAGGAGGCACGCTTGCAGGAAGCCGAGGCGCATGCACAGCGTGCGCTTGCAACTGCGGAACGTTTGGCTGGTCAACAGCAATTTGAGCAATTAAGAAAACAGGAGGGTTTGGATAACCTTCGCCAGCGGATCACAGATGATTTTGGGCTTGTGATGTTCGAATATGCCGCCGATATTTCTGGGCCCGTACCATTGCCTTTTGAAGGGATGGTGGAAGAACTACCTGTGGTAACTGAAATTTCCCCTGAACTCGAATCCCAACTGACACATAATCGTATGCAGTTGCGCCGCATGGGACCGATTAATCCTGAAGCCAAACAGGAGTTCGATGCAGAGTCGGAACGTTACTTATTTATGAAGACGCAAGTGGATGATCTGCGGAAAGCTGAGGAAGACATAAAACAGGTTATCGTAGAGTTGGATGAGTTGACCCGGCGCGAATTCTCACGGACCTTCGATGCGGTGGATAAGCAATTCCGTGCCATGTTTACTCGTCTGTTTGGAGGCGGGTCCGCACGGCTTTCACTGACCGATCCCGATAATCTGGTTGAAACGGGGATTGAAATCGAAGCGCGCCTGCCTGGCCGCCGCGAGCAGGGACTGGCTCTGCTTTCTGGAGGCGAGCGCAGCCTCACTGCGGTTGCACTGGTTTTTGCCTTGCTAAAAGTTTCACCTACACCTGTGTGTGTTATGGATGAGGTAGATGCGATGCTTGATGAGGCGAATGTTGGTCGCTTCCGTGATTTGCTTCAGGAGTTAAGCAAAGAGACTCAGTTCATTATCATCACTCATAATCGCAATACAGTTCAAGCGGCGGATATCATCTATGGCATCACAATGGGCCGCGATTCAGCCAGTCAGGTAATAAGCTTGCGGCTGGATCAAGTGACCGATGAAATGCTAAATCAGGGATAAGTAGTTATCAAAAACTACTTTAAACAAGATCGCTCTTGGCGGCATCCTCGCCGCCGAGGATGGCGACGGGAGCGCACTTTGATATTAAGACGGGCGATTATTATGACTTCCGAAGCGCCACACCTGCCCTGGTACGGCTTAAGCCGCACGGTGCCAGGGAAAAGCGGCGAGACTTCGGAAGTCTGCTCTAATCGTTGCCCTAAAGTTTCATTGAGGTTGGGGATTCAATGCCGTAGGCTCAGTCGGTACGATTGTCTTCCACGTATCATATATTTTTAGAGTCCCTGCCTCGGTTGCATCCTCACGAGTTTTAGTGAGCCAGTCCGTAAGTGCGGTTTCACGCTTTTGCTCGTATTCAGTTGTATCAAGCGGGCGCTCCTGACGATCAATTACCTGAATGATGTGGTAGCCAAATTCGGATTTCACAGGTTCGCCGATTTCTCCAATTGGTTGACTGAAAGCCGCCTCCGCAAATTCCGCCACATATTTACTGCGGGGAGCCCAGCCAAGGTCTCCACCGTTTGCACCGGAGCCCGTATCTTTCGAATATTTCTTTGCCACCTCGGCAAAATCCCAGCCGCTTGCAAGCAGCGAACGGACGATGCCCAACGAGCGTTCATCCTCTACAAGAATATGACGCGCCCAAACCTGTTCCTCTGTACCCGGAACATCCGTAGCAAGTTCTTCCAATAATTTGGCGCGAAGTAGTCTGTTTTTGTATGCGGATCGCAGGGTAGCCTCACTAACACCGTAGGATTTGAATTCGCTCACAGTAGTTGAATATTGCTCCTTAAATCCTTCCTCTGTAAACGGAGTGGCAGTGGCCGTAGGGAGTTCAGGAACGAATGTTGGTGTGGCTGGTGCTGTGGTAGCTGTCGGCGTTTGTGTAACGGACCGGTCAGCTGTGCTGGTCGCTGTGGGTGTGGATGGAGGCTCTTCGGTTGGGGTGGAGGTGGAAGGATAAATCGTTAACTGTTCTGCCGAAAGAGTTGGAGTCAAAAATTCGGTTGGCGTAACAGTGGGTGTGGGAGTTCCGCCCGGAAAGAATCCATATTCACTTTGGATATCTTTTTGGATTTCTTCCTCACTGACGGTGATGCCGCGTTTTTCTGCCTCCTGACGGATAAAGGTTTCATCGATCATTTGGTCGATAACCTGTTGCCCCAGTGTTTCGGGAGATTGGAGGTAGAACGTTACTTCTTGCTGCTGTTGGGATGTATCCATTCCAAAATTCTGCTGGTAAAAGACATATGTTTGGTATAGGTTTAGCAGGTTAACTCGCTGAAATCGGACACGTTCCTGCCACTCTCGAGTTGTAATAACTTCGCCATTGACCTCAGCAACGGGCTTTTGCAATTGAAACACGTTTAGATTCAGATAGCCATAGGCCAAAAGAAGTACAACGACAAGAATCCCACTAATTGCGATCGCACGAATCAATCTGACTTGCTGCCTCTCACGTTCGAGGCGAGCGATATGTTTTTTTGTGACAATTTTTGGTGTGTTGCTTGGTTTTGCCATTCAATTTCTCCATGACGCAAAGACGGGGTGCCATGCCCCGCGAATGCGTTCTGGGGATTAGCGCGTTTCTTCCAGGTGCCTGCCGGTAAACGGAAGCAGGGCAATATGCCGAGCTTGCTTTACTGCGGCGGCTACCGCACGCTGGTGTCTTGCACAGGCTCCAGTCTGACGGCGCGGACGGATCTTGCCATCCTCCGTGACGTATTTTCTCAGGATATCTGTCTTTTTGTAGTCAATTGTGAGAGTCTTATCTGCACAGAACTGACAAAATTTCGGTTTCGCAAAGAAGCGGCGTTCCCCGCCTCCTTCGGCCCCTTCTTGTGGTCTTCGGTCTACAGCCATTTGTTACTCCAATTTCGATCTTTCCGAGACCTGACAGGTCTCATTATTTTGATTTTTAAGCAGCCTGACATAATGTCTTCCTATTTATCAACGAAAACCTGTCAGGTCTGATTGTATTAGAACGGGAACTCGTCCTCGTTAGTGGCCATCTCATCATTGGTGCCCGATTCCAATGGGTGAGGTGCCTGATTATTTTGATCGCGGCGGTCAGCGCGATCCCCAACCATCATCATCTCATTGGCAACGACTTCGACACTCGTATGCTTAACGCCTTCTTTGTCGTCCCAACGACGGGTTTGCAGGCGTCCTTCGATATAAACCTGCTGGCCTTTGTTGAGATATTGTTTGCAAATCTCGGCTAAGTTGCCCCAGGCCACTACGTTGAACCATTCGGTCTCATTGTGGCGTTCGCCGTCACCGGTATTCCATTGACGACTGACCGCCACTGTAAATGTCGTGACGGGCCGCCCGGATGGGGTGTATCGCATTTCGGGGTCACGCCCCAAGTGACCAATAATCTGAACTTTGTTTAATCCTCGGCTCATAGCAATCTCCTTAATACATGTAGAGCGGGAAATTCACCAAGTAATTCGCTTATACAGCAGATAACATGTGACGCAGGACCGGTTCAAGGAAGCGGATATTTCGCTCCAGTTCCCCGGTGGATTTCGGGTCAAGTGTGATGTTCATAAGGACATATTGACCCTCTCGCTGTTTGTGGATGATATACGCCAGTTTTCGGCGTCCCCATATATCCACTTTATCGACGCTTCCGCCTGTATCGGTCACCCAGCCGGAGACGCGATCAACTACACCTTTGAATGCAGTTTCATCCAGTTCCGGCTGGACAATACAAACGAGTTCATATTTTCGCATGAGGGATTCCTCCTTTCCATGGGATTGCTCCAGTTCAAACCGCAGGCTTGCCGGGAGCGGAAAGGCACGTAATCTGACGCACCTGTTTCAAACGGGCTGTAGTTTATCACGAATTCGAAAAATACGGAGGGTTATAATTTGATTCGTTGCATCAGCAGTTCAACTGTTGAGGCAGCCACAAGAGGTATTCATGTTCGATCTCGCCGATGATGAAATTCTTCCGCTAACTAAAGAACACGTTTTTTTTACCTGGTCAGCCCAATCTAAGGTGAATCCGATTCCCATAAAACGCGCCAAGGGAGTGTATTTCTGGGATACAAACGAAAAACAATATCTTGATTTCAATTCTATGACCATGTGCGTCAATATTGGTCATGGAGACGAGCGTGTAATCAAAGCCATGCAGGAGCAGGCCGCAGAATTGCCATATGCGGCGCCCGGGATGACAACAAAAGTCCGCGCACTGGCGAGCAAGGCAGTTGCGGATGTCACGCCACATCAAGCCCTGACGAAGGTCTTGTTCACTCTTGGAGGAGCTGACGCGAACGAGAACGCAATCAAGCTGGCACGCGGTTATACAGGCAGGCACAAGATATTGACGCGCTATCGGTCCTACCATGGAGCGACCGCCGGAGCGATGGCTGCCACAGGTGACCCGCGTCGCGTCGTTTGGGAGCCGAATCTCATGCCTGGCGTTGTGCATTTTTTGGACCCGTACCGCTACCGTTCAACGTTTCATAGGCTGAATCCTGATATTCCAGAGAAAGAGTTTGCGCGGGATTATCTCAATCATCTAGAGGAGATCATCCAATACGAAGGACCGGATACCATCGCGGCTATTTTGATGGAGTCGGTCACAGGCACAAACGGTGTGATCATTCCGCCTGAGGGATATATTCAGGGGGTGCGTGCGTTGTGTGATAAATACGGAATCGTGATGATCGCAGATGAAGTGATGAGCGGATTCGGTCGCACGGGCAAATGGTTTGCCGTCGAACATTGGGATGTCGTTCCCGATATGATCACCATGGCAAAGGGATTGACATCTGCATACGCGCCACTCGGTGCAGTGGCGATGAAACCAGAAATCGCTGCGGCGTTCAATGAAACTGTATTTGAAAGCGGATTAACTTATACATCTCATCCTATTTCACTGGCTGCTGCTATTGCGAATATCAACGTGATGAGAGAGGATAAACTTGTCGAGCACGCGGCCGGGATGGGGAAAGTACTCAAGCGTATGTTGACCGATCTAGGCGAGTCACATCCATCTATTGGTGAAGTCCGAAATATCGGGTTGTTTGGCATTATCGAATTAGTGAAAGATAGAAAGACGAAAGAGCCAATGGCACCTTGGAATGGAACATCCCCTAAAATGACTGCATTGAAGAAATATTGTCTCGATAGCGGACTATTTATATATACCCACTGGCATACTGTGTTAATTATCCCGCCGTTAATCATTACTGAGGAGCAGTTGAAAGAGGGGTTTGAGGTTTTGGATAAGGCGTTAGAGATTACGGATAGATCAACAAAACCATAACATAACAATGTAGGGTTGGGCAGCTGCCCAACCCTACATTGTTATTCATTCCCAATCTACATCCGGTGACTTGAAGAAATTGATTCCCATCGCTTCCATGCGTTTACCGTGCGCGGCAAGTCGTTGGCGGTATTCTTCCCACTGTTGACCTTTCGGTGACCAGGCTAATTCCGCGACTCCCAATAGACGAGGGAATGTCATGAATTCAATATCCTTCATCGTCTGAACGGTTTCGGTCCACAACGGCGCTTCGAGGCCGAGGATATCGCTTTCTTCGAGTCCTTCTATGTAACTGCCTGGTTCCCAATCGTAAGCATCTTTTACACTGATCAAGCCTGCCCAGTCCAAGCCAAGCGGGCTGGATGCATCATATTTCATATCGAGGTAGACTTTGTTGGCAGGGGAGAGAATAAACATTGCGCCCTGTCTCTTTGCATTCTGATATCCTGCTCCAACCCACTGTTGTACAAGGGTACCTGGCAGCAGTTCCGCTTCTCCGATCTCATTCCAGCCAACTGCGGTTTTGCCATGTGAAGCCACAATTTCCTGAATCCGCTTGACGAAATATTTATACTCATCCTCAGGCGTGGAGCGTGCCTCGTCGCCTCCAATATGGATGTACGGCGTTGGTGTGAGCACAGCAAGTTCACGGATCACATCATCTAAAAATTTATATGTGATTTCACTGTTGATCCACAATGTACTGAATCCGACCTGTGTATCTATGTACAACGCAGGGGCTTCCTCGGAACTGTTAAGTTCTGCATAGGATGCCAACGCGGCGTTTGTGTGACCGGGTGTATCGATCTCTGGCACAACCGTGACATAACGGCTGCGCGCGTATTCGACGATCTCTTTGTATTGTTCCTGCGTGTAATAGCCGCCTTTTCCACCTCCAACTTGTGTACTGCCACCAACTTCCGTCAAGCGCGGCCAGGATTTGATCTCAATTCGCCAGCCCTGATCATCAGAGAGGTGCAGATGCAGTCGGTTGATCTTATAGTGTGAGATCAAGTCGATGTAGCGTTTCACATCGTCCACGCCGAAGAAGTGCCGAGCTACATCCAGCATTACGCCGCGCCACTCAAAGCGAGGGATGTCGCGTATCGAAACGGCGGGCAGGCTTAGGGTCCCAGAAGATTCGACGGGAAGCATCTGCCGGAACGTCTGGACTCCGTAAAACAATCCCGCCGGGGTATCTGATTTGATTCGTATGCGCTCGGTCGTAATCGATAATTCGTACCCTTCATCTCCCAGTTTTTCATCTGCACTTAAAGAAAGTTGGATGGCGGCTTGATCTTGAGCGTTACTCTGCTCCACCACAGGGACCTCATAACCACTGGCCTCTCTAAGAGAAATAAAGAGAAGATTCGCTATGAAAGCGATCTCACTATTATTCTTTTGTGCAACGATGACTGTGTTGGGTGAAATAACAAAATTCCCATCGGACTCAAGAATAGATGCGGGCTTTGGTATCAGACACACGTGGAGATTCTGTGGATTATGCATGATTGTGGTATCCTCCAATTAATGATATCGTCTTCCTCGTTCGCGAGTCAACTTGTAAGCAAAATTGTCTAAGCCGCAATCGAATTCTAACCTCCATGGACAACCAGCCAACCTTCGACCGTGGTCTTCTTCCTCCCGCATTAATTGGAATTTTCTCAGTGATTGGCATATGTCTGG
>Ga0081539_10003398_pt1 | contig 19648 bp, 19 predicted proteins | sample TabmetS4T2R2_FD_71023 | JGI IMG/M metagenome (GOLD analysis project Ga0081539, IMG submission 71023) | Tabebuia heterophylla rhizosphere microbial communities from the University of Puerto Rico - S4T2R2 | ecosystem: Host-associated > Plants > Roots > Rhizosphere ...
CCGGCAGTACCTGGCCGAACACGGCGACCGCATCGTGCTGCACTACCTGCCCAGCTACAGCCCGCAGGACAACCCGATCGAGCGGGTGTGGTGGCACTTGCACGAGCAGGTCACGCGGAACCATCGTTGTGCGGACATCGAGGAACTGATCGAGCTGACGATGGCCTGGCTGGACGAGCACGGCGCGTTCAAGATCGAGGGGGCCATGTATGAACGCCTCAAACGGGCCGCGGCGTGAGGCACTTTCGGTCTTCGGAGGAGCTATTTAGACTGGCGCCCGTTGTGAAAGAGCGGATCCAAAAAGTGCTCGCCGCCGCGGGGATCGCTTCGCGCCGCGCCGTCGAAGAGATGGTGCAGCAGGGGCGCGTCGCGGTAAACGGGAAGGTGATGGTCGAACTGCCGATCCTCGTCGACCCGGAGCGCGACAAGGTGATGGTGGACGACGAGCCCGTGCGCCTGCGACACGACCGCTCGCGCGGCGCCGACGGGCGGCCGCACGAGCACGTCTACATTCTGATGAATAAGCCCAAGGGGGTGTACAGCACAAACGTCGCGCAGGGTGAGCAGACGCGCGCCATCGATTTGTTGCCGCCAGGCTTTCAGGAGCGCGTCTACCCAGTCGGCCGGCTCGACGCAGATTCACAGGGACTCTTGTTGCTCACCAACGACGGTGAACTGACCAACAAGCTCACCCACCCGCGCTTCGGCGTGTCGAAAACCTATCGCGCGATCGTCGACGGCTTCGTCCACGGCGACCAGCTCAACGAGCTGAAACGCGGCATTTGGCTCGCCGACCCGCACAAGGGCGTCGGCTTCAAGACCGGCCGCAGCTACATCAGCATCGTGAAGCGCACGAAGAACCGCAGCACGCTGGACATCACCATCAAGGAAGGCCGCAACCGCCAGGTGCGGCGCATGCTCGCCAAGGTGGGCCACAAGGTCCGCGAGCTGACGCGGGTCAAGTTCGGGCCGATCGAGCTGCGGGATCTGAAGCCCGGACAATCGCGGCTCTTGTTCCCGCGCGAAGTGGCGGCACTGCGTTCGGCAGTTTTTGTAGAGCGGCCGTCCCGGCCGCATTCCCCATCTGAATAAGGAGCGGCGGCCGGGACGGCCGCTCTACAAAAAAGCATGCTGATCAGATTCCTCGGCGCCGATCGTACCGTCACCGGCTCGTCTCACCTGCTCGAGGTGAACGGCCTGCGGATCCTCCTCGACTGCGGCATCTACCAGGGACCGCGCGAGGAGGCGCGGCGACTCAATCAGATGATCGCCGACGACCCGCGGTCGATCGATGCGGTCATCCTCTCGCACGGACACCTCGATCACTGCGGCAAGCTGCCCGTGCTCGTCGCGGCCGGTTACAACGGGCCTATTTATTGCTCGAGCGCGACGGCGGCGGTGTCGCGCGTGATCCTGGAAGACTCGGCGAAGATCCAGGAGGAAGACGCGGAGTATTTGAACCGTCGCGCGGTCGAGCCGAACGCGCCGCCGGTGAAGCCGATCTACCGGGTGATCGACGTGCCGCCGACGCTGCGGCTGATGAAGCACGTCGAGTGCGAGCAGCGATTTGATTTGGGCAATGGCGTCAGCTTTACGTTCTTCGACGCCGGCCACATTCTTGGGTCGTGTTACGTGTGGATCGAATGGAGTGAACGCAACCAAACGAAGCGGTTACTCTTCACCGCCGACATCGGACGGTACAACACGCCGATCATCAAGGACCCCGTTCCGCCGCCGGGACCGGCGGACTTCGTCATCACCGAGAGCACGTACGGCGGACGCGTGCACGAGCCGATCGCGAGCGTCGAGCCGCAGTTGCTCGGTGCGGTGAAGGATTGCATCGCGAAGCGGTCGCGGCTGATCCTGCCCGCCTTCGCGATGGGGCGGACGCAAACGCTCTTGTGGTACTTCCAGAAGTTCATCGCCGACAAGTCGATCCCACCGATGCGCATCTACATCGACAGCCCGATGGGCGTCGAGTTGACGCGCGTCTATAGAACGTATCGGCAGGGTTACGACGACGAGACGCTCGCGCACATCGGCGACGCCGACCTGTTCGGCCTGTCGCGCGTCACGCTCGCCGAGAGCGGGCAAGATTCTCGAAAGATCAACGAAGACCGCGGCCCGTGCGTGATCATCGCCTCAAGCCCCACGTGCGAGTTCGGCCGCGTGCTGCACCACCTGAAGAACAGCGTCGAGAACCCGAACGACACGGTCCTGTTCAACGGCTACGTCCCGCCCAACACCCTAGGCCGCCGCTTGCAGGACGGCCAGAAGCGCGTGCGCATCTTCGACCGCTGGTATGACGTGCGTTGCCAGGTGAAGACGATCCACGGCCTCAGCGCGCACGGCGACAGCGAAGAGCTGTTGCGTTTCATGTCTCCCGCGCTCGCGCCGCACACGACCGCGTTCGTCGTGCACGGCGAAGCCGATCAGGCCGAGGTGTTTGCGGGCAAGCTGATGCAGAAGGGGATCAAGCTCGCGACCGTTCCCGCGATGACGACGTCGGTGACGACGACTTATGACGACACGCCCAAGGTCGCGACCACGCCGGCGGCGACGGATGGGGATTGACACGGTATGCAGAGCAGTTCACAGACGGGCTGCGCTGTGACAAACCCAACGTGAATGTCAGAAAACGGCCATTGTAGACGCACGCCGGTGTAGCTGCTATGGCGTGCGGTTGACTGTCATCGACGGAATGAGGACGTACACACAGCACCAAGCAGCGCCAAATACGACCGGCAAGAGTAGTTCAGGAGACGTGTAGAGCGTAAGCTTGTGACGGTTTGGGTAGAACCCACAGATATTTGGGCCGGTATATCCGTCTCGCCTCACATCTGACCATTGATCGTGAATGCTCTTCAATCCCCAAACGGCTGCAACCAGTCCGATGAGAATCAAAAATGAAACGGCTACTCCGAGAAGGCAGAACATTTTCACGAGATCCTCGGACTTGCCCCAGGCGAACGCTAATGCCGCAAGCAAGAATCCTTGAAAACTGCCCAACCATGAGAGTCGACGGTTGATCTGCTGGTTCTCCTCGAACGCCAATGAGCGAAGAATTTCGGCACGTGAATGGAGTTCGTTGATGTCATCGCTGCCAAGTGCGTGGTGTGCCATACCGGGACCTCAAGAGGTGAGTTTACACCAAATCCATATCACTTCGAAGCTTCATTTCGTCCTGGGAAACCGTCCCGTTCAGTGTGCTGTGCACGCCTTCACTGTCACGATTCGGATCATCTGCGAGGAAGATAGACAGCCACGAGCTGCTCCACCGCCGGCCTGACGGCGCGGGCGGCGTCGTTTCTTCCGTGTGTTTGCCTGAGGATCAGCGCGCCCTCGAGAAGCGCCGCGAAGCAGTCGGCGAACGTCTCGGCGGCGGTCTTGTCAGCGCCGGCCAATTTCGCCAGGTCGCGCCAGTGGTCGCGCGCCCGCTTCTTGTACGCGGCGGCGGCCTTGTGCACCGGGTCGTGCGGGTTGGGAAACTCGGCGGCGGCGTTGACGAACATGCAGCCGAGAAAGTCGGGGTCGTTGAACCACAGGTCCATCACGTCCCACATCGCGAGCAACTGCTTCACCGGGTCGTCGCCCGCCAGCTTATTGACCGCGCGGCTCCACGCCTGCGATTCCCACTCGTCGCGTCGCTGCACGGCCGCGACCATCAGGTCATCCTTGCCCTCGAAGTGTTTGTAGAAGGTGGACTTCGTCACTCCGGCCGCCTCGATGATCTGGTCAATGCCGACCGCGCCGAACCCGCGGCGGTAGAACAACTCGATCGCCGCGGCAATCAGCCGCTCGCGGCCGGTAGTGGGCGGGGGCGGAACGCCCAGCAGCTCGGTCACGGATTTCGTCGGCGCGTTGGTCATGGCTGCAATCATATGGCGCAGGGGTACACGCGTAGTACACCCCGGGTGCACCTCAAGTGCACCGGTGATCTCGCGGGGCACCTCGTAGCATCTCACGCGTTGCGAGTCAGTCGGGGGAACGAACCACGAGCAACAAGGAGATCGCGCGATGTACGACATGAAGAACCTGAAGAAGTTCCCGAGGCTCGGCGAGCTGGCGCCCGAAGCGTTCAAGGCGTTCGTGGCCTTCGACGAGGCGGTGGTGAAGCACGGCGTGGTGCCGCTCAAGTACAAGGAGCTGATCGCCGTCGCGGTGGCGCTCACGACGCAGTGCCCGTACTGCATCGAGATCCACGCGACCCGGGCGAAGCAGGCCGGCGCCACCGAGCAGGAGCTGGCCGAGACGACGCTGATCGCCGCCGCACTGCGTGCCGGCGGCGCGGTGACGCACGGGACGCACACGCTGGAATAGTGCATGCGGGGAGCAACTGCGTTCGGCCCCATGCCGAGCGACGGCCGAGCCCTCTGTGCCGGCCCGGGTTCACGCGCTGTTTGTTTTGGCGTGAAGTCCGGGCCGCTGTTCTCGTCCGCAGCGACACCGCAACAACGCTCACGGCTCGGCGAGGAGGCTGGGAATATCCCGAGCTCCGTGCAACACACGGATAATTTCGACCATGTCCGCGTCGATCCGGTAGAAGACCAAGTAGCTATCGAATCCCTTGACGGAGCGCTTCCGGAGGTCATTGAGGCGAGGATGAGCCAATTCGTAGAGCGGCCAGCGTTTGGGGCTCTCTTAGAGTTCGTGGTAAGTCGCGTTCGCGGCGTCGTAGAAATTCAGCGCGGCGTCGAGGCTGTCCTTTGCGATGAACGCTGCCGCTTCGTCAACATCATCGTCGGCCGCGGGGAGGATGCGCAGGCCGAAGGTCATGCATTTTTCTTGGTGCCGCGGCGAACGCGGCGCTCCAGCGCCTCCTTCTTGGCAGCGAAGTAGCCAGCGGTGAAGGGGATGGGTTTCCCGCTGTCCAATCCTTCGATGAGCTTACCCGTGAGCGCGGCCTTGGCCTCGGCGCGTTCCTGTTCGCGTTGGAGCTTCTCGCGGATCGCTTCGCGGACGAACTCGCTGGCCGACCCGTAGATGCCGGACGCGACTTGTCCATCGACGTACCGTTTCAGGGGCGCCGGAAGGGAGACGTTCATCGTGATCGTATCCGGTTGGCTGGCCATGCTCGAACTCTATGTTATCGGCCAATTATTGGCAAGGATTAGCCGAAGAGGTTGCGGGCCTCGGCGCGGATTTCGTTCTCGCAAAGGCGATCACGAACATCACGCCCAGCACCAGGTCCGGAGTGTTAAACATCAACTGTCCGAACCGCATCCGGCCCTGCGACCAGAGGATTGCCACCGTCGCGACGTGGCCGAACTTCTCGAGCATGGTGGGGAGCATCATCGGGCGGAAGCGAGGCGGGTCGGTCGCGATCAACATGAACGCGAACTGTCAGGCCAGCGCGACGCCGAGGAAGCCGAAGTAGTACTCCGCGTGGGTAACGGCCGGCGGGTCTCGCTGGGCGATCAGGTCGAGCGCGAAGTACAGGGGCACAAGCACCAGCACGCCCCACACGCCGGCGACCCAGAAGACGACCTTGGCGAATCTCATGGGCGATCGCATGCGCGTGCGACACACTGGGCAAGTAGGGACGCGACGTGTCAGAATCTCATGGAAAGCTCAGTGGCCCATTTTTCGGGCGCGCTGATACGATCCGGCCAATGCGTTGCCCAGTGACTTCCCGCATCGTCATCATCGTCGCTACCGCCGCCGCGATCTGCTGGATGAGCGGCGCGTCGTCCGCGTCTTCGTTCAGCTACGCGCCGTTCAGCGTCTTCGCGCACGACACGAACAGCATCCAGTCTGTGCCGCTGACCGGCGCGCCGGCGGGGACCGTGTTCAACGGTTACACGGTCGGCCTGGACTGGGCGGCGGGCGCGAACTTGCCGTTCTCGCACGAGGCGTCGCTGGCGCTGGTGAACGCGCCGCCGCCGAACGACGCGTCGCACGTCTTCTACGCCGACCCGGGCGCGGCGCCCAACTCGAAGTTCGACGGCAACCCGATCCACCTGAGCTGGGGCGGAATGCTCGACACGAACTACACCGGCGGCGATCCGCTGCACTTCTGGTACGTGCAGTCGTTCGGCAGCTCGACCGCGAGCTGGAGCAACGTCGACGTCACGCTCTACTCGTTCACGCCCGCGCTCAGCGGTTTCTCCGGCAACACGACCGGCCAGCCGACGTGGCGCCGGCCGAACACGACGTCGGCGCTGTCGAACACCGGCTCGGCGGTCCCATACCAGGCCGTGCCGTTCACGGTCGACGCGACGGGACCGTACGTCATCAAGACGACGACGACCGGGTTCGACGGATACCTCGGCATCTACGCGGGCTCGTTCAACGCAACCGATCAGCTCTCCAACATCCTCGCGCTCAACGACGACGGTCCGGCCGGCGGCAGCCAGGTGAACGTCGCGCTGACGGCGGGGCAGACGTACTACCTCGTGCAGTCGGGCTTCGCGAACAGCGACTTCGGGCCGTGGACCGCGGCGTTCTCGGGGACGGGCTTGGCGAGCGTCGTGCCCGAGCCGGCGCTCGCGGGCGCGGCGGTGTTACTTGCGTCTTACGCTCGGCGCTTTCGATGCCCGCAACTTCGGTAAAGTCCGGGAATCACGTCACGCATCCGCCGCGGCTGCAAAAGCTGAACATACCAACGTGGAAACGTAAGCCAATTCTCTGGCCCGCCGATCGGGTGCGGGATATCAATATGGCAGAGGCATGGGGTCGCCCGCCGGCGCATGCGCACCACGCGCGTGGGACGCGGGGCGATCCAGAGGCGTGGGTTTCCATTTCATTGGAGAAGCTTAGCGCGCACCGCTCGCGCCCTACCGCACGTTCGCCTAGCGCGATTGCGGGACGGACGGACGGGATACAGCCATCGTGCGCGCGGGGCAAAGAGAGGGAGAAACGGGCATGTCCATCAATCTGATCCGTGCGCCGAAGCATCGTACGAACCTGTTGTATGTCGCCGCGCTCGGCACGGTTGCGTGCGCGATCGGTACGTTGTCCACCCACGCATCCGGCGCCGTCATTTTTCAGGACACGTTCGGCGGCGGCAGCACGGTGAACTCCGCGTCGCCCGCGGCGCCGACCGCGACCTCCGCCAGCTACCAGATCCTCTCGTCGAAGGCGTGGGCACCGACGCCTTCGGTCGCCGCCGGCGACCTGAAGTTCGGCATCAACTCGACGAGCAGCGGACACATCGAAGCGCAGGCCGTCTTCAGCAACACGCCTGTCGCGCTGACGAACGCGGGCGACTATATCGAGCTCACGATGACGTTCACCGACACGGCGGGCATCCTCACCGCCAACGGCATCCTCGGGTTCGGCATGTACAGCTCGGGCGGCGTCGGTCCGATGGCCGGCGGCATGAACGGCACGGCCACCAGCAGCACCACGATCTCCGGCGGCGCGCAGGGCTGGCAGGGCTACGACGCGCGCGTGCTGTTCAACAACGGCACGAACACGAACAAGATCGCCACGCGCCCGAACGAGAGCGCGATCACGACCGCGATCAACCAGGACCTCGTCACCGAAGGAAGCGGCAGCCAGAGCTATCCCGGCGGGACGAGCCTGGGCAGCGCGCTCTCGGGCGTGACGCTCGTCGCGGGGAACACGTACACCGAAGACCTGATCTTCACGCTCAGCGCGGCCGGCACGTACCAGATCACCAGCGCGCTCTACGACGGCGTCGGGACCGGCGGCACGCAACTCTACACGCAGACCGTCAGCGCCACCGGAGGTAACTTCTACAACGTCGGGTTCGACGCGCTCGCCGTCGGCTGGCGCGAGACGGGCAGCCAGGCGACGACGATGGACATCAGCTCGATCACGGTCTCGACGAACGTGGCCGTGCCGGAGCCGACGATGGCCGGCGCAGCGGCGCTTGTCGTTACGGCCGCGGCGGCGCGTAGGAGACGTCGGTCGCGGTGACCTGCGCAGCTTGGTTGCGCCGTGAGCCGAGCAAGTCTCTCGGGCTCATGTCGTGTTCAGACTAGCTCGCTGCACCAGCGCGCGGTATCGCAGCTTGGCCAAACCGATCCGCGCTGCGATCAGCAGTGATCCGAACGCGCAGCCTGCCGCGCCGACGGCGGCCAATCCCCACCAGTTCACGTCCGGCCCTTTCGGGTTGAGGGCAAACCACACACCCGTCGCCGCGCACGGGATCGCGAGCGCCGCGCACGAGACGACGCAATACGCGCCGACGACGGTTCGGATCGGTCCAAGGAACCGTCGCATCAACTCGGGGACCATCGCACTTTGAAGCCATGCGCACGCCGGGCACGGCACCGGCTCGACGTCTTCGGCCAATCGCTTGGCGAGGCGTTCGCCGCAGATTCGCCGCGCGCTGTCGATCAAGAACGGCAGGGGCACGGTGTCGAGCGCGGCCTTGCGGGTGATCGAGTACTCGTAGGCGTGGCCGCACTGTTCGCACGTCACGCGTTTCGAAGCCGAACCGGTCGCGACGACGTGCTTGAAGTGGAGATGCATTGCAACCGAAGCATCGGCCGATCGAAGCCGTCGGATAAGTGACCTGGATAGCCGCTGCTGCTCTCTGCGTACACGCTTGTGCTTGCCGAATCCTGCCGTCACGAGACGTAAATTAGGTAAACGTTTTTCTCGTCGGTTTTTCACGATTTTTGATCGCATTTTCCTTGCGGCGCCGGCGCACGCATGACTACGTTAACGTGTGACGGCAGGGCGACGGGCTACGCAGCTCTGCCGGGCTCGCACGATCACATCTGGTTCTCAAACGAGGGACCGCGCTCACGCGCGGTCGGAGGGCAAATGCGACGCTCCATCGCTCTTGCGGCACTTTCCGTGCTCGCGCTTGGCACCGCTCAGGCGTCGGCGCAATCGGTCACGTTCGACTTCGAGGACGGCACGGACCAAGGCTTCGGCACCGGCTTCGGCAACGACGCCTCCATGAACTTCCCGATCGACAACATCGGCGGGAGCCTGCGCATGCGCGTCGTCAACACCAACTCGTTCCAGGAAGCGGGCCGCGAGTCGGGCGCGAACGGCTCGCCGTTCTTCCTCGCCATGGCGGCGGCCGCTGCCAACGAGGCCGGCTACGTGCTGAGCTACGACTGGTACGTCGACACGACGCTCACGAACAACCCCGGCGGGTTTCTCCAATTGGGCACCTACGTCAACACCGGCAGCGGCTACTATGCCCAGGACTTCCCCGCGATCAAAGATGTGGAACTCAATGGCACGCAGCTCGCCAGCGGGCAGGTGTTCTCCGGCACGGTGTCCGAAACCTTCGCGGCCAAGGGCTTCGACATGCCGCCCAACGGCGGGAACCCAACCCCGGAAACGTTTCTCCGCGTCGGATTCATCGTGAACGCGGGAACGGACACGAACGCGGTCGTGCACTTCGACAACATCACGATCGCCCCCGTTCCCGAACCGGCGTCCCTCGCGCTGCTCGCGTTGGCCGTGCCCGCTCTGGTGGTTCGTCGTCGCGGCACCCCGGATTGATCGGCTGCGCACGTTTCGCGGCGGCCGGAACGGCCGCTTTGGACGTTTACGCGTTAGAGAACTACTACGGAGCCGACGCCTGCGCCTCCTGCGACTTGTCGATCCAAGGCTTGGTCGTAACGGTCAACGTCCCGACGTAGCGTGCCGGAATCATCACGCCAGTCTCGTTGTCGTAGTTCTTCTGGATCGCCGCCACGAAGTACCGCCCGCCCGGCTTGAAGTCGATCGTCTGCGACCCTCGCGCCGTGAACTCTTGCTCGACCGGCGGGTCATCTTTCACTCGCTTGCGCGACGCGAACCACAGTTCGATCGAGTGCTCGCCGGGCGTCACTTCCAGTACCTGCGCCTCGTGCGTGACTGGACACCCGTCCACCGCGTTGAAGAAGAACTCGTCGCCGCTCGTGAGCGGTGCCGCATCCAGATCCTCCCGGATCTGCACGATCGCGGGCGTCAGGTCGCTGGTCATCTCACCCTCGCGGTGAGCCCGGTATGGCGACTTCAGCGTCCCGCTCCCGCCGAGGTAGGGGTTCATCCAGCAGCAACCTGCGTTCAAGCTGATCGCGATCGCAAGCGCGGTAACGAGCACTGTCAGGTGACGCAGGTGCATAAACCTAGTTCTTGGAGGGAGCGCTCAGCGCACCGTACGGCTAACGCGGCTACCGCACGTTGCTGAGCCACTTCACCCATTCGCTCTTCTCCGCCGTCCGTGTCTCCAATGCCGCATCAGGATGATACTTCGGAAACGAGCGGCCGGAAGACGCGGCTTGCCGCTTCACCGCATCCCAGAGGTATCGGCGCGAGTCGTCGCCGATTGTGCGACTGTTCGGCAAGTCCATCAAGCCGACCATCTCAGTGAGGGCACAACGCTCAGTCATCTTGCACAGTTCGATGAGACTGTTGGCCGAGCCCCTTCGGTCGCTGCGCACATCAGCAGCGAAGAGCGCCGCGGCTCTGCACGGATCGGTTGCCCGAATGCGAAAGGCTTCACGGTGCGGTCCGCTACGGCTTCGCGCAACGATGATCACATTTGCCGCTGTGAACGCGATGACGAGGATCGTTCCAAGGCAGCCAAGGCGTCGCGCAGAAGGTCGTTGATTTGCGCTGCGACGACCTTGAGGCTTTATTCGGGCGGCATCGGTCATCTCTCGTGGAGCGCTAAACCGACACTGGAACTTCTCCGCTGCGGAGTGTCCCGCGGCAATTGTCGCAGGAGAAGTGGTTGCCTGCGCACGACTCGACGCGCTTCTTGAGCAGCTCGAGGATCAGCTCGTCGATGCCCAGCGGCATCGTCACGTGATACGTCGTGCCGGGGTGTTGCTGCGACGCTTCGAGCGTCAGGCGCGGGATGTCACCGGTCCAGTGCTTGCCGGGGCCTAGGAAGAAGGGGGCGACGATGATCCGCGTCGCGCCGCGCCGGACGCACCGCGCGTAGGCCGTCGCGATTGACGGCTCGGCCAGCTCCATGTGCGCGGGCTCGACGACCTCGTACAGCTCGGCAAAGCGCTGCGCGAAGAGAGACGCGACGTCTTCGAGCATTCGGTTGCTCAAATCGAGTCGCGAGCCGTGATCGACGATGATGATACCTTGCCTCATAATTCGTGCTTGAAGACGAGAGGTCAGACGAGATGAGAGGGGAGAGGTGAGAGAAGAGCTCGGGAGATGAGCCGGTTGTTCTTCTCTCACCTCTCATTTCTCGTCTCTCGTCCGCGCCGTCATCCCCTCCTCTCCGTCAGCGTCGCCTCCGTCTCGACGCGTTGCTTGTTTCGGATGATGATCAGCTTCACCTTGTCGCCGGCCTTCGCCTTCCCGAGCGCGCTCATCAGGTCTTCCAGCGACGAGATCTTCGTGTCGCCCAGCTCGACGAGGACATCGCCTTCCTTCAAGCCGGCCTTCTCGGCGGCGGTGTTGGGGACGGTGCCGGCGATGCGGACGCCGGGCGTGCTTTCGTCGGGGTTGTAGTCGGGCATGATGCCGAGCTGCACGTTGTTCCCGCCCGCGCCGCGCCCGCGGCCGCCAAAGCTGGAGCGGTCGAAGTCGGAGACGTACGTCGTGTGCGGCAGCTTCGCGAGTCGCTCGACCACGCGCGCCGACAAGTCCACCACCTGCGCCATGCCGTCGTAATTGATCTTCTCCGGATCGTCGGTGGGGCGGTGGTAGTCGATGTGCATGCCGCTAAAGAAGAACAGCACCGGGACCTTCTTGAGCGCGAACGATTCGTGATCGCTCGGCCCGAGCCCGCCCTTGCCCCCAACGTCCTGGCCGGCGGTCTTCACCTTCAGCGGCGAGCCTTCGGCCGCATCCTTGAGAAGCGCGTCGAACTCCGCAGCGGTGCCGGTGCCGCCGACGAAGATCGTCTCGTCGCGCACGCGGCCGACCATGTCGAGGTTGAGCATGGAGTGGATCTTGTCGATCGGCACGGGCGGGTCCTTGAGGAACTGGATGCTGCCGAGCAGCCCGCGTTCCTCGCCGACGAACGTGACGAAGATGATCGAGCGGTCGAGCTGCTGCGCGCCGGAGGCGGCGAGTTTCTTGGCGAGCTCGACGACGGCGACGGTGCCCGATCCGTTGTCGTCGGCGCCGTTGTGGATCTCGCTGGAGTTGAACGACAACGACCCCGGCTCGCCGCGGCCGAGATGATCGTAGTGCGCGCCGACGACGACGTACTCGCCCTTGTGCGGCCCGGTGCCGGGGAGCATCGCGACGACGTTCTTCACCTCCCGCTGCTTGCGGTCGATGTCGAAGTTGCCGGAGAGCGTCACGTTCGGCAGCACGAACGAGTGCGGTTTGCGAGCGTCGACGACCTGAGCTTCGACGGCTTCGAGGTCTTTGTCGATCGCGCGCTTCAGCATCGCGTCGGCAGCGTCGATCGTGACCTGCGCGACGGGGATGCCGGCCTGCTCACCGGCGCTGCGCGTCAACGACACGAGCCGGTCGCGATCGCCCGCGCGGCTCGGTGGGTTCACGATCAGCAGCGCGACGGCGCCGTGATCGGCTGCGGCTTTCGCCTTCGAGGCGAACGTCGTGTTCGACGTTGGCTTCATCGGGCGGTTGGCGTTGTTGTCATCGTGCTCGGGAAGACCGTACCGCAGCGCAAGCGCGACCTTGCCCTTGAGGTCGATGCCGTCGAAGTCGTTGTAACCGTTCTCGCCGTCGGCGATCGAGTAGCCGACGAACGCGACGGGCGCGTCCTTGAACTCGCCCGACGACGAGACGCCGAGCGGAGAGAAGTCTGATTTCAGTTTCAGCGAGCGATCATCAACGCCGCTGGTCAGCGTCGTCTTCTCGCTGACGCTCGCGCCGGCCGAGATCGCGAACGGCTGGAAGTAGCCGTCGAGTCCCGGCAGCGGCTGAAGGCCGGCACTCTTGAAATGATCCACGATGTAGTCGGCGGCTTTGGAAAGTCCTTCGGTCATCAGGCCGCGGCCTTCGAGCTCGTCGGAGGCGATGTAGTAGAGCGCGTCCTTCAGGTCCTGCGATTCTTGCGCGGTGACTTCAGCGAAGGAGGGAAGCGTCGAGCGGGCGGTAGCCGGCGCGTCGGCGCGCAGCAGGCGCACGTTGCAGCACGCCAGCGCCACCAGTACGCTCGCGACGATCGACCCGTAGGACCGAGGGGTTTTCATTACCGGGCATCTTATGTCCGATTCGGTGGACGGACAAAGTCTTCTGATCGTCGGCGTGGACGTGGGCGGCACGTTCACGGACCTCGTGGCGTGGGACGGGCGCGCGCTGCGCGTGGTGAAGGTGCCGTCGACGCCGCCGGAGTTTCAACGGGGCGTGATCGACGCGGTGTCGCGCGCAGTCAGACCGGATGACGAAAACGTCGAAATTGTCCACGGCTCGACGGTCGCGACCAACGCGCTGCTCCAGCGCGCAGTCGAACCGGTCGCGTTCGTGACCACCGAAGGCTTCCGAGACATGCTCCTCATCGGCCGCCAGAACCGGCCGGAGCTGTACGCGCTGCGTGTCCGGCGGCCGGCACCGATCACTGCGGAGGAGAATTGGCTCACGGTTCGCGAGCGGATCGACGCGCAGGGAAACGTCGTGGATCCGCTCGATCCCGCCGAGGTCGATCGGCTGGTCGATTCGATCCGTGTGAAGGGCTTGAAGCACGTCGCGGTGTGCCTGCTGTTCAGCTTCGTGAACCCCGCGCACGAGCAACTCGTCGGCGAACGGTGTCGCGCGGCCGGACTGACGGTGACGCTGAGCAGCGACTTGATCCCCGAGTTCCGCGAGTACGAGCGCGCCAGCACGACCGCGATCAACGCGGCGCTGCGACCAAAGGTCGAGAGTTACCTGCGAACGCTCGAATCTGAACTCCGCGCTAGTGGCGCGGATGACGCTCACCACGCCGGGGCAGAGCGTCGGTATTCCGACGCGCCGCCCCGGATTCTTCGTCGCGCGAAGACCGGAGATCCGGGACTTCGCGGAGTACCGCTCAGTCCCGGCGTGGCGCGCGCTCCCTTACGCGTCATGCACTCGTCGGGTGGAACGTTGACCGTCGATCAAGCTACCGAGCAACCAGCGCGTCTGCTCCTATCCGGTCCCGCGGGCGGTGTCATCGGCGCCGCGCACGTCGCGAAGCTCGCGGGGTTCGACAACGTCATCACCTACGACATGGGCGGCACGAGCACCGACGTCGCGACGATCGTCAACGGCTCGCCGAGGCGAACCACGTCGAGCGTGATCGACGGCCTGCCCGTCGGGCTGCCGATGTTCGACATCCACACGATCGGCGCGGGCGGCGGGTCGATCGCGGCGCTCGACGTCGGCGGGGCGCTGCGCGTCGGACCGCAGAGCGCGGGCGCAGTGCCGGGTCCCGCGTGCTACGGGCGCGGCGGGACGTTGCCGACGGTGACGGATGCAAACGTGATCCTTGGGCGGATACCGGCAGACGCGAAGCTCGGGGGAAGTCTGTCGCTCAGCCGCGAAGCGGCGGAGCGGGCAATCGAATCACTCGCGCGCGAGATGAACAAGGGCGTCATCGACACCGCGATCGGCATCACGCGCGTCGCCGAGTCGAACATGTCGCACGCGGTGCGCGCGGTCACGAGTCGTCGCGGACTCGACCCGCGCGACTTCGCGCTGGTGAGCTTCGGTGGCGCCGGTGGGCTTCACGCCTGCGCGATTGCGGACGAGCTGGACATCCCACGCGTGGTGATTCCGCCGTACTGTGGCGTGCTCAGCGCGCTGGGCATGGTCGTCGCGCCGCCGGTGGTTGACGTGTCCAAGACGGTCCTTCACTTGGCCAAGTCGGGACAGCTCGACGACGACCGTCTCGCCGCAGAGTACGGGTCGTTGTCAGCGCGGTCGCTCGAGCTAGTCTCTTACGAATCGACTTCGTCGGTCGAGCCGATGGCCGACGTGCGATTTGCCGGGCAGTCGCACGAGTTGACCGTGCGCGTCGCGCGGCCGAGCGTTGAGGCGATCCGCGACGCGTTCGTCGCCGAGTACCGGCAGGTGTACGGTTCGGCGCCGGCGCATCGACCGATCGAGATCGTCACGTTGCGCCTGCGCCGGACCGGACGAGCAACCTCGGTCGTGTTGCCCGAGCTGGAGCCGCGCGAGGCGCAACCGGCGAGAACGGTACGCCTCACGCTGTCGAACGGTGAGACGGCCGACGCGCCGATGCTCGATCGCGCGACGATGTGCGGCCTCGCCTCGCCTTCTCTCATGCGTGGCCCGGCACTTCTGATTGACCCACATGCCACGGCGTTCATCCCTCCGAACTGGCTCGTCGAAGCTCGAGCTGACGGCACGGTCGCGCTTTCCCGCGAGAAATGATTGCATCGCCGGCAATGGACGGCCAGCGGCGCGACATATCGCCATTGGGCAGAGGCCCGCGGTTTCGCACACCTCACATCGTCGGGAGAATCGTACAAGGAGGCTTCGCATGCGGCGCCCGAAGTTTGCCATCGGCGCGGCGGTCGCGGTCTGCGCGCTGTTCGCTAAAGTCGCGCCCGTGATCGCCGTCCCGCTCAGCCCGATCCCCAAGGGCACGATCGCCGTGCAGTTGAACCCGATCGCGACCGGCATGTCCGCGCCGCTGTACGGCTTCAGCCCGCCCGGCGACACCAGTCGCCTGTTCGTGCTCGAGCAGAACGGGCTCGTCCGGATCATCCAGAACGGCGTGCTGCAGCCGGGCGCGGCGCTGAACATGCAGAGCATCGTCTCGCCGCCGATGAACGTCGCGAACGCGAACGAAGAGCGCGGCTTGCTCGGCCTCGCGTTCCACCCCGGCTTCAACGACCCCAACAGCGTCGGCTATCGAACGCTGTACACGTACAACAGCGAAGCGCTCGCGTCTCCCACGTATCCCGCGCCGAACAACGCGACGCAGAACTACCAGAACGCGATCAACGAGTGGAAGGTCAGCGCCGCCGATCCGAACGTCATCGATCCCACGTCGCGGCGGACGGTGATCTCCTTCGGCAAGAACGCCTCCAACCACAACGGCGGTACGATCGCCTACGGCCCGGACGGTTACATGTACTTGGCGCTGGGTGACGGCGGCAACGCGAACGATGTCGGCGCCAGCCACATCGAACCCACCGGCAACGGCCAGAACCTCACGACGCCGCTGGGGAAGATGCTGCGCATCGACCCGACCGATCCGACGCTTCCGGGAAACACGAGCACCGATCCCGTGAGCGCCAACGGTCGCTACCGCATCCCGCAGAGCAACCCGTCGGCGCTCAACGGCACCGTGCCCGAGATCTTCGCGATGGGCTTCCGCAACCCGTACCGCTACTCGTTCGACCGCGCGAACGGTCAACTGATCATGGCCGACGTGGGGCAGAACACGATCGAGGAGATCGACCGCGTGACCAGCGGCGGGAACTACGGCTGGCCGGTGAAGGAAGGCGACTTCCTCTTCAACCGCACGACCGGCCCGGGTGGGAACGTCGGTACGGTCGGGGCGCGCAGCCCCGGATCGCCCATGGGATTGACCGACCCGATCTCGGGACCCGGCGGAACGCTCGAGTACGACCACGGCGACGGCATCTCGATCACCGGCGGGTTCGTCTACCGCGGCACCGCGATCCCGGAACTCGTCGGCAAGTACATCTTCGGCGACCTCGCGCTCCGCGCCCAACCGACGCGCGTGGACGGACGGCTCTTCTACGCGGACCTCGACGACGGCACGATCCGCGAGTTCCTGCTGCCGCAGTTCGCCAACGGCGTGCTGCCCAACGGCCTGACCGTGCACGGCTTCGGCCAGGACGCGAACGGCGAGCTGTACGCGATGGTCACCAACACGCCGCCGAACGGCACGGGAGGCATCGTGTACCGGCTGGAGCGATTCGTCCCCGAGCCGACGGCGATGGCGCTGCTGCTCCCCGCACTACTCCTCACGATGCGGCGTAAGTAATCCGGACTCGCGCCAAGGTCGCCAAGAGCGCCAAGGCCGCCACGGGGAAGGTCACAGATTTGTCTTCTTGGCGAGCTTGGCGCTCTTGGCGTCTTGGCGCGATGATGTCGTGCGTGACTCAGATCGATCCGATCGATCCGATCGAGCTCGAGCTTGCTCGCAACCTTTTCGAAGCCGCCGCCGAGGAGATGGGCATCGCGCTCCAGCGCGTCGCGTTCAGCGCGAACATCAAGGAGCGGCGCGACTTCTCCTGCGCGCTGTTCGACGCCGACGGAACGCTGCTCGCGCAGGCGGCGCACATCCCGGTACATCTCGGGTCGATGCCTGCGTCCGTGCGCGCGGTGCTCGACCGCTTGGGCAGTCTGGATGAAGGCGACGTCGCGATCGTGAACGACCCGTTCGCCGGCGGCACGCACTTGCCGGACATCACCATCGTTTCGCCGATTTATTTCGACGGATCGCTCGTCGGCTACGCCGCAAACCGCGCGCACCACGCGGACGTCGGCGGCATCTCGCCGGGGTCGATGACGCTGAGCACCCACATCGACGAGGAAGGCTTTCGCATCGAGCCGAGCTTGCTGGAGCATCGCGGGGCGCGCGACGAGGCGTTTTTCCGACGCTTCCTCGCAGCGGTGCGTAACCCTGACGAACGTCTCGGCGACCTCGACGCTCAGCTCACGTCCAACCGTATCGGCCAACGCGCGATGCTGCGCATGCTCGAGCGCCTCGGCGTCGAGCACGTGCTGACCTACGGCCGGGCGCTGCTGGACTACTCGCAGTCGTTCATGGCCGGCGCGATCGATGCGATTCCAGATGGAACGTACGCATTCGAGGACGCGCTCGACGACGACGGCACCGGCGTCGGACCGATCCCGATCCGCGCGAACGTGACGATCGCCGCTGATCGCGCGACGGTCGACTTCACTGAGTCCACGGACCAGGTTGCCGGGTGCGTGAACTGTCCCGAGGCCGTCACGCGCTCGGCCGTCTATTACTGCTTCGCCTGCCTGCTCGACGGCCGCGCGCCGCTCAACGGCGGGTGCTTTCGCAACATCGAAGTGATCACGCGGCCGGGCACGGTCGTCCACGCGCTGTATCCGGCGGCCGTCGTCGCGGGCAACACAGAGACGAGCCAGCGCGTGGTAGACGTCGTGCTCGGCGCGCTCGCACAGGCGCTGCCGGATCGGATACCGGCCGCGAGTTACGGCACGATGAGCAACGTCGCGCTGGGCTCTCCCTCTCCCTGGCAGGGAGAGGGTCGGGGTGAGGGGCGAAACTCCCCCCGCACGATGAACGCGTCGTCGCGGGGGGAAATCTTCAACCCTCACCCCAGCCCTCTCGTTGCCAGGGAGAAGGAGTGGACCTATTACGAAACCATCGCCGGCGGCAGCGGGGCGGGGCCGACCTATTCCGGCGCGAATTGCGTCCAGTGCCACATGACCAACACGCTCAACACGCCGGCCGAGGCGCTGGAGCTCCAGTACCCGCTGCGCGTGCGACGGTTCGAACGCGCGATCGAATCCGGAGGCGCCGGAGCGCGCCGCGGCGGCGACGGCATCGTGCGCGAGCTCGAAGCGCTGCAAGACTGCGAAGGCACGATTCTGAGCGACCGTCGTGTGACGCGGCCGTACGGATTGCAAGGAGCCAGCGCGGGCGCGCGTGGAGCGAACGCGATCGCCCGCGCAGATCGAACCGAGGATTCTATTCTTGGGAAAGCGCGTTTCGTCTTGAGAAGCGGAGACCGCTTGCGCGTCATCACGCCCGGCGGAGGAGGGTGGGGGCCTGAGGCGACTTGACGAGCGCGAGAACTCCATCTTCTCTCTCACCTCTCCCTTCTCATCTCGGTCCTTTTCCCGTTTGCACATCGCTCCCCGCCAATCCAAAATGCCCGGCCAAGGAGATCTTCGCCGTGCTGGACAGCGATATCTCATGGCAGGTCCTCCGCCGCATCGTGCAGGGGTGGGCGGGCACGGCGGCGGAGATCGCGGAAGTCCAGCACCTTGAGGGCGGCGGCGTCAACAACACGCTCGGGATCACGACCACCACCAACGACCGCGCGGTCCTGAAGATCTCCCCTCACCGCGTCAACCGCGACTTCGAACGCGAGGCCCATCAACTCCAGTTCATGCGCGATCTGGGCGTGCCCGTGCCGCGCGTGTACGCATATCAAACCGCGACGCTTGAGCAACCCGACAGCTACCTCCTGATGGAGTACATGGATGGCGTGGACCTCGCGACCGCGCGCGAGCAGTGCGACGCGCAACAGTTCGAGCGCTTGCAGTGCGACCTCGCGGAAGTGCTCGCGCGCGTGCACGCGAAGACCAGCGACGCCTACCACCGGGTCACCGCAACGCCGGGACCGACGTTCGACTCCTGGCCAACGTTTTTCCATCACGTGTACGACCCGATCTGGTCCGAGGCACAGAAGGACCCGCACCTGCCAGCCAAGGCGAGGAAGCAGGTCAACAAGATCCACGAGAAGCTCGACCGGTTGTTGCAGCACGGCGACGCGCCGCGCCTGGTGCACTGGGACGTGTGGGCGACGAACCTATTGGCCGCCCCCGACGAGAACGGCAACTGGCGGATCACCGCGCTGCTCGACCCCAACTGCAAGTTCGCCCACGCGGAAGCAGAGATCGCCTACATGGAGCTGTTCCACACCTGCACGCCGGCGTTCCTGAAGGCGTACACGTGTCACCACAAGTTGCGCGACGATTACCACCGCGTGCGCAAGCCGATCTATCAACTCTATGACATGATCGATCACGTCGCGTTGTTCAGCGAGCAGTACGTGAAGCCGATGTTGCAGACGCTGGAACGCGCGTCGGCGGTGGTGTGAGGACG
>Ga0081539_10003399_pt1 | contig 19642 bp, 18 predicted proteins | sample TabmetS4T2R2_FD_71023 | JGI IMG/M metagenome (GOLD analysis project Ga0081539, IMG submission 71023) | Tabebuia heterophylla rhizosphere microbial communities from the University of Puerto Rico - S4T2R2 | ecosystem: Host-associated > Plants > Roots > Rhizosphere ...
GTCGCGGATTTGGAAGGGATCAGCAAGTTGACACGCCAGCACGAGATCCGGCTGGCAGTTGACAACACCTTCATGAGCCCATTTTTTCTCCGTCCGATCGAATATGGGGCCGATCTGGTCGTTCATTCGACCACCAAATATCTCAACGGACATAGCGACAGTATCGGCGGAGTGGTGGTCACGACGCGACCGGAAGATGCGGAGCGAATAGGTTTTCTGCAAAATGCGGTGGGCGCTATTATCTCGCCGTTCGATTCGTTTCTCATTTTACGGGGGGTCAAAACTCTGGCGGTCCGGATGAAACAACATGATGAAAATGGCCGCCGGGTCGCCGCTTTTCTCGCCGAACATCCCAAGGTGCTGAAGGTCTATTATCCCGGATTACCGCAGCATCCGCAGCATGAGCGTGCCAAACGGCTGATGTCGGGTTTTGGTGGAATGATTGCCTTTGAAACAGGTTCTCTTGCGGCAGCGCGCGCAGTATTGGATAATGTGCGCCTCTGCGCGCTTGCTGAAAGCTTAGGTGGTGTTGAGACTTTGATTTCTCATCCAGCGACAATGACGCATGCTTCTATCCCAGCAGATCAGCGCGCACGGCTCGGAATTACCGAGGGGCTCGTGCGAATCTCTGTCGGCATTGAAGACGTCGAAGACATCATCGCGGATTTGGACGCCGCGCTTCAGAAAATCTAGAACGAGCATAAATGCAGTGACGAGTAACGAGTGATAAGCCAGGCCCGCTCGTTACTGAAAATTGATTTCTCATCGTTCATTAACTTTGTTTTTATGGCCGAGCTTCAACCCATCAATTTAGCGCTCTATGCCCAGACTGATCGGGGCATGGTGCGCAATGGCAACGAAGACAATTTTCTAATCCTCGATCTCTCAACTGGCAAAAGTTGGACGGCCAGCGATGATGAGCCGACAGAACTATTGACCTTCACACAGGGCTACTACGGTTCACTGCTGGCGGTGTCTGACGGCATGGGCGGGGCGCTGGCTGGTGAAGTCGCGTCGAGCATGGCTGTTGAGACGGTGCGTCACCGGATGTTGTGGCTGCAAGCGCACAAAGAGTATGGGCAGATGCCGTTTTACGAGCGGCTGCGCCTCTCCATTGAGGAAGCCAATCTCTTGATCAACGGCGAAAGCCAGACCAATCCGGCCCATAAAGGGCTGGGCGCTACTTTCACCGCCGTTGCGGCTCAAGGCAATCACGTCTATTTCGCTCAAGTCGGCGACAGTCGGGCGTACTTGATCCGCCAGGGCAAGATCGTCCGCGTCACTAAAGATCAGTCGCTCGTCCAACAGTTGATCGATGCCGGGCAAATCACCGAAGAAGAGGCCGAAACGCACAGCTACCGCAATGTGATCCTGCAGGCTCTCGGCGCACACAATAATGTCAATGTCGAAGTCAACTCTCTGACACTCTGCCTGCTCGATACGCTGGTGCTGTGCAGCGACGGGCTGTCGGGCAAGATTCATCAGGATGAGATCGCGCACATCGTTCAGGAAGCGAGCGATTTCAAATCGGCATGTCAAACTTTGATCGACCTGGCCAATGAACGCGGTGGCGAAGACAATATTACGGTCGTCATCGCACAATTCTCAGGCAAAGGGCTGCCGCAGCTGGAAGATGACCCGATTGAGCCGCAGGGTTTGATGCGATTATCGGATACTCCGACAGAGATCAATTGGGGGACTGGGGAAAATACGGATGATCCGCCGCCGCCTTCTCCGGAAGACGGCCATGCCAGGGCAACGGAGCCGCTTCTTGCCCCTCCCTCGTCTTTCACGGCGAAGCTTCCCATCAATTCCTCCGATCCTGGTCGGACCAACGATTTGTCGGACCGCCGCGGCCCGATCACCGCCGTTTTCGCGGCTGAAGACTTCGAGAGTGATCCGGAGGTCACGGCAATTCCCAAAACTGCGCCGATTACTGCGCCGCTGGAACAACGCCAAACTCAACCGCTTGCGACATCGTCAGTCCAAACGGCGACTCCCGCGCCTCCTCCGGTCACAGCGCCCCTGCTCAATCATGCGCCCACTCAGAATCTGCCTCCGGCACACGCCAAGATGCCGGCTGAAAATAGCAGTTCCAGAACCAATTTTTTTATTCTGGCCGGTCTCTTACTGCTGGGGGTGGCGGGATTGGTGATCGGCATAACTTCATATATGAGGCGCCAGGCCGCTGAACGCACCGCCCAGGAGCAGGCGGTCAAGAATATCCAGATCGAGAATCAAAATCAAAAAGAGGGTCAGATCGGCCGCTTACGAGAAAAAATTGCGGATATCAACAAAAAGCTTCAGGCCACCGAGAAACCGGCGATCAAAGAGCGCCGCGACACCTGGCACGAGAGTCTGGATAAATTGAGTCTTCGTCTGGATGAAATCGCCAAGATCCCTTCCGATCAACTTCAGCAAATCAACCAGGCCTGTGACGAGATCGGAAAGGAATTAAAAAAGATCGAAGATGAAGTCAATAATTTCCAGGGATTATTGCCTCCTTATCTCTCCAACCGCGACCCGATTAAAGTCTAGAATCACCAAGAGAGACCTTCAAAAGCGTGAACCCGGACGCAGATCGCTCACCGTTCCGATGGTTCATTGCGATCTGCGTCCGGGTTCGTCTCTCTAACTCGTCCGTCTCGAAATTTATTCGGCAATGACAAAGACCGATTTCACTCCGGGGATTTTGCGGATGCCTGACACAACGACACCCACATCGGCGCCATGTTCCGGCGGGGTTTTAATCGTCACCAGACCGTTTTTGACCTCGGAGAACCATTTCTCGGTTTTAGAGTCGCTGTTCAAAACCTCGCGGACGTCGGTCTGAATATCATCATCGCTTCGCCCGACGAGCGCATCACTGGCGCGTTGGGTCCCTCGACTGACGGTCTTCGCTCCGGTTTTCGCCCCCTTCTTTGTCGCGTCACCAACGCCTTGCACCGTCTCTTTAGTCTTGGTTAGAGCGCCGTTGCCGGTATCTCGGGTCTTATCATAACCGCCTTTGGTTCCCCCCTTGACCTTGTTGGCAGCCCCTCCAACGGCGCTGCCGGTTGCCGTTGCAGTGTCCTTGATTCCATACCCGATTGAGGGCAGGAGGCCGCCGCGGCGTTCACTGTCACGTTCTTTCCCGGTCGCGGGATAAGGCAATTCAAGCTTTTCGTAAGTGGGGCGATCGATCCGTCCCGTCACTTGCAGCCCGTTTTCAGACTGATATGTCTTGACCGCCTCGCGCGTGCTGCGGTCCAATACTCCGCTCGGCTTCAAATTGTAATACCCTCGACGTCTCAACTCGGTCTGGACGGCGACGACCTCTTTTTCAGTGATCCGCCACTGAGGTGAGTCTTCTTCTGCGGCATCGGTGGTCTGCGCCACCCCTGCGATCGAGAAGAGGACCAAAACTCCGATGATCGAATACAATCCGATTAATTTCTTCATCATAATTTCCTTTACCTCCATCTGCGAATTGAGCCCTGAGTGAAATTTAACTTTTTATCCTCAAAGTCGGGGGGTCAAGACTCAGATGCCTTTTTCAAACGCTTGCGTGGCTCGCGCGGCACTTGAATCTTATATTTTCTGATCTTGCTGTAGAGCCTCGGCCGATAGATCCCCAGGATTTGCGCGGCGGCCTGTTTGTTGCCGCGCGTGCGCTGCAACGTTTGCGCGATGACCAGACGTTCAACCTCCTCCAGCGTCATGTTGGGCGGAACGTAGAAGGCGTCGGTCGGCGCCTCGCCGACCTGTTCGCCGAACGGTAAATCTTCGGGTTCAATGCGCGTCCCTTTAGCCAGCAGCACCGCGCGTTCAATCGCGTTTTGCAACTCGCGGACGTTGCCGGGCCAGCGATGCGTAAAGACGCGCTGGTATGCCGCCTGCGAAAACCCCTGCAACGGTCGATCATACTTCTCTTTGAACTTATTGAAGAAAAAATCGGTCAGCAATTGTAAATCCTCGCTCCGTTCGCGAAGCGGGGGGACATTGATCGTGATCGTCGAGACGCGATAGAAGAGGTCTTCGCGCATCAATCCCTCTTTGATCGCCTCGCGCGGTTCACGATTTGTCGCACAGATCAAGCGAAAATCGGCTTCGAAGGTCTCGGTCGATCCGACCGGACGAAATCTCCGTTCCTCCAGAACCCGCAGCAACTTCGGTTGCAATTCAATCGGCATCTCGCCGATTTCGTCGAGCAATAGACTCCCGCCTTTGGCTTGAGCGATGAGACCGGTCCGATTTTGCATCGCCCCGGTGAACGCTCCTTTGATATATCCAAAGAGTTCGGCCTCGATCAGCTCTTTCGGTAAGGCCGAGCAATTGACCTTGACGAACTCTTTGCTGACGCGCAAAGAATTGAAATGGATCGCATTCGCAATCAACTCCTTGCCCGTACCCGATTCGCCGATGATCAAGACGTTGGCATCGCTCTTGGCGACGCTTTCGATCGTCTCATAGATCATCTGCATGGCCTTGGATGCGCCGATGATACTCGAATATTCATGCCGTTGAAAATGCTTGCGCAGATTCTGCGTTTCGCCGACGAGACGCCGCCGTTCGATCGCCTTCTCAACGAGGACCAAAATCTGATCCGGTTCAAATGGTTTTTCGACGAAATAGTAGGCACCCGATTTGGTCGCTTCAACTGCTTCCGAGACCGATCCATGACCGGTAATAACAATGACTTCAGTATCCGGTGAGAGCTCTTTGACCGCGCGTAATAACGAAAATCCACCATGATGATCGTCCGGCAATTGTAAATCCGTGAGGATCAGATCGAAAGCATGTTGCCGGATCGCAGCTTTTCCCGCGCTCAGGTTCGACGCCGTCTCAACCTGATAGCCTTCCGCTCCGAGCAGCAATCGCAAACCATCGGTGATCGAAGGCTCGTCATCAACGACCAGGATTTTGTCTTCTCTTTTCAAGGGCAACTTTCTCCAGGGATGAAGGATGAGGGATGAGGGATGAAGAAAAGTAAAGTTCTGCCCTTCATCTTCACCCTTTCATCACCACTTTCACAACTGTTCCGACCGTTGACCCGGCGAGAGCCGTCACCTCTCCACCGTGCCGTTCGATGATGCGCCGCGCCAACGCCAGGTCCAAGGCTGTGGCGTTGATCCGGTCGCTCGACAGAAAATCGAAGACGACCTTCCGCTGCTGATCAGTGAGTAACTCTCCTTCGTCGGCAACCTCAATCTGTATTTCGCCGGGCTGCGATTGTAGTTGGATCCGGACCGTGCCCCCCTCGGGAGACGTCTCGATCGCCCGCGCGATAATTGATCCCAACGCGAGGCGGATTTGCTGAACATCAAGTGAGATGCTCGACACCTGCTCCTCGATTGTCGCTTCGATCGCCACCTGACGCGCTTCGGCTCGGATCTTATGATCATTGACTGCTTGGCTGACGATCAGCGCCGGATCATGCAACTCTCGCTTCAGTTCAAGCGGGCGCGTCAGTTTGCTGATCAGCGCCGCCTGTTCGGCCATCGCATTCAATCCCTGGACGATCTTTTCGGCAATCTCTAACCCTTCCGGTTGGTCGGCAAATCTCTTTTTGAGATAAGCGGCATAGAGCTTGAGACCACCCATCTGATTTTTGAAGTCGTGAATCAACCGAGAGGTCATCCGGCCGGCTTCAAGCAATAAGCTTTGTTCATCATTGCCGTCTTGGGGATTGAGTTCGATCAGGACCAGATCCTGATGCGGTATTTGATCGAACCGTTGTAAGATCACCTCATATGGCTGACCTTGGCCATTGAGAGATAATTTATCGATCGCCTGGTCCGACGCAGTCAGAGCCTCGAATCGCGATTGCAACTCGCGGCAATCGAGCAGCTGCGCCAGCTCGGCGAGCGTCGTGATCTCATCTCTTCTCGATTCGGGGAGATGGACAATCCTGGCCAACGTCCGGTTAGCAGCAATAATTCTGCCATCGAGTTGACACAGGACCATTATCGAGCCATTTGTTATTTTAGACGTCATCACAATGAATGGGCGCGGGGGAGTCGTGGAAGGGTGTTGCGCCAAATCACTTATTACGCACCGTTTTCGAATTTACGCGCTCGCTGTGTCTCTGCCTCAGTTAACAGCTGGAAAATACCTTCTTTTAGAATTGAATCTTTGTTCATCGAGATAAATATCGAGCGTATGCTAACAAAAAGCCATGTCAATCTCAATTATGTGGCGCGTCGTTTTCCGGCTCTCTGCCGCGACCGGCTGTTCGGTCGCCGCCTCTTCCCTGGCTGTACCGGTAACAGTTACTAACAAGAAGCTTGTCGCCAATGGTAATGGCTGATAGAATGCCCGCCGCTTTGAAACATCTTCGCTGCCCTCACCTCACGCGAGGCTTGCGGCAATGCCACCGATAAAAAAGGTGTAATCAAACTGATTTTGGAAGACGGGAACAACTCCTCCTTTATGCCGGGAAAACGAAACCGCATTCTAATCGCGGAAGATTTTGAAGATAATCGCATCGCATTGAAGCTCATGCTGAAATTGGCGGGCTTTGAGGCTCTGGAGGCTTGCGACGGGGAGCAGGCGCTTGAGATCGTCCAACGCGATCGACCCGATCTGGTCTTGATGGATATCTCATTACCCCTCATCGACGGTTTGCAAGCCACCCGCGCCTTGCGCGCCGAGACGGATTTTAGGCGGCTTCCAATCATTATCATCTCAGCTTATGACAGCGAAGAGACGCGTATTGAAGCCCAGGCGGCCGGCGGGACCGATTACCTCACCAAGCCGATCGATTTCGAGCATTTGAAAAAGATGATCGAGAGATACCTGAACGAGCGCGTCGAGGTCTGAAGCTGATCCTCATCAGCGATTCTCAGATCTCGGTCATGCCGGAGACCATCTCTTCCGCACTGCCATCCAGGCCATCCAGAATAGTTTTCGATTGGGGGGAGTGATGTGCCAGCTCGTGTGCGCTGCCGGATGGAATGAGGAGCGCGATCAGCGAGCCGATCACGACGGTCACAAGCACAAAGGTGAAGGCCAGGCGCAGAGAGCTCGCGAGCGACTGTTGCAGAAATGCCGAGGCCATCGGCGAAAGCATCCCGCGAGTTTCCGGGCGCACAATCGATCCGATCTCGTTCTTTTTTGCGAGGTGCGCAATTTCGGCCGGAGCGCCTGTCAGCAACCGGCTCAGCCGCCAGCTCATGAGCGCTCCCATGATCGCCGCGCCGAGCGCCGCGCCGATGCTGCGAGCAAATTGCACCGTCGCCGTTGTAATGCCCAACTGCGTATGCGCGACGGCATGTTGAGAGGCGATCATGAGCGTCACGATCGTCAATCCGCCGCCCAACCCGAGAAAGACCGTATCGAACGAAAGTCTGAGCCGCGTCGTTTCAGTCGAGACCTGTGCGAGCATGGTTGCCCCAATCAGCATCATCGCCATTCCCGTCAGGACCAGAGGGCGATAACTGAAACGCAGGATCAGCCTGCCGCCGATCGTCGAAGCCAGCACCCAGGGGATGATGAACGGTATCAAAACCTTTCCCGCCTCGGCGGCGTTGGTGCCAATCACGGCCTGGACGAAGAGAGGCAGAAATGACATGGTGCCGATCAACGCCATCATCGCGAAGAATCCGTGAAGAGTAGCCATCGCGACGATTCGATTGCGAAAGAGATCGAGCGGCAACAACGGCTCCGGATGCCTTCTCTCGATCCGGATGAAGATCATTAAGAGGACGCCGCACAAAATTATTCCCGCTAGATTGAGCGCCAGTGAAAACTCCGAACCACGCTCGACGATCGTCAACAAGAGCACCAACGCAACCGACAGAATTAACGTCCCCTTGTAATCGAGCGAAATGTTGCGGCGGCGTTCATACTTTTCACGATACGCCCACCAGATCATTCCCGCCGCCAACATCCCGAACGGCAAGATGATATAAAAACACCACCGCCACGAAAGCCGCGTATATGCCGTCAGGTAACCGCCCACCAATGGCCCGATCAGGCTCGCCACTCCCCACATCCCGCTGAAGAGACCGATCACTTTCGTGCGCTGTTCGAGCGTCAGCAGGTCCGCGCTGATCGTCATCCCGATCGGAAATAATGCCGCCGCGCCCAATCCCTGGACCACGCGGAAGACGATCAACTGCGGCATCGAATGGGCCGCACCGGACAACGCCGACCCGATAATGAAGAGGGTCAGCCCGCCGAAGATCGCCGGGCGACGGCCAACCAGATCGGCCATCTTGCCCCAGACCGGCGTCATGACCGTCGCCGCCAGGATGTATGCGGCAAAGACCCAACTATAGATCTCAATTCCGCCCAGGCTCGCAATCACCGTCGGCATCGCCGTCCCGACGACCGTATTTTCAAGCGCTCCCATAAAGAGCGCCATCGCGACGCCAACCAGCGTAATTATTGTGCGTATTTTGGTGGTATTCGTTGAAGAGTGAAATTCTGTGCTTGGGGCTGCCATTTAAAAAAATAATTAGGACTTACTCAAAAATTTATCGATTCCCTGCCGGCAATCGGGCGTCATGCGCGCGATTGCATTCATCTCGACTCCTGCTTGTAAGGCTTGATCGAAAGTCATGGCGTCGGTTTGATAAAGAAGAGATTTGGTCAAAGAGATCGCCGAGCCGCTCAATTGAGAGATCCCGGCGGTGAACCTTTCGACTTCGGCGTCGAATGCATCATCATCAAAGACGCGATTGATAAAACCGATTCTCTCCGCCTCTTCGGCGGTTAACAGTTTTCCTGTGCAGAGAATTTCAAAAGCGCGTTTTTCGCTCAGATTCCGCCGCGCAATCGCCATGACGATCGCCGGCACAAATCCGATTTTAACTTCGGTGTAGCAAAAACTGGCCGAACGCGCGGCGATCACCAGATCACATGCTGAGGCCAGGCCCGCCCCACCGGCGAGCGCCCGTCCATGGACGGCCGCAATGATCGGTCTCGGGTGTCTGCGGATCTGCATCAACAATTCAGCGAACCCCGCGGCGTCTTCGAGATTGTCGAGGATCGAAGCCTGAGCAATCTTTTGCAGTTGTGATAAATCGGCGCCCGCGCAGAAATCCTTGCCGGCTCCGCGTAAAACGACGGCGCGGACTTGCGCATCCGATCCGGTTTCGCGCAACGCCACCTTCAAATCGCCGATCAGCCGGTCGTTGAGCGCATTACGCCGCTCGGGGCGATTGAGCGTCAGATAGACCACTCCATCTTTGGTCTCGAATAGGATCTCTTGATATTCGGCCATAGCTCTTTAGCTGCACAGCATTTTTAGTTGGTTGATCAAGCATTGGGCACTGTTCTACCCCATGCTCACTGACCCCTGCCCCCAGATCCCTGGCCCCTGATCCCGATAAAAAAGTATCAGGGATCTGGGGTCAGTGCCGTTTCAATCCTCAAGTCGAAGTGAAATCCCGCAAAATCTCAAAATTGCAATGAGCAAGCAAAAGGCGTTGAACGAACGGATCGCACTCTCTTTTAGTTCTTCTCATCCTTGGAGTCTTTCGCATCCTTCGCGTCAAGTTGTGCTTCTTCCGTCTCCGGGTCTTCGATCTTGCAGTTGTTTTTAAAGTTGATAAGTTTCGCCGTGACCGTGCCTGACGATGTCTTCGCGAACACCTGTAATGGGATATGCCTGCGGTCGTCAGTCACGATGATGTTCATCTTACCCTGGCGCGAGATCAGTTTACCGGGTCCGAACAGATTCGGCTCAAGCATGATCGTTTTGATCTTGCCACAATCGGTCTTGATCTTACTTCGTTTGCCGACGACGATGTCGAACTGATAATTCTGTTCATCAGTGCTGACCGGGAAGCGCAGGACCTGGCCTTCCTTGAACTTTTGCAGCCGCACAAAATAGAAGGACGACAAGAGGCTCATCATCCCCTCCTGAAGTGGCACGAATTTCGCGCGCGGAGGCGCCTGCGGATTGGCCAGATCGGTCGTCAAATATTTGACCTGCTGTGTCGTCCGATCGAAGACGGAGGATTGAACGTTATGTTTCTTGCCTTCCTTGACCTCCTTGAAACTCAATCGCGCGGAAAAATCATTGGCATTGACCAGGGTCTCAAAGCGATCTTTGACATCGATCCCAAAGAGCGAGACGAGGACGCCTTTCGAGACCGCGGTGGCGCGCAGATGCAGCAGTTGATCCTCGGGCGCTGGGTTAAAAGAGACGTTGAGGCCCTGGATCAGTGAACTGGACGGATTACCCTCCGGCGAGAGCACCGATTTGCTAGCGACCGAACCGAGATACTCAAACGTCACCACTCCGACTGTCGCTTTCAGTGGAAATCGCGAGAACTTGACCTCGTATTCAAGCTTCTCTCCGGAAGTGAGCATCGCCGCGCTCTTGAACTCGCGGCGCAAAGTGGCGAGGACAGATCCCCTCGCAGAATCAGGTTGGGCTGCGCTCTGCTGCGTGGTGGATTGATATACCGTAGGGCTATTTGCATTGATCAACACGAATGAGATCAAAGCGAGCAATGGAATGGTAAAAATTCGTTTCATACCAACACTTCTGATACTTACTGGAAAACTTTCGCTGCTTTTAAGATCAGCATACTGATCACGATCGCCAGCCCAATCAACGCGCGGTATTCGCGATGCCGCAGATACTGCTGTGGATCGAAGCCGCGTACATTGTCTTTTCGATAGGGGGTTAAACGCGGAATAAACAGAGGCACTGTCGCTGCCCATCTCTCATAATCAGCGGCAAAGAGCGTTTGCATGTGTGCAGCCTCGGCCTGCATCACCGGCCAATAGACCAAGAGAAAAAATCCGATCAACCATAATCCGAGCCACCAGCTGTCTCCGGCAACCGCACATCCGATCGCCATGACAAAGCTGCCGAAATAGAGCGGATTGCGCGTATATGCATAAGGCCCGTTCGTGGCCAGTTCGGCGTTCTTGCGGAGATGGCCCGAGGCCCAGGCGCGGATCAGAATGCCGCCGAGAGCGATCGGGATCCCGATGGCGAGTGAACGCAGTGTCGGCTGTGAAGCGATCACAAACAGAACCGCCGTCAGCAACCCCAACGGCACTCGCAGCCGCTGCAATTTCGCGCGAAAAATTTGATTGATTGTCTGTTCGTTCGAATTCATCCGATATTCGTGAGGACCGGCAGTTCCCCGCCGATCCGCAATCCACCATCCGCCGCCCGCAATCTTCTCCTGACTCCTTCCCAAACCATCTCAACGGGAATCTTCATACATGAAGTGTGGCTGCAACGACGCCGGTAACAATCCGTGCGACAGTCCAGGTCCAACCTTTCGATGATCACATCGGTGTTCGCAAATGGCCCGTTGCGCCGTGAACTGGTCGGCCCAAAGATCGCAATGATCGGCGTTCCCGCCGCAGCGGCCAGATGCATCGGACCGGTGTCTCCGCCGAGGAAGAGTTTGGCTCGTCGCGCCAGCGCAAAAAATTGTTTGAGCGTCGAATCGAGCAGGACTGCTGCTCCGGTCCGCGATTGAGTGACGACCGACCGCGCCAAACCTTCTTCACCCGGGCCATAAGTCACCACCGAACCAATCCGATCAGAGTCCCACAAACGATCCGCGATGGCGGCAAAACCTTCCGCTCCCCAGAGCTTCGTCGGCCATCCTCCACCAGGGTTGAGAATGACAAAAGAGCCATCAAAGCGATCAAATCTCTCTTCGGCGAAAGCTTCGTCTTCAACCGAGAGCGCGATCGGAAATTCGTATCTACCCGTCACATCGCACCCGAGAGCCGCCACCAATTGCAGGTTCTTTTTGATCACGTGATCATCGTCGTCTGCTGCAATCTGTTCAGTCAATAACAGACCGCTCGCCGGTTCGCGCAGAACGCCGCGCGCAAAGCCGATGCGGCGCGGCACGCGAGCCAGCCAGGGAATCATCGCCGATTTCAATAATCCCTGAAAGTCGAGCGCGAGATCGAATCCCACCCCGCGCAAATTTGCAATCGCCTCACGAATCGACGCCAGCGTTCTTGAATTGATCAGATTTTTTCGCCAGCCGCGCAGATCGAGTTCGATCAAATCATCGATCAAGGGATTCGATCGAAGCAGCTCCGCCGCTCCGCCCTGCTCAACAGCCCACGCCAGATGTGCGCCGGGCGCCGCTCGCCGCAGCGCGGCCAATGCCGGCAACGTGTGCACGACATCACCGATGGCTCCCAGCCTGACGATCAAAATCCTCATGACAATTGAATAGCAGCGAGTGGCCGGGTGAAGTTAAGAGATCTTGTTATGTGATCTGCCTGCTTTCGAGATCTCCGCCCTCCACATTCCTCAAAATCCATCTCACTGCTTCCAGCAGATTATTTGCCACATGATCCGGTTGACGAGGCCAGGATTCACGCTCCATCTCATATTCCTGACAGCCATAACCGCTCATCACCATCACGCTGCGCGCCCCGGCCGCCCATCCCATTTCAAGATCGCGGTAGCGGTCGCCAATCACAAAACATTTTTTCAGATCAAGAGCGAAGTCTCTCGCCGCACGTTCGATCAGCCCCGGCTTTGGCTTTCGGCAATCACATTCTTGACGCCAAGGGGGCTCACCCATTTCAGGATGATGCGGGCAATAATAGATCGCGTCAAATCGCGCTCTCCGCTCCCGCAAAAATGCCTCCATCTGCGCGTGAAGCTGCCGCAGAAACTCTTCGGTGAATAACCCGCGAGCAATACCCGATTGATTCGTGACGACAATTGCGCGCCAACCTGCTTCATTAATCAATTTTACTGCCTCGGCAGAAAAATCGAATAGTTGAAACTGAGCGATTTCAGTGATGTAACCAACCTCTTCGTTCAAAGTGCCGTCACGATCAATGAAAATCGCTCTGTCTCTCATTTAACCTAATTATCAGTTTAAAGCTATGGAGATTGTAACAAGCCTATATTCTACTCTATTTTTTGCCCGATTCGTTATCGCCAGCGGCCCGCTCGGATCTTTTAATTTCAAGATTTCAACGCTCTCTCAGTAAAGATTGAGCACGAACGAAGACCTCAGCGGTTCCAATGCTTGTCATACAGCGATGGTCGATGGGACAGTCGCGCAACATGCAGCGCGCGCATTCGATTGCCTCGGCGCGAATCATTTCAGCGCGCGGCCCCGTTGGAGCGGTCTCATATTCATTAGTCGGCCCAAAGATTGTCACTACGGGACGGCCCAGCGCAGCGGCAATATGCGCCGGTCCCGTATCGTTGCTGATGAGCAGATGGCAAGCATCGAGCAATCCGATCAGCTCAGCCATCTTTGTCCGGCCCGCCAAATTGATTGCTCCTTTAGCTTTCATCTGCTTAATGACATTTTCGGCGCTGCCGAATTCCGATGCGGCGCCGATCAAGACGACCTGCGCATTCAATTCCCCAATCAATCGATCGGCCAGCTCAGCAAACCGCGATTCGAGCCAACATTTCGCGCGGCTATTGGTCGCTCCGGTATTGAGCGCGACAACCGGACGAGAGCTCAAATCGAGACTCAAGCTCTGAAATAGCGAGTGTGCCGCACTCCGCTGCGCGGCGCTGGCAATCAAAGACGCGGAGGGTGTTTCCGTCACCGGTCTAAAATCTTCTCCCCAACATACTCGCTCGCATTCGGCGACAATCTCCAGATAATCATGAAGTTGATGGCGGTTGCGATGGTGCGGTCCCCGAAAGAGTCGGTGGGTCAACAGAAATCCGCGACCTTCTTCCGCAAAACCAATGCGCAATCGCGCGCCGCCGAGCCGCGCCAGCAACGCCGCTTCAAACGCATTCTGAAAAAGTACGGCGAGGTCTACTTGCCGCGAACGAATCGTCTTCATCGCTTGATAGAAAGCGCGTGTGCGGCCTTCCGAGCGGCGATATTCGATAATTTCGTCAATGAGTGGCGAATCTTCAAAGAGACCGGTTGTCCGCGGCGTCGCCAGCAATGCAATCTGAGCTTGAGGAAAGGACGAACGCAGGCGTTGCAACGCAGGCGTAGTCATGACGGCGTCGCCAATCCAGTTTGTTCCACGTATCAGAATGCGCTCGATCTTGTTTCTCTCCGGCGGCATAGATAGAGCCGGATTGTTGCCGATACTCGTTCGAATTTCAATTGAGCTCAGACCGGAAGGATTGAAGCAGATTCGACATTCTGCTCTTCACAGCCCGCTTTTCACGGCCCGCTTTTCACGGCCCGCTTTTCACGGCATGAATAATAAGGGTGTTGCCGCCCATCAGGACTTCATCTGAATTGAGCGCATCGGTCCAACGCTCTTGTCTTTTCCGCTCCGGCGCCAGCTTCCCGATGAGACGAATCAAGGCTACCAGCGGCCAATATAACCAGAGTTGGGACTTCGGTTTGTCACGAAAGATGTTGACGATCCGAAACCCATACTTCTCCAGATAGTATCGAAGCTCGCTGTAAGCGATCGGATGGACATGCAATGCAATCTCTTCCATCTCGCCGAAGTCCCGGCGCGATTTGTCAATGAACTCGCGTGAGAGCGGCTTAAAATGTGAGGTATATCCATGGAGCAACCACTTAATCCGCTCCTCGATATTGAGGATATTAGGAACACTGATGATCAAATAACCGTTTGGTTTCAGCAATCGCTCAAACTCTTTGATCGCCTGCGCCGGGTTATCGATATGTTCGAGACCTTCGACGCAAGTGATCACTTGGAACTCCTTGTCTTGGTAGGGCAGGACGCCCTTCATATCGCCCCGTTTAATTTCGATGCCTCGCGCGCGAAAGATCTCCGGGTAAAGATCGCAACAATGAGCATCAAAACCCAATTTCAACAGGCGTTCGGCCAGGGCGCCTTCTCCCGCCGGAACGTCGAGTAACGGACCGCGCGGCAATTCGCCGAGAATTTTGACCACCGTATCGTGAATGGCCAAATGCCCCAGCGGTAAGGCCGCCCGATCATCTGGAACCTCGAGTAAATGCGATTGACAATTACCGTCCATCAGATGGCTATACCATAAAAGATTGAACCCTGACAAACGCCGGTTTACCGCAATTATCTGATCCCAGATCCCTGTCACATGATTCTTGCGATCTGGTCCAGAGATCAATCTTCTATTCAGTCGTGATGATGGGGGACGACCTGAAGACGTTCGATGATCGATTCGGCGATCTCATCAGGTGTCTGAGATTCATTGACTGAAATGGTGATCATCGCTTGTTGATAAAGCGGGACTCGTTGTTGGTAACGTTGGCGTGCGGTCTCGACATCCGGCGCGAGCGGACGCACCGTGCCATCCCCTTGAATTCTGCGCCAGCACAATTCCAGCGGAGCGTCGAGCCAGACCATGATGCCGTGCCGCGACATCAATTCGCGATTCTCCGCGCGTGTGATGGCTCCGCCTCCGGGCGCAACGACGATGCCACTGCTCTGAGCAATCTCAGACAGGACCTGGGTCTCAACGTGGCGAAATCTCTCTTCCCCCTCGCGCGCCATCAGTTCGGCGATCGAGCAGCCGGCCGCCCCCTCGATCATCAGATCAAGGTCGATAAAGAGGCGATCCAATTTTGCCGCCAGGACTGGTCCGACAGTCGATTTGCCGCAGGCCATAAACCCGATGAGGAAGATCGTCGCGCTGGAATTTAGTGCCTCAACTTTCATGGGAGCCGCAATCCGCAATCAACTGGTAAAATTCCGGTAACGAAACCGAAGCAGCGTCCGCATCAACAATTTCCGTGTCGCTGGAAGCAATCAATCCGGCCACGGCGAAAGACATGGCGATCCGGTGATCGCCGAACGAATCGACCCGCGCGCCTCGCAACTTCTGCGGCCCGGAAAGACGCAATCCGTCCTCGAACTCTTCGATCTCAGCTCCCATGCGCCGGAGATTGTCGGCGACAGCACGGATGCGATCGCTCTCTTTGACCCGTAGTTCGCGCGCATCGCGAATGGTCATTGTGCCGCGAAGCTGCGTTGCCGCAATGGTCAGAATCGGGATTTCGTCGATCAGATTGGCGATGACCGCACCGGAGAGTTCGAGGTCTCCTTTCAATTCCGACGATCTTACAACCAGATCAGCAACCGGTTCGCCATGGGCCAGTCTTGAGTTTTCGATCTCGATCCGCGCGCCAATCCGTTTGAGCACGTCGATCAAACCCATCCGCGAGGGGTTGATCCCGATCTGACGCAACCGCAGTTCGGCAGTGGGTACGATCAAGGCGGCAACGACGAAGAAGGCCGCCGATGAAAGATCGCCCGCGACCGTGTAATCGCCGAGCGCGTGCAATGATTTTCCCCCAACTACTGAGATCAGTTCGCCTTCGGCGATGTTATCAATTTCTAAAGTCGCGCCACATTCGCGTAACATGATCTCGGTATGATTGCGAGTTGGAGTTTTCTCGACTACAGTCGTCTTGCCGTCGGCAAACAATCCGGCGAGCAACACGCAAGATTTGACTTGAGCGCTGGCAACCGGCGGGACATATTTGATCGCTTTCAGACCGCCGCCGGCGATCCGCAGCGGAGCGAAATTGTCTTCACGCGCTTCGATCTTTGCGCCCATCATCGTCAACGGATCGATGATGCGTCTCATCGGACGGCGCTGGATGCTTTCGTCGCCGGTGATCTCGGTCGTGAAATTCTGCCCGGCGAGAATGCCTGAAAGCATGCGGATCGTCGAGCCCGAATTGCCGACGTCAAGGGGCCTCGCCGACCTGCTCAGGCCGCCAAGACCGACGCCTTGGATTGTAATTGCACCCGGTTGGCGGTTAATCTTTACACCCAGGGCAGTGAGACAATCGAGCGTCCCCTGGCAGTCGCGTGCCGACGAGTAGTTTCGCAATCGCGTTTCTCCATCGCCAATGGCCGCCAACATGGCGCTGCGATGAGAAATGGATTTGTCTCCAGGCAGTTGGAAATCGCCTGCTAGGCGCATTTGCGGACTAATATTGATGATATTTGAGAAAAAATTGTTCTTTTGGGACATCTGATTTTAAATTGAATTGAAACTTTTGTGGCATTCGCACCGTAGTGCAGTGCATCCGTACAAACGCTCGACGAGTGCTATCCTTGACAGGACTTTTTACGCTGTGTTACACAAAGCGCGCCCTGACTGTCATCTCTGAGTCAAGGACTCACGAGCATCTTAACAGATCAGACCGACAGAGGCAGATCTGAATTTCGCCGAAGAAGGAACCTGCGGCTTATGATGCTAGCCGAAAACGTGGTCGAACTGACCATCGCCAGTCAGTTGGAGTTTATTGACTTAGTCACTACACTCACCGACAACATCACAAACATGATCGGATTCGACGAAGAGGCGGCCTATTGGATCAATATGGCCGTCCGGGAATCTGTCGCCAATGCCGTTGAACACGGCAATAAGTACGACCCGCAGAAATCCGTCGATATCCGCTTCACGATTGGCGTGGACGCGTTGCGCGTGACGATCCGTGATTATGGAGAAGGCTTTGATCCCTCAGCTCTCCCCGATCCGCTCGATCCGAACAATCTACTCAATCCAGCCGGACGCGGCATACTTTACATGAGAACGTTCATGGACAGCGTCGAATACGAACGCCATCCCGAGGGTGGGATGGTGGTGATGATGTCAAAGCGCCGCGCCCCGAAACAGACTGACGAAGGAGACCACAAACACGATGCAGTTGGAAATTAGAGAACGCACGGTTGGCGAAGTCGTCATTCTCGATCTAACCGGCAAGATCACCATTGGTGAAGGTAGCGTTCAATTGCGTGATACGGTGAGCCGGTTGCTCGAAGCTGGCCGCAATCGAATTATCCTCAACCTCGGCGGCGTCTTATACGTTGACAGCTCCGGCATTGGCGAGTTGGTATCCCGTTACACGACAACCAAGAATACCGGCGGAAGACTCAAGCTGCTCAATCTGCCGAAAAAGATCAAGGATTTACTGATGATCACCAAACTCCTCACTGTTTTTGAAATATATGAGGATGAACAGGCAGCGATCGACAGTTTCCAATAAACCGAAGAGTGTCAGAGCAAGAAAGCCGGCTTGAGAGTAAGAGAATCGCTCACTTTCAAGCTTGATTAAGGGTGATGCTGAAAATAAGAAGAGGGCGGCGAGAATGAGGCGCGCCCTCTTTTATCTTTTCGTGCTCTCTCTTTTCGCCGCTCCCATCACGGAAATATTCCCAATTCCAGATAAGCTTTGGCGATCTTCTCGATCGCGTCATAGAAGGCCGCCGTGCGCAGGTCAGGGATCCGCTGGTTGGTCTTCCAGATCTCTCTCAATCTTTGATAGGACGTGACCATCGTGTCTTCCAGGCCCGAGTTGACAAAATCCAATTCGTCAGGCCCCTTGGCAGCCGTCGCCAGCTGGTCTTCGGTAAATTTATTCCCGGTCAAGACTTCGATCATCCGCATCATTCGCAGTTCCGCCGCCTGTTCGTAGCGTTTCCCCATGCGCCCGATGCGCACGTGCGAGAGGTTCTTGAGCCATTCGAAGTACGAGACGGTGACGCCGCCGGCATTGGCGTAGATGTCGGGAACGATCAGGACGCCGTTCTCCCGCAGAATCTCTTCGGCTTCGGGAGTCGTCGGGCCGTTTGCGCCCTCAACGATGATCTTCGCTTTGATGCGTCCCGCATTTTCGCTCGTAATCTGGTTTTCGAGCGCGGCCGGAATGAGCACATCACAGTCCAATTCGAGCGCGGCTTTCGAATCGGCGAGACTGCTTGCGCCCGGAAAATTGAGAATTGAGCCGGTCTCTTTCCGGAAAGAGAAGACGTCGTTCTCATTCAACCCGCTCGGATTGACGATCGCGCCCTCGCGTTCAGCAATCGCCACGATGATGGCCTGACCCTCTTCGCGACAGAACTTCGCCGCGTGGTAACCGACGTTACCGAGCCCTTGAACGATGATGCGCTTGCCGGCAATGCCAGGTTGCAAGCGAAGCTTCTTCATGTCTCCGAGACTGGCGCAGGCCTCACGCAGGGCGTAAAACACCCCGCGCCCCGTGGCCTCTCGCCGTCCCTGCACCCCTCCCTGCGAGAGAGGCTTGCCGGTCACACAACCGAGAGCGTCAAGCTGGCCCGGATTCAATGCCATATAGGTGTCGGCGATCCAGGCCATTTCGCGTTCGCCCGTGCCGTAATCAGGCGCGGGAACGTCAACGCCCGGTCCGATGAAGTTCTTTTTGGCAAGTTCGTGAGTATAACGCCGAGTGATGCGTTCGAGCTGATCCAGCGTATATTTGCTCGGATCGATTTGAATGGCGCCTTTCGCCCCGCCAAACGGCACATCAACGATCGCGCATTTATATGTCATGAGAGCGGCTAAGGCTTTAACCTCATCTTCATTGACTTCCGGGGCATAACGGATCCCGCCTTTGGTCGGCAGTTTATGATGGCTGTGTTCAACCCGCCATGCCTTGATCACTTCGATCTCGCCCTCTCGGCCGCGAACCGGAAATTCAAAGCTATAAATGCTGTTGCAATGTTTGATCTGATCGAGCAGCCCTTTCGGATATTTCGTCAAGGCGGCGGCCTGATCGACGTACCGAGTGACGTTCTCAAAAAAACTGGTATGAACGGTCATGCGCTACTCCTTTCGTCATCTTTTGAGGTCAGCCGGAATGAGGCGGAGACGAATCGTCACGGATTGACGATTTCACTCACCACCGCCGACCGTTCGCTCTCATTGTTGTAAGCATCCACGGCCGCAATGCGGTAGAAATACTGTTTGCCGATCTGGACCTTGTCATCCCGAAAAGAGGCCGTCTTG
>Ga0081539_10003400_pt1 | contig 19636 bp, 20 predicted proteins | sample TabmetS4T2R2_FD_71023 | JGI IMG/M metagenome (GOLD analysis project Ga0081539, IMG submission 71023) | Tabebuia heterophylla rhizosphere microbial communities from the University of Puerto Rico - S4T2R2 | ecosystem: Host-associated > Plants > Roots > Rhizosphere ...
CCCAAAATCGACACAGGCGACCGTTTTGCGCGAGTTGCGCGATGCCGGCGCCACGCCGACGAAAATCCGCCAACTTGTGGGAATGCCGTAGTTTTTCGGGGGACAACCGCCGCGACCCTGCCGTGACTCCGGCCGCTTCGCCATGTCATGCTGGTTCCGGCCGGGGACGAAGAATCATGGCGGCACGATCGCGCCCGACGCGCAAGGCACGGCTGCCGAAAAAGCGGCCAACGAAGAAGCGCGTCGCGAAATCTACCGGCAAGCCGGCCGTGAAGCCGACGCGCAAGCGCGGCAAAACCAAAGTGGCCACCGCGCCCGGCGTGGTGGAAGCCGCGCTCGCCGCCTTTGCCCATGAAGTGCGCACGCCGCTGACCGGCATCCTCGCCATCAGCAATCTGCTTGCCACCTCCGAGCTGGGCGAGCGTGAGCGGCGCTGGGTCGACACCATCAAGGCCGGTGCCGAGCACCTGGCGAGCCTCGCCACCTTGTTCGTCGACGCCGCGCGCAGCCAACGCGCCCATGCCGGCCGGCAGGATTTGTTCGACCTGCGCGCGCTTGCCCGCAGCGCCGGCGATTCGCTGGCCGGCCGCGCCGCCGCCAAGGGCCTGCAGGCGACGATCGAGATTTCGGACAGGCTGCCCGCGCTGGTGGTCGGCGATTCCGTGCGGCTGCGCGCCGCGCTGGAGAACCTGATCGACAATGCCGTGAAATTCACCGAAGCGGGCGCGGTGGCGCTTTCGGCGACGCCGGCGCGCGGCGGCAATGGCAAGGCCGGCGTCGCCTTTGCCGTGTCCGACAGCGGCATCGGGCTTTCGCTGAAGGAGATCGAGCGGCTGTTCCGCCCGTTCTCGCAGGCCAATATGTCGATCGCCTCGCGCTTCGGCGGCGCCGGCCTTGGGCTGTCCTCCGTGAAACAGCTCGCGCGCGCCATGGGCGGGGACATCATGGTGGCGCCGCGCAAGGGTGGCGGGACCACCTTCACGCTGATGGTCACGCTGCCGCTTGCCGAAGCCGAGCCGGCCGCCGGCGGAGGTGCCGACGCGGCGCCGGACGCGGCGCGGCCGCTCCGTCTGCTCAGCGTCGAGGACAATCCATTCGGCCGCGTGGTGCTGAACGCGATGCTCACTGAGCTGGGTCATCGGGCCGAATATATCGGCCGCGGCGAGGACGCGGCCGAGCGTCTGGCGCAGGGCCGCTTTGATGCCGTGCTGATGGACATGGTGCTGCCAGGCATCGACGGCATCGAAGCGATCAAGCGCATCCGCGGGCTCGGGCCGCCGCTTGCGCACATCGCCATCATCGGCATATCCGGCCGCGCCGAGGACGAGGCGGCGGCGCGCGCCGCCGGCGCCGACGCCTTTCTGGTCAAGCCTGTGTCTCCGCGGGCTTTAGCGACTGCGCTGCTTGCAGCGACACGCCCTTCGGCAGCCGCGACTTGATGATCGCGGCGTTGAGTTCGCCGCCATAGACGAAGATCGCGGCGATGAAATACAAAAACACCAGCGCGATGATGACCGAGGCGAGCCCCGCATACATCGAGACGTAGTTGCTGGCGAAGCGCGACAGATACTGGCCGAACACGATGCCCGAAATCAGCGAGGCCACCATGGTGAAGACGATGCCGGGCAGGATCTGCAGGAAACCGCGGCGGCCCGCCGGCAGCCAGGCATGCAGGATGAACAGCGCCACCACCAGCGCCGAGATGGTGATGCCGTAGCGGGCATAGAACAGCATCCGCTCGTTGCTTTCGACGAAGAACGGAATGTGCTGGCGCGCGGTTTCGAGGATCAGCGGACCGAGCACGATCATGAACGCCATCGCCAGCGAGGCGAAGGCGGCGACCAGCGTGTAGCCGATCGACTCCAGCCGCAGCCAGTACCAGCGCCGCGGCTCGATCACTGCATAGGCGCGGTTGAGGGCGGTTCGCAGCGCCTCGACGCCGTTGGAGGCGAAATAGATCGCGAGCGCAGCACCGATGGTGAGAATGTCGGTGCGGGTGGTGGTCAGCACGTCGTGGACTTCGCCGGAGATCGCATCCGCCACCCGCCTGGGCCAGACCTCCAGCAGCAGTCCGGCCGCCTGGTCGGCCAGCTCCTTCGAGCCGAAGAAGCCGGCCAGCGCCGTGAGCACGATCAGGAACGGGAACAGCGCCATCAGCGTCGACAGCGCGATATGGCTGGCGATCGCCCAGCCGTCATCGGCGAGGAACGTGTAAAACGCATCCTCCACGACATGGTAGACGTAGCGAACAACTTTCACCAAAACCCCTGCCTGAAGGGAACATGCGAGCCGGCGCAATCGAACGCTAGCTTCTGATATTATTGAACTAAAAGCCAGATCGTCGTGTGGTTCCTACGCGTGTGGCGGATGGGGCGGTGCGATGTTATGTAGCATCGATGGCATCCTTTCTCAGTTCGATTCTGCTTCCCATTGCGGTCGGCGCCGTCGCCCTGGTCCTCTTGCTCGGTCTCATCAACATGATGAAGGGCGGCTCGCCCAACCGCTCGCAAAACCTGATGCGATTGCGCGTGCTGCTGCAGTTCGTGGCCATCATCATCACCATGCTCGCGGTCTGGGCGATGGGGCGCTAGGGGGTCTTCGATGGTCGTGCTCAACCGCATCTACACCCGCACCGGCGACAACGGCACGACAGCGCTCGGCAGCGGCGAGCGGCGGCCCAAATACGATGTGCGCGTCGAAGCCTACGGCACGGTGGACGAAACCAATGCTGCGATCGGCGTGGTGCGCCTGCATCTGGCCGAGCTGCCGGAACTCAACCGCATGCTCGGCCTGATCCAGAACGATCTGTTCGATCTCGGCGCCGACCTCGCCGTGCCCCAGCGCGAGGGCAAGGCCGAGCGCCTGCGGGTGCTCGCAAGCCAGGTCGAACGGCTGGAGCGCGATATCGATGCGCTGAACGAGAAGCTCAGCCCGCTGACCTCGTTCATCCTGCCCGGCGGCACGCCGGCAGCCGCATACCTGCATGTCGCTCGCACCGTCTGCCGTCGCGCCGAACGGGTGATCGTGGAACTCGCGGCCAAGCCGGACGAGCCCGTCAGCGAGGCTGCCATACAATATATGAACCGCCTGTCCGACTTCCTGTTTGTGGCCGCCCGCGCGGCCAATCATAATGGCGCAGGCGATGTGCTCTGGGTGCCCGGCCAGAACCGCTAGAATCAGGTCCGGCGGCGGACCGCGACCGTGTCGCCAATCTCGAAGCACATCAGGTCTTCGCCCACCTCCAGCGGTCCCGCATAGGTCTCGCGCGTGGCTGCAATCAACTCGTCCACGGTCGGGGCAGTGACCGTCTCGCTTGCCAGCATGACGAGATGCGTGAACGCCGCCAGTTTCGGCCTGGTCTGTGCGAACACACGTCCCGCTTCCTGCGGTGACGTGTGATGGTTGACGATGCGCTGGATGTGGGCTTCGCCCAGTAGTTCAAGGCGGGCCATCGCCACCTCGTGGACCAAAAGGTCGGCACTCTCGCCGTAGCGCAGAACGTTTGCGTTGTAGCGCGTATCGCCTGAGATGACTGCGACTCGGTCTTGATACTCAACCCTGTAGCCGTAAGCGGGTTTGATGGCTTCGCCGTGGTCCACGGTGAACGCGATGACGCGCAGATCCCCCGCTTGATAGACGATCCCATCCTCGGTGAACTCCTTGACCGTGATCGCCACATGCTCGCGGGCGAGCTTTTCATCCGCAACGCGAATCTCGATGTCATGGGCATAAGCCGCCTCGAGATGGTGCATCAGCGTCTTTGTGCCTGTCGGGCCGATCACATTGAACGGCCGCTGGCGGTTGCCGAAGTGCGAACTGAGCCAGCCGGTAAGCCAGAGGTCGGGAATGCCGACGGTGTGATCGGAGTGAAAATGCGTGAGCAGCAAGGCTTCGATGCGACCGATGGGAACGCCAAGCTCAAACAACCGCATGGTGGCGCCACGCCCGGCATCGATCACGACGGTATGGTCGCCCGCCTCGATCAGCGTGCTTGGACCAAAACGGTCGGGACGGGGGATTGGCACCCCCGTCCCGAGCAGCGTTACGCGAAATCCAGGCACTATTTTTCCACCTTCAGATCGGCCTCTGCGACGACCTTCTTCCAGTGCGCGACCTCGTCGCCGACCAGTCGGCCGAACTCATCCGACGTGCCGCCGGCTGACGCGGCGCCGATCTTCGCCAGCGCTTCCTGAACGGAAGGCTTCTGCAATGTCTTGTTGACTGCTGCGTTCAGCCGCGCGACCGTCTCCTTCGGCGTTCCGCGTTTGACCGCAAAGCCGGTCCAGTCCTCGACGACCAGCGACGGGTAGCCGGCTTCGACGATGGTCGGGACATCGGGCAGGATCGGCACGCGCTTTGGCCCGGTTACCGCCAGCGCCCGCAGCTTGCCGGTTTTGATCAGGTCGACCACCGGCAGCATGGTGATGAACATGAAGGCATTGGTGCCGTTAAGCAGGTCACCGATCGCTTGCGGGAATTGCGCGTAGGGAACGTGCTGCGCGCGGGTGCCGGTCTGCAGCTTGAACTGCTCACCGATCAGATGGGCCGGCGTGCCGAAGCCGCCCGAGGAGAAGGTAAGTTTGTCAGGCTGGCTCTTCAGCAGGGCCACCAGCTCCGCAACCGTGTTAGCCGGTACCGACGGGTTCACCACCAGGACGTTGTAGGAAACCGTCGCCTTGATGACCGGTTCGAAGTCCTTGTCGAGGTTGAACGAGATGTTGGGCACCAGCGATGGTGCGGCGACCGACGGCACCGACATCGCGTACAGGCTGTGGCCGTCGGCGGGTTGGGTCAGGACATCGGTCGCAGCAATCGTCGTGACGCCGCCGGGGCGATTTTCGACGATCACGCGCCAACCTTCCGCTTCGGTCAGTTCCTTGGCGACGATGCGACTGATGATGTCGGGCGGTGTGCTGGCCGAAAATGGCGCCACGAAGCGAATCGTTCCTGTCGGAAAAGATGTCTGCGCGGCGGCTTGCATTGCGGAACTGGCGAGCAGCGCGGAAGCGATCAATAAGCTGGCTCGGCGAAATAGCGGGTGCGTCATGGGAGGTTCTCCTCTGGCGATGAGTTTGGAAATCCGAAGTCGCAACCTGCAGGCGCGCTAGTTATGAGCGATGCGGCTGGATATGCCACAAGAATCGGCGTGCATTCCACATGGCGGAACGCTATGTTCCACATTGTGGAATGCCGGAGCGGTCGATGGCGGGTCCGAAGGTCATCAAGAGCCTGGAGCGGGGACTTCTGGTTCTGCAGGCGCTGCAAATGCAGCCTGATTCCTCGTTACGGGAGCTCTATGCCCTCACGGGCGTCTCGAAGCCGAGCCTGCTGCGAATCCTCCATACGCTCGCCCGCTCGGGTCTGGTGACGCGGCGTCTCGGTGACGGGCGCTATCGCATCGGCGCGACGCTTTCGCATGCGCCATCGCGCCGCGAGCATCGCGATCGTATCGCCGAGGCCGCGGCGCCTGTGCTGGAACGACTGTGCCAACGCTTGTCCTGGCCGTCCGACTTGATGGTACCGGCCGGCGACCACATGGAGATTTGCGAGACGACGCGGGCGCGCAGCCCATTCCTGCTGCAGCAGGAGCGGATAGGGTTGCCGGTCAACTGGCTGTGGTCCGCGGTGGGGCGCGCCTATCTCGCATACTGTCCTGCCAAGGAGCGCCAACGGATCATCGACTTGCTGCGAGCGTCGAACCGTCCTGAAGATCGAATGGCGCGCGAACCCGCGCGCCTGAACGCGCTTCTCGCCGATGTCCGCGCCTGCGGATACGGGACGCGGGACGCCGCGCATACCGGTGGCTACTATGGCGGGCCCCCGCATACCGATGGTTTGTTCGCCATCGCGGTTCCGTTGCGCGATGGGTCAAGGGTTCTCGGCGCGATCAACATTCTATGGCTAAAGAAGGCCTTTTCGACCGAGGCATTTGCGGCCCACCACCTCGCTGACCTGCAGGCTGCGGCCGCGGAAATCGTCAGTTCGCTGCGCAGCCGCTCGCGCCGCTGACCTCGTTCATCCTGCCGGGCGGCACGCCGGCAGCCGCATGCCTGCATGTCGCTCGCACCGTCTGCCGTCGCGCCGAACGGGTGATCGTGGAACTCGCGGCCAAGCCGGACGAGCCCGTCAGCGAGGCTGCCATACAATATATGAAATATGAACCGCCTGTCCGACTTCCTGTTTGTGGCCGCCCGCGCGGCCAATCATAATGGCGCGGGGGACGTGCTCTGGGTGCCTGGCCAGAACCGTTAAGGGACGGCTTTCCGGGCTTGCTTTCCGGGCCAATTTTTGGCCTTTCACGCGTTGACCGGGGGGGACCGGCGCTCTAGGTTCCGCGCCCGAGCAATCATTTCCCTTTAGATTTGAGCGAAAGAAGGATCGATGAAGGTTCTTGTGCCGGTAAAGCGGGTTGTCGACTTCAACGTCAAGGTCCGCGTCAAGAGTGACGGATCAGGCGTCGAGCTCGCCAACGTCAAGATGTCGATGAACCCGTTCGACGAGATCGCCGTCGAGGAGGCGCTGCGCCTGAAAGAGGGCGGCAAGGCCACCGAAGTGGTGGTGGTTTCGATCGGACCAGCGCAGGCTTCCGAAACGATCCGCACCGGCCTTGCCATGGGCGCCGACCGCGGCATCCTGGTCAAGGCCGAAGGCAACGTCGAGCCGCTGGCCGTCGCGAAGATTTTGAAGGCCGTGGTCGATGCGGAGAAGCCCGGTCTCGTCATTCTCGGCAAGCAGGCGATCGACGACGATTCCAACCAGACCGGCCAGATGCTGGCCGCGCTGCTCGGCTGGTCGCAGGCGACGTTCGCCTCCAAGCTCGAGGTTGACGGCAGCGATTTCAAGGTGACCCGCGAAGTCGATGGCGGCCTGCAGACCGTCAAGCTCAAGGGCCCGGCCATCGTCACCACGGACCTGCGCCTCAACGAGCCGCGCTATGCCTCGCTGCCCAACATCATGAAGGCGAAGAAGAAGCCGATCGACGACAAGTCCGCCGCCGATTACGGCGTCGACCTCACGCCGCATCTGGAAATTCTCAAGACTACCGAACCGGCAGGCCGCAAGGCAGGCGTCAAGGTGAAGGACGTCGCCGAACTCGTCTCCAAGCTGAAGACCGAAGCCGGGGTTCTCTGATGACTACGTTGTTGATTGCTGAACATGAAGCAGGCCACCTCAAGGACGCCACCAGCAAGGCGCTGACGGCCGCCTCTCAACTGGGCGGTGACGTGCATGTGCTGGTCGCGGGCGGAAGCAACGCCAAGGGCGCTGCCGATGCTGCTGCGAAACTCAATGGCGTGAAGAAGGTGCTGCTCGCCGAGGGCGATGCCTACGCCCACGATCTCGCCGAGCCGCTCGCCGCGCTGATCGTCTCGCTCGCCGGCAGCTACGATGCCTTCGTCGCGCCCGCGACCTCGCGCTTCAAGAATGTGATGCCGCGCGTTGCGGCGCTGCTCGATGTCATGCAGGTCTCCGAGATCATCAAGGTCGTCGCGCCCGACACCTTTGAGCGGCCGATCTATGCCGGCAACGCGATCCAGACCGTGAAGTCCAAGGACGCCAAGAAGGTGATCACCGTGCGCACCTCGACCTTCGCCGCGACCGGCGAGGGCGGCAGCGCGTCAGTGGAGAGCGCCGCGGCCGCGGCCGATCCCGGCCTGTCGTCGTTCGTCGGCGAGGAAGTTGCGAAAAGCGACCGCCCGGAACTGACCTCGGCAAAGATCATCGTGTCCGGCGGCCGCGCCATGCAGAGCCGCGAGAATTTTGCCAAATACATCGAGCCGCTCGCCGACAAGTTAGGGGCCGGCGTCGGCGCCTCGCGCGCCGCGGTGGATGCGGGCTATGCACCGAACGACTGGCAGGTCGGCCAGACCGGCAAGGTGGTGGCGCCGGAGCTCTATATCGCCATTGGCATTTCCGGCGCGATCCAGCATCTGGCCGGCATGAAGGACTCCAAGGTGATCGTCGCCATCAACAAGGACGAGGACGCGCCGATTTTCCAGGTCGCCGATTACGGCCTTGTCGCCGACCTCTACCAGGCGGTTCCGGAACTCACCGGCGAGCTTGCCAAGCTCGGAAAGTAACGATGATTGCAGCGGCCGGATGACGAACATCCGGCCGATGTCTATTTAAGGGGGATGGACGGCAGCCCGCAGGTGAAGCGCGCCGTTTCGGGAAAGATCCGGTGGATGAGATGACGGTGACAGTCAGGAAAGTCGGGGTGATCGGCTCGGGCCAGATGGGCAACGGCATTGCCCATGTTGCGGCGCTGGCCGGCCTCGACGTGGTGCTCAACGACGTCTCCGCCGAGCGGATCAAATCGGCCATGGCGACCATCAACGGCAATCTGTCGCGCCAGGTCGCCAAGCAGCACATCACCGAGGACGCCCGCAAGGCCGCGCTCGGCCGCATCGCCACCACCGAATCCTTCGACGGTCTTTCCGACTGCGATCTCGTGATCGAGACCGCGGTCGAGAAGGAAGAGGTCAAGCGCAAGATTTTTCACGACCTCTGCGCGGTGCTGAAGCCGGAGGCGATCATCGCCTCCAACACCTCCTCGATCTCGATCACGCGGCTGGCCGCGGCCACCGACCGCCCGGAGCGCTTCATCGGCATTCACTTCATGAATCCGGTGCCGGTGATGGAGCTGGTTGAGCTGATCCGCGGCATCGCCACCAACGACGACACGTTCGATGCGGCAAAAGCCTTTGTCGGCAAGCTCGGCAAGCAGGTCGCGGTGTCGGAGGATTTCCCGGCCTTCATCGTCAACCGCGTGCTGCTGCCGATGATCAACGAGGCGATCTACACGCTCTATGAAGGCGTCGGCAACGTCGAAGCCATCGACGCCGCCATGAAGCTCGGCGCGCACCACCCGATGGGCCCACTGGAGCTCGCGGATTTCATCGGCCTCGATACGTGCCTGTCCATCATGCAGGTGCTGCACGAGGGCCTCGCCGACTCGAAGTACCGCCCGTGCCCGCTCTTGGTGAAATACGTCGAGGCCGGCTGGCTCGGCCGCAAGACGCAGCGCGGTTTTTACGACTACCGCGGCGACAAGCCGGTCCCGACGCGGTGATCAACTGGCAGGACCAACTTGGTCATTGATCAGGGCGATCCGGAATTCGACAAACTGTTCCGGAAACTTGTTCTGATCCGGACAGCGAATTGGGCCTCGCTCTACAAGCATCCGGACACGGGTGACCTTTGGGATGTCACCTACCCTCATGGCGAAATGCATGGCGGCGGTCGGCAACGCCTGAGGCGCTTGGTTCATCGCGACCCGGACAAGTGGGAGCCTTATCCCGAGGCGTCATGACGATCCGTATCTCCAGCATTCGTTAACCCTTGCCCGACTATGGTGCCCGCCAGCCCCGGGGGTGCCGCGTATGGAAATGATGGCCATGGTTTCGAGCCTGCTTGCGATGCAGGCCGGCAATGTTCAGGGGCAGATCGCCGCGTCCATCATGAAGAACAATGCCGACGCGGAGAAATTCGCGGTCGCAACCCTGCTCGGCCAGCCTTCGCAGGCCAACCTCGGACCCGGCGTCGGCGGCGCCCTCGACAAGCTCGCCTAGCATGATCCGGACCCGGAGGGCCACGTTAGCGCAAAGTGGGTACCGGTTTTCCGATCAGGATCATGCGGAAAACTAAGAGCCCGCGGCCGCCGGCTTCACCGCCGCCTTGATCAGCTTGACGGCGTCCTCGCTCGCCCATTCGGCGGGGCCGGCGATGGTGCCGATCTCGCAGCCCTGCGCATCCACCAGCACCGAGGTCGGCATCCCCAGCGCCCGGCCTATGCTTTTAAGATCCTGAAAAACCTTGGCTTTCTGATCGGTGAAATAGCCGATCCGGGTCAGATTGGCTTCCTTCAGGAAGTTCTTGGGCTTTTCGGGATCGCGGGTGTCGATGTTGACCGCGACCACCTCAAAATCCTTGCCGCCAAGCTTTCCCTGCAACTCGTCCAGCGCCGGCATTTCCTTCCGGCAGGGCACGCACCAGGTGGCCCAGAGGTTCAAGAGCACGGTCTTGCCGCGCCAGTCCGACAGCTTTTTCGGTTTGCCGTTGGCGTCCTCGAAGGCGAGGTCCGGCAGCCGCAGCGGCGCAGACGCCATCGTCACCGCCGCCACCTCGCCACGGGCCAATGGCGCGATCCTCTTGGCCGTCTCGACTGCCGCCGTACAGGCGGCATCGCCCGCCGGGCCGCGCTTCATGCCGAGGCCATAATATCCGCCAAGCCCGATCAGGGCGCCGGCCACGACCGCGCCGATGGCGACCGGCAGCCGGCGCATGGGGGCGGGGAGGGGCGAGGGGTTTTCCGGCATATCGTTTGTCTTCCAGGGTCAGATATGGCTATGCAGAAGCTATTACGCGCGCAAGCGGCATGGCGTTTCGCGCGCCCGGCCGATTTTGGCAAGGCGACCAGGGTCACGATTAAGCGACGAGTGAGGTCATGAGCAACAAGATGTGGGGCGGCCGGTTCTCCGAGCGCCCCGGTGCGATCATGGAGGAAATCAACGTCTCCATCGACGTCGATCGCCATATGTATGCCCAGGACATCGCCGCCTCCAAGGCGCATGCCGCCATGCTGGCCAGGCAGGGCATCATCACCGCATCCGATGCCAAGAACATCGCCAAAGGCCTCGACTCGATTCTGACCGAGATCGGCGAGGGCGAATTCAAATTCAAGCGCGCGCTCGAGGACATCCATATGAATGTCGAGAGCCGGCTGTCGGAGCTGATCGGCCCGGCCGCGGGGCGGCTGCACACCGCGCGCTCACGCAACGACCAGGTCGCCACCGACTTCCGCCTCTATGTCCGCGACGTCATCGACGAGACCGACGCGGCGCTCGCCGCCTTCCAGCACGCGCTGGTGAGCCGGGCGCTGGAGCATGCCGGAACCGTGATGCCCGGCTTCACCCATCTGCAGACCGCGCAGCCGGTGACGTTCGGCCATCACCTGCTCGCCTACGTCGAGATGGCCGCGCGCGACCGCGGCCGGTTTGCCGATGCGCGCAAGCGACTCAACGAATCCCCGCTCGGCGCCGCCGCGCTCGCCGGCACTTCGTTCCCGATCGACCGCGCCGCCACCGCCGAGGCACTGGGATTCGACCGGCCGATGGCGAATTCGCTCGATGCCGTCTCCGACCGCGATTTCGTGCTGGAAACGCTGTCGGCCGCCGCCATCTGCGCCATGCATCTGTCGCGCTTTGCCGAGGAAATCGTGGTGTGGACGTCGCCCCTGGTTGGCCTGGTGCGGCTCTCCGACAAGTTCACCACCGGATCCTCCATCATGCCGCAAAAGCGCAATCCGGACGCGGCTGAGCTGGTGCGCGCCAAGACCGGCCGCGTGATCGGCGCGCTCAATGCGCTGTTGATCGTGATGAAGGGCCTGCCGCTCGCCTATCAAAAGGACATGCAGGAGGACAAGCAGGGCGCGATGGAGGCCTTTGCCGCACTGTCGCTGGCGATCCGCGCCATGACCGGCATGGTGCTCGACCTCGTGGCGGATGAGGCAAGGATGAAGGCGGCCGCCGGCGACGGCTATGCCACGGCCACCGATCTGGCCGATTGGCTGGTGCGGACGCTGAAAATGCCGTTCCGCGAGGCCCACCACGTCACCGGCCGCATCGTGGGGCTGGCCTCGAAGCAGGGCGTCGCCTTGCATGAATTGCCTTTGAAGGCGATGCAGGAGGTCGAGCCGAAGATCACCGCCGAGGCGCTGAAGGTGCTTTCCGTTGATTCGTCGGTGAAAAGCCGCACCAGTTTCGGTGGCACCGCGCCGAAGAATGTGACCGCCCAAGCCAAAGCCTGGGCGAAGCGGCTGGAAAAACAGCGAAAGTAGGGCCTGCCTCCCAAATTTCGCTGGGATTTCATGGTTATCCGGGTCTCGCCAGACGTGTGCAATCTTTGTATGGTGCGGCCCGCATTGGGGATTTTTGAAGTGATCAGCAAGCGGCGCCTGACCCCGTCGGGGTGGGCCATTATCGCATTGAGCGCTGCCGCGCTCGCGCTCGGCGGCTGCGGCCGCAAGGGCGGCCTCGACCTGCCGCCGAACGCCATGAACGCCGCGTCCGATGCTGTGCCGGAGTCGGAGGTGGACCGCGGCGGCGCCCCGCCCAGCGTCGTCGATCCGGGACCGGTCGCGTCCAAAGGCCGCAAACGGCCGTTTGTTCTCGATCCGCTCCTCGGCAATTAAACTAGCCACGCCATGAATCACTTCGACTATCGCAACGGCGTGCTGCACGCCGAGGCGGTCAGCCTGTCCGATATTGCTGACCGCGTCGGCACGCCGTTCTATTGCTACTCCAGCGCAACGCTGGAGCGGCATTACCGCGTCTTCACCGAAGCCTTTGCCGGCGAGCAGGTTTTGGTGTGCTACGCCATGAAGGCGAACTCCAACCAGTCGGTGCTGCGCACGCTGGCAAAGCTCGGCGCCGGGGCCGACGTGGTCTCCGGCGGCGAATTGAAGCGGGCGCTGGCCGCCGGCATTCCCGCCAGCAAGATCCTGTTCTCCGGCGTCGGCAAGACCGAAGAAGAACTTCGCGCCGCGCTCGCCGCCGACATCCTCTGCATCAACGTCGAATCCGAGCCGGAGCTCGAATTGCTCTCGCGCCTGGCGGTGGAAGCGGGCAAGACCGCGCGCATCTCGGTGCGCGTCAATCCCGATGTCGACGCCGGCACGCACGCAAAAATTTCCACCGGAAAATCCGAGAACAAGTTCGGCATCCCGATCGCGCATGCGCGGGCCGTCTACGCGCGCGCCGCCAAGCTGCCGGGCCTCGCCATCACCGGTGTCGACATGCATATCGGCAGCCAGATCACCGATCTCAGCCGGCTGGAGACCGCGTACCGCATTCTCTCCGACTTCGTGCATGTGCTGCGCGCCGACGGTCACAAGATATCGCATATCGATTTCGGCGGTGGGCTCGGCATTCCCTATTACATGGACCGCGAAGCGCCGCCCGGCCCCGATGTCTATGCCGCCATGGTCAAGCGCGTCACGCATAATCTGGGCTGCACGCTGATGTTCGAGCCGGGCCGGCTGATCGTCGGCAATGCCGGCATCCTGGTGGCGCGCGTCATCTATGTGAAGCGCGGCGATGCGAAGAATTTCGTCGTCATCGACGCCGCGATGAACGACCTGATCCGCCCGACGCTGTATGAGGCGCATCACGACATATTGCCGGTGCGGCAGCCGGCGGCAGGCAGCGTGATGCTGACCGCCGACGTCGTCGGCCCGGTCTGCGAGACCGGCGACTACCTCGCCCTGGACCGCAAGCTGCCCGAGCTTGCCGCCGGCGACCTCATCGCCATCATGACATCAGGCGCCTACGGCGCCGTGCAATCCGGCACCTACAACACGCGCCCGCTGGTGCCGGAAGTGCTGGTGAAAGACGACCAGTACGCCGTGGTCCGCCCGCGCATCGACGTCGACGCGCTGATCGCGATGGATCGCACCGCGCCGTGGTTGTGACCACGGCGTTTTGGCCGAGCACCTGTTCATCGGGTTAGTCTGGCGGCACCGATGTGCGCGCCACCTCGATATCGATCTCCCGGTACGGGGAGGCGTCCATAGCTGCAATAGGGAATTTCCGGTTAGATTCCCCGCGAGTCGACGAAATTCCTCAACAGAGATCACGACGACTTCGTCGCGTCCGTTCACGGTCACGCGCTGAGGCCCCTCGCTGCGGACCTGCCGAAGCAACTCGCTAAAGCGGGCTTTGGCATCCTGCAGCGGCCATCGGCCGTCCGTCGAACGATGCGCGCGGCGGCGCGGTCCTTTTGGCGATCGCCCACAATTTTTAATCATGCTGATCAGTCTATCACGGATGCCACCAAGTCGAACGGCACGAGCCGGCTGAAGGCGTACAACTCGGTGACGTCCTACTTCGCCGCGTGCGGTCCCTTTGCGCCACCGACGATCACGCCCGCCGCTTTCTCGATCGGCTTGATCGCCGCGGTGAAATCCGACTCCGCGCCTTCTTCGCGGATTACGGTCTCCCACAAGCGACCGACCGCTTCCGCCACTTCCATCGACAGCCCGAGCGATCTCATCTCCTCGACCGCGAGCCGCACGTCCTTCACCATCAGGCCGGTGGCAAAGCCGAAATCAAAGCTGCGCGGCAGGACCGAGCGCGGAAACTTGTCGCGGCTTGCGGTGTTCATGCCGGAGCCCGCGTTGATCACGTCGATCATCACGGCCGGATCGAGGCCGGATTTTACGCCCATCACCACGGCTTCCGACGTCGCCACCATCGCAGTGGCGGAGAGGAAATTGTTGGCGAGCTTCATGGTCTGCCCCGAGCCGGGCTTCTCGCCGATGAAAAACACCTTTCCGATCACGCCGAGCGCGGCCTTCACGGCTTCGAACTCGGCGCGCGGGCCTGACACCATCACTGCGAGCGTGCCTTTCTCGGCGCCGCCGACGCCGCCGCTCACGGGGCTGTCGATCTGCACGATGTTCTCTTGCGCCAGCAGGCCATGGATCTTCACCGCCATCTGCGAGCCGACGGTGGAGAGGTCAATGAAGCGTTTGACGCGCTTGCCCTCGATCACGCCGCCCCTGCCGGTGGCGACATCGAGCGAGGCCTGCAGCGAGGGCAGGCTCGCCATCACGGTCTCGACCTCGTCAGCGATGTCTTTTGGCGAAGCGCCCGCCTTCGCACCAAGCGCGACGAGCCTGTCCATCGCCGCTTTCTGCGTATCGAACACGGTGAGCTTGTGCCCGGCCTCGATCAGCCGGCGCGCCATCGGAAAACCCATCCTTCCGAGGCCGATGAAACCGATTTCCATGATGAATTCCTGGTATGACTTGGTACGGTCCTCATCCTGAGGAGGCCGCGTAGCGGCCGAAGGATGAATCGTTGCGTTTGATTGCCGGGGCTCATGGTTCGAGACGGCGCAAGTGCGCCTCCTCACCATGAGGGTCAGGCATCACCCCTTGTCGATCTCGGCAAACACCTCGCGCGCGATGCGAAAGCTGTCGACCGCCGCGGGCATGCCGGCATAGATCGCAACCTGCATCAGGATTTCGCGGATCTCCTCGCGCGACACGCCGTTGGTCAGCGCGCCCTTCAGGTGCGCGCGCAGCTCATGCGGGCGGTTGAGGATCGAGATCATCGCGATGTTGAGCATGCTGCGGGTCTTGCGCGGCAGCTCCTCGCGGCCCCACACCGAGCCCCAGCAATATTCGTTGAGCAGGTCCTGGAACGGCGCATTGAAACTGTCGACGTTCTTCATCGCGTTGGCGACATAGGCTTCGCCGAGCACGGCTTTGCGAATTCCAAGTCCCTTGTCCCACATCTTCTGGTCCATGACGTCTCCTCTTGGCGCTTGTTCTGAATGGTCGGCCGGGAAATTACGGGCTCTCGCCGCGTCAGTCACGCCTTCGTGTTATGCGACAATAGGGGTGGGATAGCGCTCGGAACGCGTGCCTCACCCCTGCCGTTATGCTAGGGTGTTGTTCGGGCAACCCGGAGATGTTGTTGAACGGCGCCAACCCCGATCCCATCAAGACCGCGCATCAGCCGGACGATGTCGCGCGGCTGAAATTGTCGCAGGCGCTCGAGCGAGCTGCCTGGGCCATCGCGTGGGAGCGCACCTGGCCGCTTTTGGCGCGGCTTTTGACCCTTGCCGGACTGTTCCTCACCGTTTCCTGGGTCGGCCTATGGCTGGCGCTGCCGTCGCTGGCGCGCGCCGCCGGGCTCTTCCTGTTTGCCGCCGCCGGCCTGGCCGCAATGTGGCCGCTGATTCGCTTCCGCTGGCCGAGCCGCAGCGAGGCGCTCGGCCGTCTCGACCGCGGCACCGGCATCCGCCATCGGCCCGCAACCGCGCTGAGCGACACCGTCGCGACCAAGGACCCGGTGGCGCTGGCGCTGTGGCAGGAGAGCCGCGCCCGCACGCTGGCCTCGCTGACGCGCATCCGCGCCGGCCTGCCGTCGCCGCGTCTGGCCATCCACGATCCCTGGGCAGTTCGCGCGCTGGTCGCGATCATGGCGGTGGCGGCCTATGTCGCCGCCGGCGATGAGCGATCCTTGCGCGTCGCATCGGCGTTCGACTGGAACGGCGTGCTGACGCCGGTCAATATTCGCGTCGATGCCTGGGTGACGCCGCCGGTCTATACCGGCAAGCCGCCGATCATCCTGTCCTCCGCCAACAAGGAGAGCGCGGTGCCCGCCAGCGGCCCGCTGCCGGTGCCGGCGGGCAGCACGGTGATCGTGCGCTCGTCTGGCGGCACGCTCGATGTCGTCGCAGGCGGCGGCGTGAGCGAAGCGGCCGCGGCCGAGCAGGCGCCCAAGGGCACCAATGAGCGGCATTTTACCGTGAACGGCGACGGCACCGTCCATGTCCGCGCGCCATCCGGCCAGCCGCAATGGAAATTCACCGCCACGCCCGATCGCCCGCCGACCATTGCGCTCGCCAAGGACCCGGAGCGGCAGCCGCGCGGCTCGCTGCAGATGTCCTACAAGATCGAGGACGATTACGGCGTCACCGAAGCCCGCGCGCAGTTTTCCGCCCGCAACACCGATGGCGACAGCAGCGCAGGCAGCCCGCGGCCGCTGTTCGAGCCGCCGCAGTTCGCGCTGGTGCTGCCGAACGCGCGCACCCGCAACGGCGTCGGCCAGACGCTGAAGGATCTGAGCGAAGACCCCTATGCCGGCGCCGACGTCACGCTGACGCTGACGGCCAAGGACGAGGCCGGCAACACCGGCAAGAGCGAGCCGTTCAACATGCGCCTGCCGGAGCGGCTGTTCTCAAAGCCGCTGGCGCGCGCGCTGATCGAGCAGCGCCGCATCCTCGCGCTCGACGCCCGGCAGACCGACAGGGTTTCGGCTGCGCTCGACGCGCTGATGATTGCGCCTGAACTGTTCACGGTGCCCGCCGGGCACTATCTCGGCCTGTTCGATGTGGCGCGCGAGCTTGAGGCCGCTCGCACCCTCGCCGCCGACCGCACCGACGACGCGTTGCGCGGTGTGGTGGCCAGCCTGTGGGCGCTGGCGGTGACCATCGAGGATGGCGACATCTCCGACGTCGACAAGGCGTTGCGCGCGGCCGAGGAAGCGCTGCGCCAGGCGCTGGAGCGCGGCGCCAGCGACGAGGAGATCAAGAAGCTCACCGAAAACCTGCGCGCGGCGCTCGACAAATACCTGCGCCAGCTCGCCGAGCAGCTGAAGAACAATCCCCAGCAATTGTCGCGCCCGCTTGATCCGAACACCAAGTTCCTGACCCAGCGCGATCTCGACAGCCTGCTGCAGCAGATCGAGCGCGAGGCGAAAAAGGGCAACCGCGAGGCCGCCATGGACGCGCTCAAGCGTCTCGGCGACATCATGCGCGAGCTACAGATGGCGCGGCCCGGGCAGGGCGACAGCGAGATGGAGCAGGCGCTCAACGAGCTCGGCGACATGATCCGCAAGCAGCAGCAGCTGCGCGACAAGACCTTCAAGCAGGGCCAGGACTCGCGGCGCGACCGCATGCGCGGCAAGCAGCAGGGCGACCAGAACATGGGCGACCTGCAGCAGGACCAGCAGGCGCTGCGCGACCGTCTCAAGAAGCTGCAGGAAGAGCTCGCCAAGCGCGGCATGGGCCCCGGCCAGCGCGGCGACCAGGGCGCGCAGCAGGGTCAGCAGGGCGATCAGGGCGACGGCGAGGACGGCCTGGACCAGGCCGATAGCGCCATGGGCGACGCCACCGGCCGGCTCGGCGAGGGCAATACCGACGGCGCCGTGGATTCGCAGGGCAAGGCACTGGAGGCGCTGCGCAAGGGTGCGCAGAGCCTTGCGGAAGCCATGCGGCAGGGCGATGGCGACGGCCAGCAGGACAACGGCCCGGGCGACCGCGCCGGCCGCCAGCAGAGCGGCGGCAACCAGACCGATCCGCTCGGCCGTCCGCTGCGCGGCCGCGAATTCGGCGACGACTTCACGGTCAAGATCCCCGGCGAGATCGACGTCGAGCGCGTCCGCCGCATCCTGGAAGAGCTGCGCCGCCGCCTCGCCGATCCCAACCGTCCGCAGATCGAGCTCGACTACATCGAGCGGCTGCTGAAGGATTATTGATCCCGCTGCCCCAGACACCGTCGCGTTGGGTGGGTTAGCGAAGCGTAACCCACCTTCTTCATGCGCGTCGGCGGATCACGCGCACTGCGCCAATCCCCCTACGTCCTTCTGCTGCATTATTGAGAGTTTCGCTGGCTGCTGTCGCTTCAGTTCGTAGGATGGGTAGAGCGAAGCGAAACCCATCACGTCCCCGCGCAATGATTTGATGGGTTTCGCTGCGCTCTACCCATCCTACGGCAGCTCTCCACCCGTCATTCCGCGAGCTTATGATGCGCAGCGGCGTCCTCACTTCAGGAGAGAGACGTCGAGATTGCAAGACTCGGGAAAATCATGCTGCGGGAATGCCAACACGCGTGTCGGCGCCATTTTTCTACGCGCGACGAAAATTCTGAAGACGCCGCGACGTCCACATTGATGTCGCATTTGCAAGCTTAACGCACTCGTCCGCGGCCGTTGCGACGGCCAGCGGAGCTTTATGGTCGGTTCCGTCTCCGCACTGGCGCGGATTTGCAAGGAATTGGCGCGATCTCGCGCGTTCCTTTCGGCCCGACCGCTCCCCACCAAGAAAATCCAGTCAAAATAAGTCAGGAGTCATGATGGCGTTTCGCTTGAACGCCGCAATTTGCGTCGTCGCAATTGCGATTTCTTTTTCCACCGTTGCCAAGGCCACAACTGAAGAGGCTGCAACTGAAGAGGCCACAATCGAAACCGATGCAGTTCGTTCCGATGCTGTCGATAGCGCTGTCTTGGGACCCGCTATCGTTGGCGCAGCATCGACGTACAATCCATTCAAGCCCGGATGGCGTGAGGGCGGGCCGAATACGGCCTCCGGCGAACGCTATGATCCCTCGACGTGGTCGGCCGCCATCAAGACCAGTCTGCGCGAACTGTTTGGCGGGGTGAAATACCGCGAGCGACCGAAATTCGCGCTCGTCGAAGCCAACGGAAAGAAAGTCGTCGTCAAGATAAATGATGTGGGGCCGCTCACGCCCGGCCGCATCATTGACTTCAATGAGCGCACCATGCGCCATTTCGATCCGAGCCTTCGGCTGGGAGTCATCCACGACGTGAAGGTTACGCCGCTCTCCGGCGACGATTGGACCACCGGACCCGTTGTCGAGGTCGCATCCGCATCTGAAAATCTCGCAGACGGGTTTCCCGGCGCTCTGCCCATCCTGCGATAGCCTCACTTGTCATTCCGGGCGCGCCCACTCGTCATTCCGGGGCGAGCGAAGCGAGAACCCGGAATCCATAACCACGGGCGGACGTCGGTTCAAGGGACGGCGTCGAATAGCCTTCAATGTAACGACCGTCACGGAGTATGGATTCCGGGGCTCGCGCCGAGTGGCGCGCCCCGGAATGACGGAGACAGTGTTGCAAATCACCACGATGGGCGAAAACTTCGGTTTGCCGGAATCGTGTCAAGCCCCAAAAATCAAAAATATTTCGCTTTACCGGAATTCTGATTTGCGTTATACATCCGCCTAGCCCGCGCCACCGTGAGGGACGTTTCGCGATCGTCACGAAACGTGGTGCGGGTTGCGATGGGCCGCTAGCCGGCGTCAGGTGATCGTTCACCCGACGAAACG
>Ga0081539_10003401_pt1 | contig 19633 bp, 19 predicted proteins | sample TabmetS4T2R2_FD_71023 | JGI IMG/M metagenome (GOLD analysis project Ga0081539, IMG submission 71023) | Tabebuia heterophylla rhizosphere microbial communities from the University of Puerto Rico - S4T2R2 | ecosystem: Host-associated > Plants > Roots > Rhizosphere ...
CGACATTCACGGCCTCCCTCCCCGCTGCTGCGCAGACGTTCCCTCATCGCCCCGTCCACCTCATCGTCGCCTATGCGGCCGGCGGCACCGGCGACGTCGTCGCGCGCATCATCGGCGACAAGCTCGGGTCCGCGCTCGGCCAGACGGTCGTGGTCGAGAACCGCGCGGGCGCGAGCGGGGCGATCGGCGCGACGGCGGTGCTCAATGCGCCGCCGGACGGCCACACGCTGCTGGTCGGACAGACTGCCGAGATCGTCGTCAATCAGCACTGGATCAAGGGGCTGACCTACGATCCGAAGGATCTGATGCCGGTCGCGCTGGCGACCATCGTGCCGCTCGCGCTCGCTGTACCCGGCAAGGCGCCTTACGCCAGCATGGGCGAGATGCTGCAGGCGATCACCGCGTCGGGCAAACCATTCACCTTCGCGTCCGCCGGCACCGGAACGCCCGGCCATCTCGCCGGCGAGTATCTGAGCGCCAAGATGCCCGGCAAGCTCGTCCACGTTCCCTACAAAGGCGCCGGGCCGGCGCTCAACGACATCATCGGCGGCCATGTCGACATGTATTTCCCGGGCTTTCCGCCGGTGATGCCGATGATGAAAGCCGGCAGCGTGAAAGTGCTCGCGGTCTCGTCGGCCAAACGTTCCGACGCGGCGCCGGACATTCCCACGGTCGCGGAGACGACCGGATTCAAGGACTTCGATTTTTCGCTCTGGCAGGGCTTTTTCGCACCGCGCGGCACTCCGGCCGAGGTGATTGCGCGGCTCAATGGCGAGATCAACAAGATCCTCGCCGATCCCACGGTGCGACAGCGGCTCGTCGATGCCGGTGCGAACGTCGCGCCAATGTCAATCGAGGACTTTACAGCCTTCGTCAAAGCCGAGAGCGAGAAATACGAGCGCACCATCCGCGAGACCGGTGTCAAGCCTGAGTGACCCATGTTGGAAAAATCGACGAGCGAGCTGCTCGCACATTGGCATGAATTCTATCTGCTGATCGGAACGGCGGCGGCCGCGCTGGTCGCGCTGCTGTTCGTCGCGGCCTCTGTCGGCATCGGATTGCTCAACACCGAGCCGGGCGGACCGACACGCACTTATGTAAGCCCGGTCGCGTTTCACTTCACCAGCGCGCTGTTCGTTTCCGCCGTCGCGCTGGTGCCCTCGCACACGCTGCTGACGCTCGGAGCTCTGGTCGGCCTCAACGCCGTCGCCGGCACGATCTATGCGGCGTTCGTGCTTCGCCGCCTGTTCACCGATAACATCGCCGATACAGCCGACCGCATCTGCTACGGCATCCTTCCGCTCATCGCCTACGTGGCTGGCTTTTTGGCGGCCTGCCTGATCTTCCGCGCCTCGATTCACGCTCCGGAATTTCTCGCCGCCACCGTGGTCATGCTGCTGATCGTCAATATCCGCAACGCCTGGGACCTGATGATGTCCCTCTCCCGCCGCCGCGCCCGCGAAGAGGCCGCGGCACGCGGCCAGACACTCAGCTAGTTCGGACGCATGCGCCCAGGGCGGCCCCGCGTGACCTTCGGTCAGCACTCGCATTGATCTCCACAGCAGACGCGCCCGACGTTGCGCCACCGCGCCCGTGTCTTGGGGCTGTCACACCTATTGGTTGTTTATTGTTCTGTGCGTTACCATAGCGCCGGCCGACTCATCGGCATCCACCACACAGGGAGATCTTCATGAAAATTGCGATCTGGGGCCTGGCGGCCTTGCTCGCCGCCGGAAGCGCGAGCGGCTGCCTTGCGAATGACCTAAAGGCGACGCATGCGTTTGGGGACAGCGAGATCAAATTCCAGCCGGGCGGAAATTACAGCAACTACACGCTGACGGTGGCCGGCCCGAACGGATTCGAGGCCAGCGCCGCATCGAAATCCGACGCGCCGTCGATCGACCTGAAGCGCGCCGGCGCCATCGACGACGGCATCTATCACTATCAATTGACCGCCTCCGCGGAGAACCGCGTCCCGGTGCGATCGAAACTCGACAACGGACGCGCAGCCGAGCCGACCACGACGTTGCAGAGCGTATCGATGAGCGGCCACTTCGAGTTCAAGGGCGGCTCGATCGTCAAATACGACCCCGCCGTGCGCGAAGACGTCAAGCGTCAGAAATAAGGGGCCCGACATGCACAAGACACTTGGCGTTACCGTCATCGCTCTCGCGCTCGCCGCAACCACGCTCGCCACGGCGGATACCGTCATTCCGGACGACCTGATCGTTCAGGGGAGCGCCTGTATCGGACTCGACTGCGTGAACAATGAGCCGTTCGGCTTCGACACGATCAGGCTGAAAGAGAACAACACGCGCATCCACTTCCAGGATACGAGCACTGGAAGCTTTCCCAACCACAATTGGCAATTGACGGCGAACGACTCGGCGAGCGGCGGGCTGAACAAGTTCTCGATCGAGAACCTCACCGCGGCGCGCGTGCCCTTCACCATTGTGGGCGCGGCACCGACCAACTCGGTCTTCGTTGCCGACACCGGGAAGGTCGGCTTGCGCACCGCGGCTCCCCTGCTCGATCTGCACATCAAGACCAGCGATACCCCGGCGCAACGGCTCGAGCAGGACAACAGCGGTGGCTTCACCGCGCAGACCTGGGATATCGGCGGCAACGAGGCGAATTTCTTCGTGCGCGACCTCACCGGCGGCAGCCGGCTGCCGTTGCGCATCCGTCCCGGCGCGCCGACCAGCAGCATCGACGTCTCGCCTGTCGGCGACGTCGGCATCGGCGTCTCAAGTCCGAGCGCGCGGCTGCATGTCAGCGGCGGCGGAATCATCGCATCGGGCGCGTTCCCGACCACGGTCGCCAGCACTGGCGGCTTCGATTACTTCACCACCGGCATGCGGTTCTTCTCGATGGGCGCGAGCGGATCAACCAAGGGAACGCTCACCTACGTCGCCAAGGGCGCGGACGGGTCCTCGATCACGCCGTTCTTCGTGTCGGACACGGGACAGTTCGGGATCGGAACGACAACGCCAGCCGCGCAGCTGCACACGACGGGCAGCGTGCGCTTCGCCGGCCTCACGAGTTGCAACAGCCTGCAAACCAGTGGTCAAGGTGACTTGCTCTGCGTTCCCTCCTCGCGCCAGTTCAAGAACATCACCGGCGACTTGGCGCCGCAGGTCGCCCTCGCCAACATCATGGCGCTGCGCCCGCAGACCGGGTCCTACAAGACGACGCCCGACGTGCCGGAGCACTGGTTCATCGCCGAGGAGGTCGCAGAGGTCGATCCGGCGCTGGCCGGGTTGAAGGACGGCAAGCCTTATTTGGTGAAGACGCAGAACGTCGTCGCCGACCTCGTCGCGGTGGTGCAGCAGCAGCAGCGTGAAATCGCGGAGCAGCGGCGCGAGATCGCGGAGTTGCGCCGCATGATCGCGGCGAAGTAGCCTCGACGAAACGCGTGGCGGGCTCGCGGGCCCGCCACGTCACGCCGGCCGCCGCAGCATCAATGTCAGCGCAAGTGCCACCACGGCCGACGCGAGCATCGTGACAAACGCCGCCTCGTAGCCGCCGGTCGCATCAAAGATCGCGGCGCCGAGGTAAGCCCCGACGCCGCCGAAGATCTGGTGCACCATCGTGATCAAGCCGGCGAGCGCGCCGAGATGGCGCGTGCCGAAGCTCTCGCGCACGAACACGACGGTGAGCGGCGCCGTAATCAGGAAGGTGGCGCCGAACACCAGCGCAAATAGCGCGATCGAGAGCGGCGACTGATCGACCGCGATCCAGCCGAACACCACGATGCGCGCCGCGAACGCCACGGCGGTCGGCCAGATCGGCCCGAGCCGGTCGCCGGCGTAGCCGGCTGCTATGACTCCAGCGAGTCCCGTCAGCCCCATGAAGGCCAGCAGATTGCCGGCGAGCAGCGCGCCGAGGCCGCGGTCCTGCGCGAACGCCGCGACATGCGTGGTGACGAAGAAATCATCCATGCCGCAGATCGCATAGATCAACAGCAGCAGCCAGAATTGGCGCGTGCGCGCGGCTTCGCGCAGTGACAGGCCCTTGACCGGCGCGGCCGCCGCGCGTGATGCGGCACGCCCGCCCGGTACGACGAGCAGGAACGGCAGCAGCACCAGATGCGCGGCGCCGATCCACACGAACACGGAGCGCCAGCCGATCTCGACCAGCACGGCTGCGAGCAATGAGATCATCAGCAGCTGCCCGACACTCATGCCGGAAATCGCGATCGCGTTGGCAAGGCCGGCGCGGCCCGGATAGGCCCGCATCACGACCACACCGACGATCACGAGCGAGGCCGCCCCATTGCCGATCGCGAACACGACGCCATAGAGCGTCAGCGCGTGCCAGGGCTGCGACACAAGGCTCATCAGCGCGATGCCGGCGCCGCCGATGACCGTCCCGCTGATCAGCAAGGCACGCGGGCTGATCCGGTCGGCCATGCGGCCGGCGACGAACGTCGCGACGGCCGAGACCACCATATAGACCGCGACCGCGATGCCGAGCTCGCCGCGCGACCAGGAGAACTCGTCGACCATCGGCTTGAAGGTGAGCCCGATCGCAAGACGCGCGCCGCCGCCGACCAGCAGCACCAGGAAGCAGGCGGCGAGCGCGAGGGCGGCACGCGCATCGTCCGAATGTCCTCCCGGCTTGGGCAGGCCCGCCGCAACGCTCATGATTTCGGCGCGTCCGGCTGGCGCAACGGATGCTCCTCGGCGAAGGCCGCGATCGCCATGCAACTCGCATAGATGCGTCCCGCGACCGGATAAGCATTCGGATCGCGCCCGCCGAACAATTTCGCGCTGGTGAGGTGCGCGGCGAGGCAAATGTCCGCGACCGTGACCTGATCGCCGACGCAGAACTTGCCAGTGCGCGGGTCGCGCGCGAGAATCTCCTCGACGGCGCGGCTCGCGCCGTCGAGCCAGTGCCGCACCCATTTGGCGCGCGCCGCCTCGTCGACACGGAGCTCCAGCTCGAGATATTTGCGCACGCGCGGCACGATGAAGGGATGCGCGTCCATCGCGGCCATTTGGGCGATCGCGCGCGCATGCGCCCGCGCACGCAGCTCGCGCGGCAGCAATGGCGGGTCGGGATATTTCTCGTCGAGATAGTCCAGGATCGCGAGCGACTGGACCAGCGGCGGACCGTCACCATCGATCAGCGTCGGCACGACGCCTTCCGGATTGAGCTTGTGGTAGTCGGCCGCGAATTGATCGCCTGCGAGCAAATCGAGCGTGACCTTCTCGGCTTGCAGGCCTTTCAGACCGAGCGCGATACGCACGCGGAACGCCGCCTGCGAACGCCAATAGGTGAAGAGTTTCATGACCTCGCGTGCCTCCCGGCGTCGGCTTTTTGGCAATGTGACGCAAGAAGGCAGCGCTTGTCTGCTGCGATTTGCGAGGGGCTGTCGCCTGTTATCCGCTGGGCGGAGGGAGCGCGGCCGCCGCCGGCGGCAAGATGAATTTCTTCATCTCGGGCGGCATGGCGTCGATCTCGATCGCGGCGGGTTTGGGCAGGATCTCGAACGCGCGCCGCACGTGAGCCGGATCGCCAGGGCTGAGCGGCGTGCCATTCCAATCCACCAGGTAGATGCGCTGCCAGGAGAAAATCGGTGCGACGATCCGTTCCCATTCGGCATCGACGGGGTGGCCGCGCTTGACATAGCTCGCGGCCACGAACGGAATCGCGGCGATCAGATTCGCCGGGAAATAGCGACGCGTCGCCTTTTCGATTCGGATCTGCTTCATCAGCCGATCGAAGGCGGACACATGAATCATCTCCCCGATCGGATCGGCGTGCTGGATGCGGCCCTTTGCGGCGAGGCGGCCGGCATTCGCCACCGGCACCTGATTGATCACGCGCAGATTGTTTCGGCGCAGCAAGCTGACGACCTCCCATGGCTTGTGCTGATCGGCAGTCACCTGCTGGATGATCCTGTTCTTGATCATCGTCGCCGCTTCGTCGTCATAGAAATCCTTGCCGAAGAACGGAATGGGCGCCTGGCGCCGCGGCGCGATAGTGGGCGTGACCGGTGGCGGCGCGTCGGCCAGCGGCGGACGCGCCACGATGTGATGATTGAGCCGCTGCAGCATCCAGGCGAGCGGCAGGTGTGACAGCCCGAGTTGATCCACCTCGTCCCAGGCGACGTAGCCGCCGCCGATGTCGCCATGCGCGCCCGGAAACCAAACCTGCTCGATCGGCGAGACGTCGAGATTGAAGTGCTGGAACTTCGGCTTGGTCCACATCGTGGCGACGAACTCGGGCCGCGGTTCGTCGATCGCCACCGCGTGCAATCGGATATCGACGCTCGCGTTCACCTCCGTGCCGTGAAACTCGTACTTCGAACGATTGAGTTGCCGAAACAGATTGCCCGGCACGCCGAGCGCGCCGACCGTATCGAACACGCACAATGCACGCACGCGCGCGGCGTTCGCCGGATGCACCAGCGTGGTGCCGTCGCCGGCGAGCGGCGTGCGGAAGGAGAGCCAGTCGGCAGCAAGCCGGTCCTGCGGCGGCGTGCGATAGAACTCCCAGGCGCGTTGCTCGTTTTCGGCCGAGCAGAATTCGCGCCGCAGCAGCCCGACCGCGTGCAGATAGCCGCTCAGGCTGCGCGCCGTAAACGCCCCGCGTGAAAAGCCGAAGATGTAGATCTCGTCGCCGGGCCGAAACCAGAAGCTCAGAAACTTGTAGGCGCGGCGGATCTCCTTATCCAGCCCGAAGCCGAGCGCTCCGCCCTTGAAACGATCGATCAGCCCGCCGGTGCCGACGCCGCGCCCGTAATAGACGACGTATTCGAACCCGTCGAAGATCATCCCCGATGCGGCTTTCTTGCGGTGCTCCGCGTCGAGCTTGTCGTAGTCGTCGAGATCCTCTTTGAGGCGATGGTCGAAGCGCCGCTGCAGCCCCCAGAACAGGAGCTCGCGCAGATAGACGATATTGGTCGCTGGGCCGGCCTCGTCGGCGTCATTCCAGGTGCCGTCGAGAAGGACAATCAGGCGCCGGCAGACATAAGACTCGTTCGCCATCGTGTTGGCTCCGCACATCCACGATGCCAAAGGTTGCAAGATAGAATTAGTTCGCGCAAGACCCAAAGCGACGGCGCACGCATGAGAACATGATCCCGAAAGTGTGCAGCGGGATGACGATTCGAAGAAAAGTCATCACGCTCCGGTGATGGCGCGCCGCCGCCGGTTCCCTACTGCCGCCAGCCCTTCATCGGCCATTCGAGCTTCGCGGTGGCGCGCGCTTCCGGCCAGACGGACTTGTATTCCTTGCCTTGCAGCTGGATCAGGTAGGTCGCCGACAGAGTATTCTGCCCGGTCTCGTCGAACTTCACGCCGCGATAGCCGATCATCAGCTGATCCTCTTTCAGATCCGTCGCTTTGAGCGCGGCCTGGATCTTGGCCGGATCGGTCGAGCCGGCGCGGTTGATCGCCTCGGCGAGCACCAGGAAGCCCTGCATCCAGCGCGCCGAGGTGTCGTCGAGATCGCGGCCGTATTTCTTCTTGAACATCTCGTTGATCTTGTAGGAAACGCTGCCCGGCTTGCCGACGTCCCAGGCGCTGCGGTTGATGGCGCCTTGCGCAAGCTCGCCGACATTGGGAATGAAAGTCGGGTCGGAGAAGCCAGCATCGTCACCAATGATGATCGGCGGCAGGTAGTCGAGGTTCTTCATCGTCTTGAAATAGAGCACCGTGTCGGCGGTGTAGCTGATGAAGATCACCGCGTCCGGCTTCTTCTCCTTCAGTTGCAGCACCTGGCCGGACACGTCGGTCGAGTTCGCGTTGTAGGGAATCTGCGCCGCGACGGTGATGCCGGCCTGCTTCGCGGCCTCGACGATGCTGGCCGCAACCGACGTGCCATAGTCGGTGTTCTCGTTCACCACCGCAATCTGGTCGATCTTCTTGCCGGACTTCTTTAGCTCGTTGAGAAATGTCGTGTAGGCCTTGGCGAAATCCGGCGCGATCGGGCCGACACGGAAGGTCCATTTGAAGCCGCGCTGGGTGATGTTGAGCGCGACCGAGTCGGCGACCAGGAACGGGATGCCTTGCCGCTCGGCCGCTGCGGTGGCGGTGAGCGCAACCGAGGAATGGTACACGCCGAGCATCGCGACCACCTTGTCCTGCGTGATCAGGCGCAGCGTCTGGTTCTGTCCGACCGACGGATTGCCCTGATGATCTGCGCTCACCAACTCGATCTTGGCGCCGCCGAGATTGGGCAGGCCGGCGCTCTCGGCGAGCGGCAGACCTTTCAGCTCGGGATGCGCGCCATTGACGATCTCGACGCCGAGCTCGACCGCATCCTTCGCGGAATTGCCGGCGGGCGCCGCGTTGCCGGTGAGCGGATAGATGACGCCGATCTTGATCGTGTCGGCAGCTTGCGCCGGAAACGTAAGACTCGCGGCGATCAGCGCCGCAGCAACAACGTAGGCCTTCCGCATGCAGTCCTCCCCCGATTTGCGGCGCATTGGCCGTTATTCGTGGCGCGTGATCCTTTTCCGAAAACCGGTGTCCACTTTTCGGGATCACGCGCTTATTGAGGGGATGCTAGCGCGGCAGATGGGCCGCCGTCAGCCGTGATTGTCGCGCGCAATAATCACGCGGCGCGTCCGCACATTCGGCGGCGCGCCGCGGAGTCACAGATGCGATAATGTGAAAACGCGTTTAAGTCAGTTCAACCGTCTCGAAGTCCGCCGGCAGCACGATCTCCAGCACTTCGGCATCATCCGAATAGTCGAGCACCTTGTGCTTGATCTTCGGCGGCTGCAGCCAGGCGCTGCCCGGCCGCATCACATGCGTGCCCTGTCCCTCGAGCTCGGTCTTGATCCAGCCTTTCAGCACGTAGACCATCTGAAATTCGACATCGTGATAGTGCAGCTTGGAGACCTCCTCGGGCCGGCACGGCGGCACGAAACGGATGACATGCGCCTGCACCATGCCGCCGGTCGCCTTCGCCATGCCGAGGTCGCGGTACTTCGCGTAAGCGCGCAGCCCGATCTCGAAATCCTCTTCGCTGTGGTGGCTCACCCGAAAAAATTGCGGCGGTCGCTTCGCCTGCGTTGCAGCCGGACGCTTCGCGGCCACCCGTGCGGGCTTTGCTCTTGATTTCGCCACCGGCTTGCGTGCCGCCGAACGCCGCGCGCTGGTCTTCGTTCTTGCCATGATCTTTCTCCGCCCCACCTGCCCCAGATGACAGATTGCGCGGTCGGGCATCGCCGGTCAACGCCAGAGCGAAGTCTTTGAAAGATAAGGTAAATCAGTGCAGGCGGAACACGCCGTCGATGGCTCGCAGCTCGGCCGGTTTGATGAGTCCCGAGTGCGCCACCATCACCGAATGCAACGCGCCGTCGAGCGAGGCTTTCCAGAACGATAAAAATCGCTGCAATTCCGGGAATTTCGGGCAGATGTCGTATTCCTGCCAAACGTAAGACTGTAACAACCAGGGGTGATCGGGACGCCGATAGAAGATATGCGCGGTCGTGAGGCCGTAACCGGCGAGCTGGCGCTGGAAGTCACTGCTGGCCATTTGGTCCTCCAGTTGGCGGAGACTCAAATTCTGTGGCACGCGACAGTTCCATTGCAAGCGCAAAGCGTGAATAAATTGTTTATTATCAAGGCATTAGCAGCAATACGTAGGTATTGCTGACAGTCCGCCTAGGCTGCTAGCAGTCGCCTTTAATGAGTGCTAAAAATTTTCCGCCGCCCCCTTGCGCCTCACGAAGCCGTGACCTAGGTCACGGCCAAGCGGCCGCACGGGGGAACTCACCAGCGGCCGCTGATCCAAAAATACGCAATCGTCCAGTAGCTTAGGAGGATCTCATGAAATTCCGCCCGCTTCACGACCGCGTCGTCGTCAAGCGCATCGATGCCGAGGAGAAGACCTCTGGCGGCATCATCATTCCGGACACTGCCAAGGAAAAGCCGAGCCAGGGCGAAGTCATCGCTATCGGCCCTGGTGGGCGCGATGAAAGCGGCAAGCTGATTCCGATCGACCTCAAGGTCGGCGACACCGTGCTGTTCGGCAAGTGGTCGGGCACCGAAGTGAAGATCGACGGACAGGATCTCCTGATCATGAAGGAGTCCGACGTGATGGGTGTCATCGAGGGCACCGTCGCGAAGAAGAAGGCCGCCTGAGCCGTTTTCAATCACCTAGATCCAAGGACATCCCACAATGGCAGCTAAAGACGTCAAATTTTCCGTCGAAGCGCGCGACAAGATGCTGCGCGGCGTCGACATTCTCGCCAACGCCGTAAGGGTCACGCTCGGCCCGAAGGGGCGCAACGTCGTGCTCGACAAGTCGTTCGGCGCGCCGCGCATCACCAAGGACGGCGTGACGGTCGCGAAGGAGATCGAGCTCGAGGACAAGTTCGAGAACATGGGCGCGCAGATGGTGCGCGAGGTCGCCTCGAAGACCTCCGACATCGCCGGCGACGGCACCACCACGGCGACGGTTCTCGCCCAGGCGATCGTGAAGGAAGGCGCGAAGTCCGTCGCCGCCGGCATGAATCCGATGGACCTGAAGCGCGGCATCGATGTCGCGGTTGACGCGGTGGTCGAGCATCTGAAGACCAACTCCAAGAAGGTCACCTCGAACGAGGAGATCGCCCAGGTCGGCACCATCTCGGCGAACGGCGACCACGAGATCGGCAAGTTCCTGGCCGAGGCGATGAAGAAGGTCGGCAACGAGGGCGTGATCACGGTGGAAGAGGCGAAGAGCCTCGAGACCGAGCTCGACGTCGTCGAGGGCATGCAGTTCGATCGCGGCTACATCTCGCCCTACTTCATCACCAACGCCGACAAGATGCGCGTTGAGTTCGACGACCCCTACATCCTCATCAACGAGAAGAAGCTGTCGGGCCTGCAGGAGCTGCTCCCGCTGCTCGAGGCGGTGGTGCAGACCGGCAAGCCGCTGCTCATCATCGCCGAGGACGTGGAAGGCGAGGCGCTCGCCACGCTCGTCGTCAACAAGCTGCGCGGCGGCCTCAAGGTCGCGGCCGTGAAGGCGCCGGGCTTCGGCGATCGCCGCAAGGCCATGCTGCAGGACATCGCCGTCCTGACCGGCGGCCAGGCGATCTCGGAAGATCTCGGCATCAAGCTCGAGAACGTCAACCTCTCCATGCTCGGCCGCGCCAAGAAGGTGATGATCGAGAAGGAGAACACCACGATCGTCAACGGCGCCGGCAAGAAGGCCGACATCGAAGCGCGCATCCAGCAGATCAAGGCGCAGATCGAGGAGACCACCTCGGACTACGACCGCGAGAAGCTGCAGGAGCGGCTCGCCAAGCTCGCGGGCGGCGTCGCGGTGATCCGCGTCGGCGGCGCGACCGAGGTTGAGGTGAAGGAGCGCAAGGACCGCGTCGATGACGCGATGCATGCGACCCGCGCCGCGGTCGAGGAAGGCATCCTGCCGGGCGGCGGCGTCGCCCTGCTGCGCGCCGTCGAGGCCCTGAAGAAGGTCCGCACCCAGAACGACGACCAGAAGACCGGTGTCGAGATCGTGCGCAAGGCCCTCTCCTCTCCCGCCCGCCAGATCGCGCTCAATGCGGGTGAGGACGGCTCGGTCATCGTCGGCAAGATCCTCGAGAAGGATCAGTATGCCTACGGCTTCGACGCGCAGACCGGCGAGTACGTGAACATGCTGTCGAAGGGCATCATCGACCCGACCAAGGTCGTGCGTACCGCCCTGCAGGACGCGGCTTCGGTCGCGAGCCTCCTGATCACCACCGAGGCGATGGTCGCTGAGCTGCCGCAGAAGAAGTCGGCCGCTCCGGCGATGCCGCCGGGTGGCGGCATGGACTTCTAAGTCCAGCGAACGTCCAAGAATGCGAAGGCCCGGGAGCGATCCCGGGCCTTTTGCTTTTGAAATTTGCACTGCCGTCGGACCAACCTCCGCTCATTCCCGCGAAAGCGGGAATCTAGGGCCGAGAAACTCGGCCAAAGAACTGGGTCCCCGCTTCCGCGGGGACGGGCGGAATTCGGAAGTGATTCGATCTCAATTCGCCCTGCTCTGCTCCGGGCTGCGCTGCGCCGGATCGTAATAGAAGCGCTCCTGCGCGATGCGGTCGCCGCGCCAGAGCTGCCAGGCGAGCTCGTCGAGCACATATCCTTTCCCATCGGCCGGCGCGATGTCGAACCTCCAGTTCACGACGACACGGTCGCCATCGATCACGAAGGTCGTGCCCGGTCGCGTTGTGATGCCCTTGACGGTCCGCAGCACCTTTTCCTCGCCCGCGACCAGCACATCGCGGCCGGCACGCACGGGACCAAGATTCTCCTGCATCGAGGCGTCCCCCGTGTAGAACTCGCGGATGGCCTCGACATACTCCCCGGCCTCCACCATCGCGACGAACGCCCTTACCCGCTCAATTGTCGGCATCGTTTCTCTCCTGCTTTGCGGCACAGGATAGAGACCAACGCCGCTGCAATCCATCACCTGCGGCGTAGTGGCTCCCCTGCCCTCGCGTCGCGCCGCTACCGATGCCATGATGGCGAGATGAAGAGGAGGCACGACCATGAGCAAACTGCCCGCGGGCATCACGCCACCCGGCACCGGCAAGGCCAATCCATCCGAGGACGTCACCTGGAGCATTCTCGGCCACACCTATTGGCTCAAGGCCGAGAGTGACGACTGCTTTGCCTTCGAGACGCTCGATCCACCCGGCACCTTCGTGCCGCCGCACATCCATCCGACGCAGGACGAGTTCATCTACATGCTCGAAGGCACGTTCGATCTTTATCTCGACGGCGCCTGGACCAAGGCCGGTCCCGGCGCACTGGTGCGGATGCCGCGCGGCATTGCGCACGGCTATTACAATCGCGGCACCACGCCGGCGCGGGCGCTGTTCTGGGTGACGCCGGCGCGCAGACTGCGCGCGCTGTTCGATCAGCTGCACAACCTCGGCGATCCGGAGGAGGTGGTGCGCCGCTCGGCCGCGCACGAGGTCGATTTTCTGCCGCCGGGCAGCGTGCCTGGGGCGTGATGAGGGCGGGAACATGCTATGAACTCCGGCCTTCCAACCGATATCGACAAAGCTGCGTTCCTTGGCTGGGTTCAAACGCGCGAGCGGAAGCGGTTTGAATTGGTCAGCGGAGCGGTGGTGGAGGCCGAGCCGCACACGTTGGGCCACGCACGCGTTTGCGGGAGTCTCGCGAGGATTCTCCATGACTCCCTCGATCGGAAACGGTGGCACACGCTTCTGAGCTTCGGTGTGGAGACGGGGCCAAAGACCATTCGCGATCCGGACATCTTGGTGGACCGCGGTGGCAAAGCGAAGGATGTTCTGGCAAACGCGCCAGTGCTGATTGCTGAAGTGCCCTCGCCGCGCTCCGTCACCACGGACCTCGGCGACAAACCTGCCGAGTACATGAATCTTCCGAGCGTTCGCGTTTACCTCGTTCTGTCGCAGGACGAAGCGAAGGCATGGACCTGGACTCGAGACGAATCCGGCCATGCGACCGGACCGACGATCATCAAGGGCGAGGACGGGATCATTCGGATCCCATCCCTCGCGATCGCATTGAGCCTGTCGGAAATATATGCCGATATCTTGTTGCCGAATGAACGTTCACCGGAATGCTGAGGGCCGCGGACTTCTCCGCGGCCCTCGTCTTTGTCAAGCGGTCTCCGCCTTCAGCCGGACGAGCCGCGAGAGCAGCGCATCGAGGCCCTGCCCCTCGCCGGCGTGCAGGTCGATGCGGCCGACCTTCTCGACCACGCGCTCGAGCGACTCGAGCTCCTTCAGCCGAAGCAGCAGAGGGTTCTCCTCCATCAGCTTCGCGGTGTTGAGGAGCGAACGCGTCGCCGCGGTCTCCTCCTGGCGGCGGATCAGGTTCGCCTTCGCGGTCCGCTCCGCCTCCACCACCTTGTTGACGAGCTCGCGGATCTCGCCGGGCAGGATCACGTCCTTCACGCCGAGCTCCGTCACCTCGATGCCGCTGTCGGCGATGCGCTCGCGCACCGACGCCCGCAGCTCCGCGTCGAGCGCGCCCTTCGCCGAGAGCACCTCGTCGAGCGTGCGCGTCGCGACCGCCTCGCGGATCGCGAACTGCACCAGCCGATAGAGCCAGCCGTCCACGTCCGCGAGCGCCGACACGACCCGCTCCGGATCGACGATCCGGCGCAGCGCGGTGAGCGTCACGCGCAGCGAGATGCGATCCTTGGTCAGCATCTCCTGCGCGGTGATCTCGACCGCCTGCGGACGCAGATCGAGCCGCTTCACCTCGACCTTGCGGCCGACCGTCCAGTAGGCGTGACGGCCGGGCGCGAGCCGCTCGACGAGCTTGCCCTCGATGTGGAGCAGGCCCGCCTCGTGGTTCTCGACCACGTGCTCGGCGAACAGCGTCGCACGCTCGCGCGCCAGCATCGCAAGATGGCGCGGAGCGACCTTGAGGTCGCGCGAGATATCGATCCGCTCGACCTCAATCCGCGTCACCACCTTCCAGAACACGCGCGTCTGCCACGGACCCAGAAGGTACGAAGGGCGGCCGTCAAGGGATACAATGGCGACCTCATCCGCCTTCGTCTCCACCGGCTCGAACATCTCGGCTGCCAGATCCGGCCGCGCGGCCTTGAGGACCGCGAAGCGCTCCGCCGGATACTCGGCACGAACCGCGTCATGCAGCTCGACCGCGAGCCCGCGCAGGGGATCGAACAGCCGGTGGCGGCCGGGACCGAGCACGCGCTCGAACCGGCCATTGCGCATCAGGAAGGCGCGCTCGCCATCCTTCACCGTCAGGCGCAGCATCAAGAACTGCCGGAACATGTCACGTCTCCTTCGTTGCACCGCGCGGAGATCCGCGCAGCTGGCTTCGTGGTTCGAGGAGAGCTTTTGAGTCCCGGACGCGGCTTCCCATCAGATCCGGCGGGCCGCGGCTTGAGCTTGTGCGAGGACGGGCACGCGCGACCGCGGCACCGCGCGACGGGCGCGCGATGATGCGAGCGACGGACCCGACGTCGCGCAAGCGGTATCCGCCGCGGCGCAAGCCGGTCTCACGGTGTCTGGTTCGGACGGAATGCCTTGCGGCAGAACGGCCGGACCGCGACTGAAGCGCGCGTCCGGTCCCCTTCAGAGGTGTTTAGCTTCGAAGGCTAAACCGGAGCGCTGGAGCGGGATTCGAACCCGCGACAGGATGATTACAGATCATCTGCTCTTCCCAACTGAGCTATCCTCGCAGTGAGTCTGACAGGAATCGAACCTGCGTCCTCCGGCTTCCCGCCGGCGCTCGGCCACTGAGCTACAAACCCGCCTCCGTTCAGCGGAACACGAAGCCGCAAGATGCGGATCGCGCCAGCCGGGACCAGACCCCGGACACAAGGCCGAGCGAAGGTGCGGGCTTATGGCGGCGCTGCGGAAAAAACGCAAGAGGCGCGACGGGCCGTGACGAAAAAAGCAATGAAGCGAATTTGCCGGCTGGGCGCGGCGCAATTTCGCGAACGCCGACGCACGCCCTGGCAGCTGTTTTCTTGCGCGCACTCGTGCGGCTGGAGTGCCAATCTAGCGCATATCCCGGAAAAGTGGGCACCGGTTTTCCGAAAAGGATATGCGCCAACGTAGGCGGTTCAGGCGAACGCGTCGAGCAGCACTTTCTGCAATTGCGCGACGCTGCGCATCACCCCGATATTCGCCGCGAAGGTATAGCGCGCGGTGACGACCTCGATCGCCTCGCGCGCGAGATCGACGCCTTGAAGCGCGTCATTGGGGAATTGCGTGCGAACCGTCGCGGCTGTGCCGCCGCCCGCCATCGCGGTCTGATCGACCCGCAACGGCTGAAACGTCGTGGCCGCCTCGCCGGATGCATCGGTCGTCTGGCCGGTGGTGGCGTTCGCAATGTTGTACGCGGCAACGTTGAGCCGCAGCTCGGCGGCGCGCAGGCCCGACATCGCGATCGAAGAGACGCTGTTCATCTGCCCTGTCTAGGGCAGCAATCGAGTCATTCGTGTTGCCGCAGTCACCCAAAGACGCAGCACCGCGGCAAGGCTCTGTTAACGACAGCGAGGTCGCCGACATCCGAAAACGCGGCGATGTCGCAAGTCATGCCTTGCGGTTAATGAGCGGATCCTGCTTCGGCGTGGCCTGCGCCGTCTTGCTCGCGTCCGCGAAGGGTTGGGCCGCGGCGCGCGCCGGCACGACCTGCCTGGCAGCACGCAGGCGCGCGGCTCTGCCGCCGAGCGCGACAAATGCCGCAAGCACCTCATCCGGAGCGCCTGCGAGCGGATCGTCGTCGGTCGGTTGGTCGCCGCTCATGGCGCCATTCTAGGCGGCACGCGAGTCGGTTGCGTTGAGAACTGGGAGCAAATGCGACCACGCGCGGAAACCGCTCGTTAGCCGCAGCGTCGCCTTTCGCTAAAACGCGAACGACCACGGAAAAGGCGCGCGTTCATCCGGCGTCGCCTCATCGTGGCCGTCTTGCCGTAAGCCTTGCGGCTCCGGTCATAGCGTTTTAGCGCGAATCGATGACAGCGAGATGTCGGGGATCGGGAGCACGGGGCCAAAATGCTACGACCACGAACGAGAGGTGCGCGTACATCCGGCGTCACCTGCTTGTCGTGGTCGTCCCAGGCGACGGAACCCTTGCGAGCTCTACACCGCCGTCTGAACCCATATGGTAAGCCCGAGATGGTAAATCAATGGTTAACAGGATGAAAATTTTCGGCGTGGTTCGTCCCTCGCCTCCTGCAACCAAGCGACGGCTCTAGATCCTTTCGTCGGGCATATCTTTTCCGGAAAACCGGTGCCCACTTTTCCGGGATGTGCGCTAGCCGGGCGCCCCGGCTTTGACGGGCCGCGCGATGCCGGGTGGCGCGAAATCTGCCAAGAGCCGCCGAAGCCCCCGGAGCATCAGCACTTCGACGCCGCGGTGGATCGCGATCGCGATAGCGATGACAATCGCCGTCGCAACGACATAGCCGTACGTCTGCAGTAGGACGCTGCCTGCGAAATTCAGGCCGGATTGCTTCGCGAAATATCCGAGCAGCCACAGCAAGGGCGGATGCGTCAGATAGAGCACGTATGATGCGTCACCGACGCGGCATGCGCCGCGCACCAGCGTGTTGTCCGGCAGAGGACCCGTGAGGACCGCGCCAAGCAGGATCATCAGCACCGGCAGTCCCCAGCGGACCGCGTCGTGGTCCGCATAGACGCCCGGCAGCGCGATCGTGAGGATCCCGATCCCCGCCAGCAGTGCCCCCGCGGCGCGGCTGATGCGAACGCCGCGGACGTAAAGCACCGCCGCCGCCATTCCGAATACGAACTCGAGCACGATCGCGTCACCGAAGTGGCGGATACCCGACAACGTCAGCCCGATCATCGCGGCCGCGATGGCCGCAAGCCCGACCGGGCGCGGCGCCATGAGACCGATCGCGAAGACGCAGTAGAACATCATCTCGAAGTCGAGCGTCCACCCGACCGGAACGACGTGCAGCTGCGAGCCGCGGATGAACAGCAACGACTGGACGATGCAGGCCAGATCGTAGTTGCCGAAGAGGACGTAGATCGCGGTGAGTAGCCAATAGATCGGCAGGATTCGCATGAGGCGCCGGCTCATGAACTCCAACGCCGCGCGTGGCTGGCCGAACATGTCCCACGAGATCAGGGTCATGATGAACCCTGAGATCACAAAGAAGAGGTCGACCCCGACCGCTCCCACCATCGACCACGAGATGCTGGTCCCGGTCCAATGATTGAGATCGATGCCGACGTGCATGAACACGACGGCGATCGCGGCGATCGCGCGCAGGATCTGAATGGATGCGATAGTCCCGGCCCCGCTCCCCATGCGGCAACGGTATCGATTTGCGGACGCGAAAACGCAACTTCCCAGCGAGATCATGGCGAATGAATTGCTACCTACCGCAGCGTCATACGGGTGTATGGGCGGGCTTTCCGGCAGGTTGCGGCCGCAAAAGGAGCGTTCCTGGTGTCCGGCAGCGTTCTCAGCGGAAGGACTTGCGCGCGAGACCCGGTCTGGACCGCCCGGTCGGCGAATGCGACATCTTCCTTTGTTTGCGTTCTTTTGTTTGCGCAGCTGAGCGCGATCCCAACGACCGCAAGCGAATGGGTGGCGAAATGAAAAATTCCGGCTCAATCTATCTCGGCATCGGCGGGTGGAATTTCGAACCGTGGCGCGGCGTGTTCTATCCGAAGGGACTGGCGCACGCGAAGGAGCTCTCCTACGCGGCCTCCAAGCTCACCTCGATCGAGATCAATTCGACCTTCTATGGGTCGCAGAAGCCGGAAAGCTTCCGCAAGTGGGCGAGCGAGGTGCCTGACGGCTTCATCTTCAGCGTCAAGGGGCCGCGCTTTGCGACCAATCGGCGCGTGCTGGCTGAAGCCGGCGAGTCGATCACGCGCTTCGTCAATTCCGGCGTGATGGAGCTCGGCGACCGGCTCGGTCCCCTGCTCTGGCAATTCGCTCCGCACAAGAAATTCGATCCGGCCGACTTTCGCGCATTCCTCGAATTGCTTCCTGCCAAGCATGATGGGCAGAAGCTGCGCCACGTGATCGAGGTGCGCCACGATAGCTTCCTCGCGCCCGAATTCGTCGCACTGCTGCGTGAGTTCAAGATGGGCGTGGTCTATTCGGAGCACGAGACTTATCCGGAGATCGCCGACCCGACCGCGGATTTCGTCTATCTGCGTCTGCAGAAGGGCAAGGACACGATCAAGACCGGCTATCCGCCGAAGGAGCTCGATGCCTGGGCAAAGCGCCTCGAGACGTTTGCCTCGGGCGGCGTGCCGAAAGATCGACCGGTCATCGATGCGAAGAATGCCGCGCCGAAAACGCCGCGCGACGTGTTCGCATATGTGATCCACGAAGGCAAAGTGCGCGCGCCCGCCGCCGCAATGGAATTGATCGAGCGTGTGAAGGGCTGAGGTCGCCCGCATGCGGCGCAACCTTGGCGCGTCGCTTGTCTCGATCGTGCGGCCAAGGGCGAAAGACGAGCCGCTGCGGCAGTTTGGTTGCCGACGTTGACATTCGCGCAGCGTCCCGGAACTCTCCCCGTCAATATCCCGACTAAGGGGTGCTAAACAGGCGCCGGCCCTTTGCCGGCGGGTGCCGGCTCATGCCGGCCTGGATGCCGGCTGTGCCGGCCAGAATGGGGAACTTGCGAATGCGTTATGTTGGACTTCTTGCCGGCCTGCTCGCGCTGACCGCGACGCCTGCGCTGGCCCAGCAGCTTGCACCGAGCCCGACGCTCGACGCGATCAAGCAGCGCGGGCACGTCGAGTGCGGCGTGCACCTCGGTCTGCCGGGCTTCTCGTTCGCGAACGACAAGGGCGAGTGGAGCGGCATCGACGTCGACTACTGCAAGGCGCTCGCCGCCGCCGTGCTCGGCGACGCCAGCAAGGTCAAATTCACCCCGACCTCGGTGCAGCAACGCTGGCCGATCCTGCAGTCGGGGCAGGTTGATCTGCTCGCGCGCAACACCACCATCACATTCTCGCGCAATGCCACGCTCGGCGTGAACTTCCAGGGCATCAACTTCTACGAAGGCCAGACCTTCATCGTCCGCACCTCGGCGAATGTGAGGAAGCCGGACGATCTCGACGGCGCGACAGTCTGCGTCGCCGCTGGCTCGACGGAAGAGAAGAACGCCGGCGACTGGTTCGCGGAGCGCAAGAAGAAGATCACGATCGTGAACTTCCAGAAGAACGACGACGCGA
>Ga0081539_10003402_pt1 | contig 19632 bp, 19 predicted proteins | sample TabmetS4T2R2_FD_71023 | JGI IMG/M metagenome (GOLD analysis project Ga0081539, IMG submission 71023) | Tabebuia heterophylla rhizosphere microbial communities from the University of Puerto Rico - S4T2R2 | ecosystem: Host-associated > Plants > Roots > Rhizosphere ...
GCCGTGAGGCTGAACAAGCCGATCTACCGGCTCCTGATGTTGCGGGCGAGAATCGACGGGACCGGGTCATGCGGCCGCTCGGCCGCCAGGAGCTCGAGCTCGGCCGCGGCGGCCGCGCAATCGTGCGTCGCCAGCTGCATCGCCGCGAGGTAACGCGAACGCCAGGACGCGTCGGCATCGCCTGGCCAGGGCTCGAAGGCCGCGACCGGCTGCGCAAATCCGCGCAGCGTCAGTGCTCCAACCGGCCGCAGCCACGTCGCGTCACAGCGCGACGCGGTGCCGGGCCCGATGCAGATCGAGGATCCGAGCTCCTTGTTGGCGGCTTCCAGCCGCGCCGCGGAATTCACCACATCGCCATGCGCGGTGTAGTCGAGCTTGGAGCTGACGCCGATGTCACCGACGATGGCCTCCCCGGTTTCAACGCCGATCCGAGTCCGGCCAAAGCGAAGCGCGGCGGGCGCCTCGCCGCGACGAAACGCTTCCGACCAGGCGAGGATGTCTTGCGCGCAGCGCACCGCCTTCGCAGGATGATCGGACAGATCGAGCGGCGCATTGAACAGCGCATGCACCGCATCGCCGATCAGCTTGTCGACCATGCCGCCATGCGCGACAACGATCTTGGCAATGCCCTCGAAATACTCGTCCAGTACGCGCACGAGCGTCTCCGGCTCGCTGCGTTGCGTCATCGCCGTGAAGCCTTCGACGTCGGTGAACATGGTCGTGATCTCGCGGCGCTCACCGCGCAGTTTCAGCAACGAAGGATCGGCGGCAATCAGATCGACGACCTGTGGCGCGAGGTGCTGTTCGAAACGGTGCCGAATTCGCGCCTCGCGGCGCCACGCCTGCGCATACACGATGATCGCAGTCGCGGCGAACGCCGAGGCCGCAAGGAGCGAAGCCGGCAGCGGATCGAGCAGCCGATCAACGCTCGCCGCCGCGATTGCAAGCCCCCAGCACCCGGCGGCGAGCGCGGCTGCGGCGGCCGCGCCTGCCAGCGGGCGCAGCCACACCGCGGCGAGAATTGCGAGCGCAGCGGCGCAGGCCGCGAGCAACCATTCGGTCGCACCCGAGAACGGCACCGCGCGCGGGACCACGCCAGCCATGAATTGTGAGGCCGCCTCGGCGTGAATGCGGACCGATGGCATCAACGGATCGCCGAGGCTCGGGCGCAGCCCGCCGAGCTCCGGGGCGGAGCTGCCGATGAATACGATCGCGCCGCGTAAGGCGTCCGGCTTCTCCCGCGCGAGCGCCTGAGTGGCGGAAACCAGTTGCACCATTTCGGTGGTGCGCGGGACGAGCCGGAGGAACCCGTCGCGCGCGAGCGCGCCACGGATGTCGCCGACGATAAGTGAGGCCGTGTCGCCATCGAGGCGATAGGCCGCGGCGCTTTGCGCCAACCGAATCGCCTCGAGCGCCAATCCAGGGTGAACCTGATCGCCGACCGCGACCAACAGCGGGACGCGCCGCACCGCCCCGTCGACATCGCCCGGCAGCGCCAGCGTGCCCATTCCGGCCGCGTTCGCACTCAGCACAGCCGCGGGCCCGATCGCGCCGCGGCTACGCCAGATGCTGGCGAGCGATGGCGGCGCGCCGCGCGTCAGGAATGGAACGGCCGGCACCCGTCCGGCGCCGCTCGGATCGAGCGCGAAGCCGAGCGCGACAGGAAATCGCGCCAGCGTGTCGGCCAGATTCTTGTCGCCATCGGGCAGCGTATCGGCGAGCCGAAGGATATCGTCGCGCTGCAAGCTCTCGCCGAGCCGGCGCGCAATTGTTGCGAGCGACTTCGCGTCGGCGTCCTCGAACAAGATGTCGATCGCGATCGCCGCCGCGCCGGCCTCCCCGACGGCCGTGACCAGCGCGGCGAGCTTTTCGCGCGGCCACGGCCAGGGACCGACCGAAGCAAGCGCCGCCGCATCGATGTCGACGACGACGGTCGGCGGCCCTGCCGCAGGCCTTAAGCGCAGCTTCGAAGCGACGAGCAGCGTCTGGTCGAGCGCGCGCTCGCGCAGCGCCTCACCGATCGAGGCCGGCGCAGCCAGCAGGGCGGTGGTCACGCAGCCGACCGCCAGCACCCCGGCTGCGATGGGAGATGCCAACAACCGCCGCCAGTCAGCCATTGTCGCCCTCGGCGATGCGCGCAAGCAGCGTAAGGCGGATGGGCGTCGCGCCTTTCACTCAGTAGACACTGGCGAGCGCTGCATCGACGCGCGGCTGGCCCCAGATGCGCGGCGGCGTCGGCGCGGCGCCCGGCGCGCGGATATCGGTGCCCTCCCCGCCCAGCAGCGTCACGCGCTGACCGGCGGCGGTCACGGTCACCTCGCCACGCACCACCAGCACGCCGAACACACCGTTGCTCGGCCCCGCGAACAGCCGCGTTCCGCGCACCGTGATGAGGCCGAACGGGCTGCGGATGTTGAGCGGTTGCGCCCCCGGCGTCTTGTCGATGAGCAACGGTCCGCTGCGCAGCATGATGTCGCCGCCGGCGTCGACGAGAAATCGATCGATCTTGATGCGCGCGTGCTCGCCGAGCCACAGCCGCGTCTCGCGGCCAAGGTGCAGCTTCAGCCGCGAGCTGTCGCCGGTCGCAACGTTGTCGCCGAGGAAGACATCGGCCTCGGGCGCGAGGTTGCGCCGTTCGCCCGCGCTCTCCGCGCTCGCGCTGCCACGCACTTCATCGACGCGGCCGGTCGCCTCGCGTGCAGCGGCGGCGCCGACCGGCACCCCGAGCACGGCCGCGAGCGCGACGAGAGCTTGCCGGCGCGCAAGCATGTCCTTGCTGTGGCCCATCTGATGCACTCCAATTGCATCATCATACTACCACGGCAAGGTCATTCGTCATCCGCGCATGCGTATCGATCAATGCGTCACCTCGTTCGATCGGAAAAGCGAGCCGGACCAGCAGCCCGCGCGGCAGGCGATCATGCCGTGACAGCGTTCCGCCATGCCCCATGACGATTGCGTTCGCGATCGACAAGCCGAGCCCGAAGCCGGACTGGCCATCCATGTGACGCGACGGCTCGCCGCGCATGAACGGCTCCAGCATTGCGGCCTTCGCGTCGTCCGGAATGCCCGGGCGCCGTTCACGTCGCCTCGATCAAAAATGAAACGGCCGGCGCAACCCGCCGGCCGTTTCTATCTTTCGCCCTGCCTCGCGTATTACCCCCAGACGCCGTCGCCGAATGCGAGCCGGCCTTCCTCGCTCTGCCATGTCATGAAATGTGCAAGCGGATCGACATGCGCAGCGGCGACATCCGGATAGTGCGCGAGATAGGTCTTGGTATCGAAGGCGGTTGACGGATCGCGCCCTTCCTTCCAGCCTTCATGGTCGTAGTGCGTCAATGGATTGGCGTCCGCCGCGGCGACGTCGGCGTAGACCTCGAGATAGCCCTTGGTGTCGAACCACGCATTCGGGTCGCGTCCTTCGTGCCAGCCGAACGTATTGTAATGCGTGTCGGCATCCAGATGCGCTTCCCAGACATCGTGGTACTTCGCATAGTAGAACAGGTCGTCGATCAGCGGTGAGCCGTCGCGCAAGTTCACCGTGCCGTCGGTGAAGTTGAACACCTCGATGCCGGTCAGCACCGCATGGGTCGATCCGTTCGGCCCATCGATGATGATGTCGTTGCCGGAGTATGTGATGGTCGCGTCGACCAGCCGGAAGCCGAAGGTCACGCTGTCGATGCCGCGCCCTCCAACGAAGGCCGAGTCGTCGGCCGGTGCCATGAAGTTGTCATCCCCGGGAGAGCCGGGCACCGGCTGCGGCGGCTGCGCGACCGGCGGCGTCACGCTGCTCTTGAGGGCTGTCAGCACCACGTCGTTGCCGTCGCCCCCGTGGTAGCTGATCGAGAACACGCTGCCGCCGATCGAAAATTGCGCGCCTTCGGCAAGGCCGGCGAACGTGCCGACGACGCCATCCGTACCGTCATTATCGATGATGAGGTAAGGCGTGGCCCCAGCCGCCGCGGGGTTGAAGCCGTTGATGAGCGACACGTCGAGAGTCGCATCGCCGAGCGTGACGGTGCCGTCGACGTCGAGCTGGTCGTAGCCGTTCGTCCCGGCCGAGGTGCCGCCGAGCGCGACGGCGAAATGCGCGCCGGCCGAGAAGTTGACGCCGCCGGTATGCAGGATGCCGGTGCTGCCGCCGGGCGACAGCGTGCCCCCGCTCGCCACCGTGACGGCGCCGGTCAAGCCATTGCCCGTCAGCATGCCGCCGCTGCTCACCGTGGTCGCCGAGTCGGCGATCGAGCCATCGACCTCAAGCGTCCCGCCGATCACGTGTGTGGCGCCCGCATAGGTATTGGCCCCCGACAGCGTCAACGTGCCGGTGCCGGTCTTCACCAGCGAGCCGCCTACCGTGAATAGGTGGCCAGAGATGACGCCGCTCACCTCGGTCGAGAGATTGTTCGATCCCACCGTCAGCTCATTGAGGGGGCCGAGGATGAAACTGCCGGCGCCCGCGATCGAGCCGGCGCTGAGCTTGTGGGACGCGTTCGGACCATGACTCGCCGAGAAATCGACGATGCCACCGGCATTGTTGACGATCTGCGCCTGGCCGGCAGTGCTGTCGAAAACGAATTCCAGGGTGCCGTCGTTGGTAATTGCCGCGCTGCCGGCCCCTGCCGTGTTCCAGAATTTGACGTGGCCGCTGGCGCCATTGGCAATCGACGCGCTGGCGGGCGTGCTGTCTTGGTGGAATTGTATGTCCCCGTTGTTGTAGATGATGGCACTGCCGGCCGTGCTCTCGTTCCAGAAGGCGAGGAACCCGTTGTTGTCGATGATCGCGCTGCCGGCGGTACTGCCGTTGTTGAATTCCACGCGAAAATTGTTGACGAGTGTGGCGCTGCCGCCGTTGATCACGATGCCGGCGCCGGTAAATTCAATGACTCGCGCAGTGATGAAGCCGTAGCCCGTGGCACCGGCGTTGAGCGTCCAGCCACCGATCGTCGTCACATCGGCCGAGAACGACACCGCCCCGGTGCGGGTCGCGCCGAAGAACGCAGTATCGGTCGGCACCGCGCCTGTATCCCAGTTGTCGCCAGCATTGAAATCGAACGTGAAGAGCGGCCCTTGCACAAGCGCGCGGCTCTTCCAGGTGGCGTCGGTCATGCAAATCTCCCTGTCATGGCACGCACGACGGATTCACAATTCGTGGTGCATCAGTCAGCCGCCAGATAAGTAGAGGTCGATCGGGGAGCCGTCGTCGTGCATCTGTCCGATGTCGTCCGGAATTCGGCGCCGCTGGTGAGCGGCGCGCCACCAACGCGACCGAGCCGGATGACACAAAGGCCAAATACAAGCGGGGCCCGGCTGTCGGCCGGGCCCCGCGATCAAGTCAGTCGGTCGTCGAAACGAGTTCAGCTTGCCGGCGTACTCGCCGCCAGGCTCGCGAGATCGACCTTCACACCCGGACCCATCGTGGACGAAATCGCCACGCGGTTGATGTAATGGCCCTTGGCGCCCGGCGGCTTCGCCTTGTTCACCGCGTCCGCGAAGGCGCGGATGTTCTCGACCAGCTTCTCGGCTGAGAACGAGGCCTTGCCGACGCCGGCCTGGACGATGCCGGCCTTCTCGACGCGGAATTCGACCGAGCCGCCCTTTGCGCCCGCGACCGCGCCCTTCACGTCCATCGTCACGGTGCCGACCTTCGGGTTCGGCATGATGCCGCGCGGACCGAGCACCTTGCCGAGACGGCCGACCAGCGGCATCAGGTCCGGGGTCGCGATGCAGCGATCGAAGTCGATATTGCCGCCCTGCACCTTCTCGACCAGGTCCTCCGCGCCGACCACGTCGGCGCCCGCGGCGCGGGCTTCGTCCGCCTTGGCGCCGCGCGCGAACACCGCGACGCGCAGCGTGCGGCCGGTGCCGTTCGGCAGGTTGACGACGCCGCGCACCATCTGATCGGCGTGACGCGGATCGACGCCGAGATTCATCGCGATCTCGACCGTCTCGTCGAATTTCGCCTTGGCGCGCTCCTTGACGAGCTTGACCGCCTCATCGAGCGCATAGGATTTCGCCGGGTCGATGCCCTCGCGCGCCTTCACCACTCGCTTGCCCTGCGTGCTCATGCCGCCACCTCAATGCCCATCGACCGCGCCGAGCCTTCCACCATCCGCATCGCGGCTTCCACCGTGTTGCAATTGAGGTCGGCCATCTTTTTCTCGGCGATCTCCTTGACCTGCGCCTTGGTGATCTTGCCGGCCTTGTCGCGGCCCGGCGCCTTCGAGCCGGACTCGAGCTTTGCGGCCTTCTTGATGAAATAGGAGACCGGCGGCGTGCGCATCTCGAAGGTGAACGACTTGTCCTGGTAGATCGTGATCACCACCGGGATCGGCGAGCCCTTCTCCATCTGCGCGGTCTTCGCGTTGAAGTCCTTGCAGAACGCCATGATGTTGAGACCGCGCTGACCGAGCGCGGGACCGATCGGCGGAGACGGATTGGCCGCTCCCGCCGGTACCTGCAATTTGAGGAATCCGGCAACTTTCTTTGCCATGGGTAGCTCCTGTTAGTGGTGCGGATCTTGGCGGTTGGCAGCCGCCTCACCTCCCACATGTTTCACGATGTAACGAAAGCGCGCTCATACGCGTTTTCGCAGGGTCGTGGTCACTCGCTCTTCCAGACCACCAGGCTGGTGCCACGGACATGCCGTAGGCCCAGACGACGGCTGGCCTCGATCTCTTCGAGCGCGCGGGTGACGCCCTCCCATACACCGTAGTCGTGCCAAATGACCACCCCTTTCTGGGCAATCAGGCTTAATGCGGTGTCGGTATCGGCGATCACATAGTCATAGGCGTGCGATCCGTCCACAAAGACGAGCCCGGCACGGCGGCGATGCGCCGACCAGTCGAAGGTCGCCGAATCCCCGAAAAGCTGGGTGATACGCCGCGCTGGCGCCGCCCATTCGTCCGCCGCCTCGACGAAATGCCGCCCCGAGCGCGGCTTTTCGACGAAGGTCCGTTCGCCCGGTGCGAGATCGAATTTCGGCGCCGAGTCGGGCGGCAAATCGAGTGTGAAAACAGCAAGATGCCGTGGTGAATTCGCCGCCAGGTTAAGCGTCGTGCGCCCGTCGAATGTGCCGATCTCAATGATCTCCGAGCCGGCTGAGACCGATGCGGCCGCGGTGGCCAGCACCGCGAGTTCCGCCAGGTTGACGTCGCCTTGCTGCCTCTGCGGCTGCGCCAGCACAATCGGCCGCGCCGGAAACAGCTCGCGCCAGCCGACCTGCGGCAGGCTTGTCTTTTGTCCCCGCGTCACGCCGCGCAGGCGGCGGCTCGCGCGGCGATATGACTGGCCGAGGATGGTTGCCGGCAAATAGACCGTGCGGGCGTAGAGCCCGGTGAGCCGCCCGGCGCGCAACATGCGGACCTAGCCGCGCTCTCGATTCATTCGTTTGCGCATGTCCTTTTCGGAAAACCGGTTCCCACTTTTCCGGGACATGCGCTAGAGCTTCTCGACCTGCCCGAACTCGAGCTCGACCGGGGTCGCGCGGCCGAAGATCGAGACCGCAACCTTGAGGCGCGAGCGGCCTTCGTCGACTTCCTCGACCGTGCCGTTGAACGACGCGAACGGCCCGTCCGAGACGCGCACCTGCTCGCCGACCTCGAACGAGATCGAGGGCTTCGGCCGCTCGATGCCTTCTTGCACCTGATTGAGGATGCGCTGCGCCTCACCTTCCGAGATCGGCATCGGCTTGTTGTCGGCGCCGAGGAAGCCGGTGACCTTCGGGGTATTCTTGATGAGGTGATAGGCCTCGTCGGTGAGGTTCATCTTCACCAGGACGTAGCCCGGGAAGAACTTGCGCTCGGCGTCGACCTTGCGGCCGCGGCGAACCTCCACGACCTTTTCCTTCGGCACCAGAATGTCGTCGAACAGGTGCGTCAGGCCGCGTTGCTTGGCCTGCTCGCGGATCGAGTCCGCGACCTTGTTCTCGAAATTCGAATAGGCGTGGACGATGTACCAGCGCTTCGGCTTGGTCTCCGTTGCTGCTTCCGCCACTGGAGCGCTCCTCTCGGGTAAAATCTTACGTTCCAATTCCGAGCACGAGGGTGACCACCAGGCGGATCACCTGATCGGCGACCAGGAAGAACACCGCCGCGATCGCCGCGAAGATGAACACCATCGCGGTGGTGATGCCGGTCTCCTTGCGCGACGGCCAGGTGACCTTGTTGGTCTCCTGCCGCACTTCCTGGAAGAATTTGAACGGGTTGAACTGCGCCATGATCTCACTGCTGCCGGGTCTCGACCGCACCCCAGATAGGAACTCGCCGCCCGACGTGGAAGGACGACTTTTAAAGACTGATCCTTTGGGGGAATGTTCGCCGCGGAAGTCCGTCCAAACGGGCCGCTAGCGATAACTGGTTAGTAGTCCGGGGCGAACGAAAGGTCAACTGGAGGCTGCCTGCCCGGCCGGGTCACGGGCCGACGTCCCCGCCCTCAGCGTCGTTCACGGGTGCAATGCTCACCAACATCGACACCGCGCACCGTATACTTTACGGCACCGTAGGCCACATGGCGTTTTTCCAAATGGGCATTAAGGCGAGGCATCGGAATGATTTCAATCTACGGTCGCCATTGCCTGATCGCCGATGACGCACAGATTGGCGCGGGCACGCGCGTTGGAAATTTTGTCTTCATTCGAGACCAAACCGTTATCGGCAAGAGCTGCGTCGTCGGCTCCTATGTCGACATCGAAGGCGACGTGCGCATCGGCGATTTCGTCTCGTTGCAGAGCGGCTGCTATCTGACGCGCGGCGTGACCATCGAGGACGAGGTGTTCTGCGGCCCGCGCGTCATCACCATGAATGACAAGGCCATGAGCTATCGGCGCGCCGCGCTGACATTCGAGCGCCGCGCGCCGCGCATTTTGCGCGCGGCACGCATTGGCGGCGGCAGCGTCCTGTTCCCGACGATCACGATCGGAGAAAACGCCGTGGTCGGGGCCGGCGCCGTGGTCACGCGCGATGTGCCTGATCGCGCCATCGTCATCGGAAATCCGGCGCGGATCGTCGGTAGCGTCGAGCCCGACGAAATCATCTAGCCACGCAGGCGACAGGGTCGTGCCAGACAGAGTCGTGCCAGACAGAGTCCTGCCATGAGTCGCGTGCTGCTGGTGACAATCATCCTGATCGGTCGAACCGGCACCGAGGTTGTCACTTGCGAAACCGCGCGTGGGCTGCGCAAGCGCAATCACGATGTCGCAATCTGCACGCAACGTGATGGCCCGACCGCGGAGCAACTGCGCCAGGAAGGCTTTGAGGTCGTGACCGATCTCGCGTCATTGACGAGGACGCCCGATGTCATCCAGGCCAACCAGAGTTATCCGCTGCTCGAAGCGATCGGCCGCTTTCCGCAGACGCCGGCGATCTCGATCTGTCACGACTCGACCGTGTGGTACAACGAGCCACTCGATCTGCCGACGATACGCCATCTCGCCGTCGATCTCGCATGCCGCGAGCGGATCACGAGCAAATTGCCTCGTCTCGACGGGCAGATCGAAATCCTCCACAACGCGGTCGACCTCGACCGGTTTCAGCAACGTGATCCGCTGCCGGCGACGCCGCGACGCGCCTTGATCATCACAAAGAATGCCAAGGACCTGGACGCGATCCGCGCCGCCTGCACGCAACGGGGCGTCGATGTCGACGTTCTCGGTCCGGCGGTTGATGATGAGGTCGACGATCTGCCGCTGCGCCTTGGCGCCTATGATCTGGTGTTCGCGACCGCAAGGTCCGCGCTCGAAGCAATCGCGGCCGGGTGTGCGGTCATTGTGGTGGATGGTCGCGGGCTTGCGGGCCTTGTCACGGATGCGGTCGTGACGTCATGGCGCGACAACAATTTCGGTCTGCGCCTGCTTTCGCGCGCGATCTCAGCCGAGGCGATCGCCGCCGAGATCGATCGCTACGACCCGAACGACGCGCGCAAGGTGTCCGACTTCGTGCGTCGGAATTCATCGCTCGAGCGCTATCTCGACCGGCTTGAGGAGATCCATCGGGAGGTGATCGCCGCAGGTGCGGCCGATCCCCTCAGCGCGGACCTTTCCTATCGCATGGGCCAGGCTGCGCGCGCACTCGTGACTGCACAGGTCGCACAAAACGAGATTGACTGGGCCAACGCGGCACACGCGAGGGACAGCGAGCTGCGCGCGGAATTTCAGGCCGCCGCGGCGCGGATTCAGGCCGAGCTCGAGGCAGGCGCGAACGCCCGCGAGGCCACGTTGCGGGGCGAGGCTGCGCGGCGCGAAGCCGTATTGCGCGACGAGGCCGCGCAGCGCGAGGCTGAATTGCGCGCGTCGTTCGACGCACAGGCGCGAGCGCGCGAGGCAGCGTTTCAGGCCGAGTTCGAGGCCTACCGACATTGGGTGGCGCCACGGAACCTGCCGTGGCGCATCATGCGCAAGGTCCGGCGCCTATTGGCGAGGCCTTCGGATTGAGGCTTGGCCTGACCTTGAACCGGCCGCCGCGGGTCAACGGTCGCAACCATCGGGTCGCAAACAGCCCCGCCAGAATGTAAATCTTTTCAGTGATTTAGCATTGGCAGGAGTGAAGGGACTCGAACCCCTAACCCCCGGTTTTGGAGACCGGTGCTCTAGCCAGTTGAGCTACACTCCTAACGCGGCCGCTATATAGCGGGCAAAATCGGCGCCGTCATCTCTTTACCGAGTTACCGACCGGGCGGGTCAAAGTCGCGCCCGGCGCGCGGTCCGCCCTACCGGACCGTCGAGGACGGCTTTACGGGCGAATCCGGATTTGAGTTAAATCGCAATTTGCACGAAGCAGTTGTGTCAGTGAGTCGGAGGTACATGGAACAATCGACGCCGCACCTGGGGGGCCCATGTTCAGCGCCTTGCAAGCCTTGTTCGACAACGCGAGCCTGTCTCCGCATGGCATCTGCCTGCTTTGGCGGCCGGAGCTGATCTGGCTGCACATCATCTCGGACTCGATCATCGCGGTTGCCTACTTCTCGATCCCGTTCGTGCTCGCGCTGTTCGTCACCAAGCGCAGCGACGTCGAATTCGGCTGGGTGTTCTGGGCCTTCGCGACCTTCATCCTGGCCTGCGGCACGACGCATGTGTTCGGCATCTGGACACTCTTCTATCCCGACTACGCGCTCGAAGGCGTGGTGAAGGCGGTTACCGCCGCCGCCTCGCTGGTGACCGCGATCGCGCTGTTGCCGCTATTGCCGAAGGCGCTCGCAATCCCCTCGCCGGCCCAGCTGCGCCAGGCGAATGAGGCGCTGGAAGCGCAGATCAGCAAGCGCGAGGCCGCGGTCGCGGCGCTCGAACGCGAGCAAGAAGAGCGCGCCAGGGCCGAGGACATGCTGCGCCAGTTGCAGAAGATGGAGGCGATCGGCCAGCTCACCGCTGGCATCGCGCATGACTTCAACAATCTGCTGACCGTCGTCGCCGGCGGGATCGAGCGGGCAAAGCGCCGCGCCGGCGACAATGCGGAAGTTCTCCGCGCGCTCGATCTCTCGCAGCAAGGCGCGCAGCGCGCTGCGCTGCTGACCAAGCGCTTGCTCGCCTTCGGCCGTCAGCAGCCGCTCGCCCCGAAAGTCATCAATGCACACGAGCCGATCGATGCGGCGATCGACACGCTGCAACGTACGCTCGGGGAGCATATTCGCATCGTGGCGAATCTCGCGCGCGAGCCCTGGAACGTCGAGGTCGACCCCCAGGAGCTGCACACCGCGCTGCTCAATCTCGGTCTGAATGCGCGCGACGCCATGCCGAACGGCGGCAATATCGTGGTGAGCACGCGCAACGTTCCGCCCGCCGACCTGCTGACGTCGAAGACCGACCTTGTGACGGGCGAGTATTTCGAGATTTCGGTCTCGGACGGCGGCACCGGCATGAAGCCCGACGTCGCGGCGCGCGCCTTCGATCCTTTCTTCACCACCAAGCCGGTCGGTGAAGGGTCCGGCCTTGGTTTGAGCCAGGTCTACGGATTTGCCCGTCAGTCCGGCGGTACGGCCGTGATCGACAGCGACCCCGGCCGCGGCACGACCGTGCGCATCCTGCTGCCGCGCGCGCAAGCCGCCGCGCAGGTCGCGAGCCCGCGCTTGCTGGCCGGCGGCGCGATCTCGCCGCAGCCGATCTGAGCGCCGCATGGCTGCCGGGCCGATCGTTCTTGTCGTCGAAGACGAGCTTCTCGTGCGCGAGATGATCGCCGAGGAGCTGCGCGACGCCGGCTTCGGCGTGCTCGAAGCCGGCGACGGCGAATCCGCCGCCGGCATTCTCAACGGCAAGGACCGGATCGACTTGTTGTTCACCGACATCCGCCTGCCCGGCACGCTCGACGGATGGGAAATCGCGCGACTTGGGCGACGCGCGCGCGCCGCCCTGCCGGTGATCTACGCAACCGGCTACACGGTCGACCGCGCCGCCGAAGTCGAAGGCTCGATCTTCCTGAACAAGCCCTACCTGCCGTCGCAGATCGTCGCCACGATCCGGCGGCTGTTGGGATCGTCGCCGCGATGAGGGCCGCTGACTAGTGCGTGATGAGTTTAGGTTTGCGCGAGCCTGCGAACTTCCCATCCGCGAGTGCAGCGTTCGTCGCTGCGCCCTCTCCCCTTGTGGGAGAGGGCTTCTCAGACATTCAGCGCGGAATGCTGGGTGAGGGGTAAGCGACCCCTCACCCAACCGAGTGCGTTGAGCTTCCTGCGATGCCCTCTCCCACAAGGGGAGAGGGCAAACATGGCTGGCGCCGTTGATTCGATCTCAACTCATCACGCACTAGGCCGACGCTTCCTCCTCGGCGAGGATGCGCGCGAGAGACTCCGGGTCGAGAATCTTGATGCGCCGGCGCGCCAGGCTGATCCACCCCCACTTGACCCAGACCTGCAGCTGCTTGTTGATCATTTCACGCGACATGCCGACCATCTGGCTCAAATGATCCTGCGAAATCGTGATTTCGCCGCCTTCGGTCTCGGCCAGGCGCAGCAGTGTCTTCACCAGCCGGCTTTTCAAGTCGAGAAATAGAATGTCCTCGACCTGCTCGGTCGTTCGACGCAGCCGCGAGCACAGCACTTCGAGCAGACGCAATGTGAGCTCCGGATGATCGCGCAGCAACGGCATGAAATCGCGCCGCTCGATCACCAGCAGGGAGCAGTCGCTGAACGCAACGGCGTCCGCGGTGCGCGGTTTGCCGTCGAGCAGCGCAATCTCGCCGAAGATCTCGCCTTCATGGATCAGATTGAAAACCGCATTCTTCCCCTGCGGCGACAACGCCGTCACCCGCACGATGCCGCTCGCGACCGCGAACAGCGACGTGCCGGGATCGCCCTTGGAAAATATGGTCGCACCGCGCGCAACCCGCCTCACCCGGGCCAGAGAGCGAAGCCGCTCCTGGATCTCAGGACCGAGATCCCGGAAAAGGAAGTGATTGACGAGAAGCGTTGTCTGCGACGGGGTTGCCGCGCCCAACTGGTCCGCGTCGCTCAACACCTTAAGCCCCCGCGATGTGGATTGATCTTTGCCGATCGCACCATGCTGGCAGGGCTCTCAAGGCCGCTCGTGATGGCGCTGACATTCATTCTCAAGCGCTGCCGGAAGTGCGTCAAGCGTGCCACAGGTGCGGATATCCCGCCAAAACGTCGAAAAATTCCCCGAACAGTTGCACGCGCGCGGCCGATGCTGCGCGCACGTGATCAACACGCAGCCGAACGAAAGACTTCGTTTACTCACGAATCATGTTGCGCGCGGCCATGTGCAACGCCGTGTTAGCCTTCCAGGATGATCCAGCTCGTCACGGTCGCGTCGGTCTTGGCCGCCGAACAGAGGGTGCGAGCGCCTGCGACGATCAACACGGAAGACGCTGCCGAAACGGACTGCCTATCGGCTGAGCGTGTCGCACGAACAGCTTTTCGCCGCGATCGAAGCCGTCGGCCCGTCCGCCGCAGCGGTCCGGCGCCACCTCGGCAAATAGCCGCCGGCTATCCCTCACGCCAATGTCGGCGCCTTGGTGTGGAAATCAGTCGCCCCCTGGAACGCGGCACCGAGCGCCGCCACGACTTCATCGCCGAACGGACGCCCGATGATCTGCAGCCCGATCGGCATGCCGTGCTGGCCGAAACCGGCAGGGAGCGCCAGCGCCGGCAGCCCGAGATAGTTGATCGGCCGCATGAAACGCGTAATCCCCTGGATAATCATCTCGGCATTGGCGGCGCCGCCGATATCGGTCTCCGCAATGGTCGACGCCACGGCCCGCGAGACCGGCGCGAGCAACGCGTCGCAGGTGCCGATCGCCTGCAAATGTTCGGCAAGCGCCGGCCCGCGCCAGCGCAGTGCTTCCAGATAGTCGAGAGCACTATAGGCAAGCCCGTTCTGCAGCCGGTTGCGCACCTGCGCGCCATAATCGTCAGGGCACGTGCGCAGCCAAGGCGCATGACAAGCCAGCGCCTCGGTTCCAAGCACGATCAACGCCGCCGCCGACACCACCGTCTGGTCCGGCAAATCGACCTCAACGATCTTCACGCCGAGTTTGCGGAATGTCGCGATCGCCTCGTCGAGCGCCTGCGCGACGTCATGCTCGAGATCGTCCACATAGAACCTCTTCGGAATGCCAATTCTCAAACCTTTCGGCGCGCGCTGCGCGAGCTTTGCATCCCACTTCGGGGCGCCCGCCGTGGTCGGGTCGAGCGGATCGGGCCCGGCGATCAGGCTCAGGATCAGCGCGCAATCTTCGGCCGTTCGCGCCAGCGGACCGACCGTATCGAGCGTGAACGAGAGCGGCATGCAGTTGGCGCGGCTGACACGTCCGTTCGTCGGTTTGAAGCCGGTGACGCCGCAGAAATGCGCCGGTAAGCGGATCGAGCCGCCGGTATCCGAGCCGAGCGCCGCAGGCACAAGGCGCGCCGCGACCGCCGCGCCGGAGCCGGACGACGACCCGCCCGTGATGCGCGCCACCGCCCACGGATTGCGCACATTGCCGGTGTGGGGATTGTGACCGGTCGGGCCGTAGGCGAACTCCACCATGTTGACGGCGCCGAGCCGAAACGCGCCCGCCGTCTCGAGCCGCTCGACCGCCGTCGCGGTCGTCGGCGCGATCCAGCCTTTGCGGATCTTCGAACCGCATTCGGCGAGCTTTCCTTTGGCGTAATACATATCCTTGTGGGCGAGCGGCACGCCGTGCAGCGGCCCCTTGGCCTTGCCGGCGGCGAGCGCGCGATCTGCGGCTTTGGCGGACTTCAGCGCGTCCTCGGCTTCCACGCGGGCAAACGCATTGAGCGCCGGCTGCCACTCTCCGATCCGCGCGATCAGCGCCTTGGTGACCTCCAGCGAGGAGACTTTGCGCCGCCGGATTGCGGCCGCGAGTCCCTTCAGAGTCAGTTGCGTTGGATCGCTCACCGGCCGCAATCCTTCTGCTGCACGGCCACGAAGGTCGCGGGCTCGATCTCGAGCGGCAGCGCGATCTCGGCCGCCGCGAGGCGCGTCAGCATCGGCGCCGTCGCGCCCGTGATCCGCGCGGCAGCCTCGGGCGGCAGCGCGATGCGCGCCGCCTTGGCGAGCGTCGCAACACGCTCGGGCGAGAGTTCGTCAGGCATGTGATGGCTCCGGAGTGCTGATGCAACGCGGCGTATCCGCAGATTAGCAAGATGGAGCGGGTGAAGGGAATCGAACCCGCGCTGCCAAAGTCATGCCTATTGCTAGTCGATCAGCTTGCGCACGTCGGCGAGGCAACCGACGATCGCGGCCGCAGCCGCCATGGCGGGGCTCACCAGATGCGTGCGTGCGCCGGAGCCCTGTCGGCCTTCGAAATTCCGGTTCGATGTCGAGGCACAGCGTTCGCCGCGCCCCACCTCGTCGCCGTTGAAGCCGGCGCACATCGAGCAGCTCGGCTCGCGCCACGAGAAGCCTGCCGCCGTCAGGATCTTGTCGAGACCTTCGTCCTCGGCCCTGCGCTTCACGCGCTGCGAGCCTGGCACAACCATCGCCTTCACCCAGGGCGCAACCTTGCGGTCCTTGGCGACGCGCGCTGCGGCGCGGATGTCCTCGATCTGGCCATTGGTGCATGAGCCGATGAAGACCTGGTCGATACGGATATCCGTCATCCGCGTTCCCGGCCTCAGGCCCATGTAGTCGAGCGCGCGCGAAGCCGCCGCGCGTTTCGCCGGGTCGGTCAGGCCCTGTGGGCTCGGCACCTGTCCGCCGATCGGCACCACCTGCTCCGGGTTGGTGCCCCAGGTCACCTGCGGTTCGATGTCGGCGGCCGTGACCGCGACTTCGCGGTCGAAGGCGGCGTCGCCGTCCGAAGCCAAGCTGTGCCAGTCTTCCACGGCGCGGTCGAAGAGGTCGCCCCGTGGCGCATGGGCACGGCCGGCGAGATAGCAATAGGTCGTCTCGTCGGGCGCGATCAGGCCGGCGCGGGCTCCCGCCTCCACCGACATGTTGCAGATCGTCATCCGGCCTTCGATGGAAAGCGCCGCGATGGCCCGCCCGGCAAATTCCACCGCGTGACCGATCGCGCCATCGGCGCCGATCTTCCCGATGACGGCGAGGATCAAGTCTTTCGCCGTCGCGCCGAATGGCAGCTCGCCGTCGACCGAGAGACGCATGGTCTTGCTCCGCCGCAGCCGCAACGTCTGGGTGGCGAGCACGTGCTCGATCTCGCTCGTGCCGATACCGAACGCCAGCGCGCCCAGCGCCCCATGCGTCGTCGTGTGGCTGTCGCCACAGGCGATCGTGCAGCCCGGCAAGGTCAAGCCAAGCTCGGGACCGACAACATGGACGATGCCTTGATGCGGGTCGTGGACCGAAATGAGCCTGATCCCGAAATCGGCGGCATTCCGCTCGAGGGCATCGATCTGCTCGCGCAACGCTGCGTCCCGGATCGGGCCCCGCCGCAAGGCGGGATCGCTCGGAACGCCATGATCGACGATCGCATAGGTGGCATCCGCACGCCGCACCGAGCGGCCGTTTTGGCGCAACGCCGAAAACGCCACAGGGCTCGTGACTTCATGGACGAGGTGGCGATCGACGTAGATCAGGCAATTGCCCTGCTCGTCCTCGTCCACGAGGTGGCGGGCCCAGATCTTCTCGTAAAGTGTCCTTGCCCCAGAGGCATTCACCGCAGCGCCCCTCACGCCGCGGTCTGTTGCAAGTCCAACACCTCGTGCACGATCGCAATGATCTCGGCGTCGCCGACCTGCCTTCTGTTATCGGCAAGGCGCTTGAAGCGGCGGAACGCATCGTCAATGGCGTCATCGTCGAGGTCTGCCCCGAGCTCCTTCAGCTTCGCCTTGAAGCCGTGGCGCCCGGAATGCTTCGCCATCACCAGGCTCGACTGCGCATGGCCGACGGATTGCGGGGTCATGATCTCGTAGGTGGCGGCGTGGGCCAGGACGCCGTGCTGGTGGATGCCCGACGCATGCGCGAATGCATTTGCGCCGACAACGGGCTTGTTGGGCGGCACCGCAAAACCGGTCACCGCGGACACGAGCCGCGAGGCTTCGGCGAGGTGCTCGGTCTTCACGCCGACCTCGTAAGGCATGCTGTCCTGACGCGTCCTGAGCGCCATGACGATCTCCTCGAGCGCGGCATTGCCGGCACGTTCGCCTAACCCGTTGATCGTACACTCGACCTGGCGGGCCCCCGCCGATAGCGCCGCCAACGAGTTGGCGACGGCAAGGCCAAGATCGTCGTGGCAATGGACCGAGACGACAGCTTTGTCGATATTGGGCACGCGGTTCATCAGCATCGTGATGAGCGCGGCAAACTCGCCCGGCAATGTATAGCCGACGGTGTCCGCGATATTGACGGTGCCGGCGCCCTCTCTCACCGCCACCTCGACGCAACGGCAGAGAAAATCGGGCTCGGTGCGCGAGCCGTCTTCCGCCCCCCACTCGACGTCGCCGCAGAGATTGCGGGCGTGGCGAACACTGTCCGCGACAGCCTCGAGGACCTGATCACAGTCCATCTGCAGCTTGAACTTCCGGTGCAGCGGGCTCGTCGAAATGAACGTGTGGATACGCGGCCGTGCGGCAATCTTCAGCGCTTCCCAAGCCCGGTCGATGTCCTGCCTCGCGGCGCGTGCAAGGCCTGCGACAGAAACCGAGCGGACTTCGTGCGCAATCTGCTGCACGGCGGCAAAATCACCGTCGGACGCCGCCGGAAAGCCGGCTTCGATCACGTCGACGGACATGTCCTCGAGCACCGCGGCGATCTGGAGTTTTTCCGCGATGCTCATCGCCGCGCCGGGCGACTGCTCGCCGTCACGCAACGTCGTGTCAAAGATGATGACTCGTTCTTTATCGCTCATTAGTCCCCCCGCATCGCGGCCGCTTATGCCGCGCCTCTTTCAAAAGGCCCCGATCACCCCTCTCGGCAGAGTCTGTTGCGGCGCCATGACGGTCGTTTGTAGTTTCAGTAACGAGTCACAGCGACGCTGCGCCGCGCCCAACTTGCCCTTACGGCATGGACCTCGTGATGAGACGACGAATGTCTTCGTCCCATGGAACACGCCTTAGCGACGTCCCGCTGGGACGCGCTGCATGGAACCGAGCCGCGCTAGGCTGATGACTATCCTGGTGACCGGCAGCAGCGGCCATCTCGACGAAGCCCTCATGCGGCACTTGCGCGCGGACGGTAGGGCAGCGCGCGGAATCGACATCAAGCCCTCGCCTTTCACCGATGCGGTCGGCTCGATCTGCGACCGGACCTTCATCGGGCGCGCCATGGCCGGGGTCGATGCCGTCATTCACACGGCGACCTTGCACAAGCCGCATGTCGCGACACATTCGAATCAGGACTTCGTCGACACGAACATCACGGGCACGCTGACCCTCTTGGAGGCGGCCGCGGTCGGAATGACTCCCTTCGTGTTCACGAGCACGACGAGCGCCTTCGGGGCGGCCCTCGTTCCCCCGCCTGACGCACCGGCAGCTTGGATCACCGAGGATGTGGTGCCGGTGCCGAAGAACATCTATGGCGCAACCAAAGTCGCCGCCGAGAGCCTGTGCGAGCTGTTCGCACGTCAGCAGCGTCTGCCCGTGGTCGTGTTGCGGACATCCAGATTCTTCCCTGAGGCGGACGACAAACCGGAGATCCGCGCGCGCTACGAGACCGCGAATGTCCAGGCCAACGAGCTGCTGTATCGCCGCGTCGATCTCGCAGACGTCGTGACGGCGCATCTCCTCGCGATCGAGAAAGCCGGGATGCTCGGCTTTCGGCGCTATATCGTTTTCCGCGACCACACCGTTCGGTCGCAGCGATCTAGCCGAGCTTCGGCGCAATGCGCCCGTCGTCGTCCGACGCCTATTCGGCGACTGCGAAGAGCTTTTCGGAGCGCAAGGCTGGACGCTGTTTCGGCAAATTGACCGCGTCTACGTGAATGATCTCGCCCGACAGGAACTCGGCTGGGAGCCGCGCTACGACTTCCGCCACGTGCTCGACAGCCTGCGGACCGGCGCGGACTTCCGCAGCCCCTTGGCCCGCGAGGTCGGGAGCAAGGGGTACCACGATCAAGACGACGGGCGATGAATGCCGACCTGCCTTGCGCTAGGGCGTGATGAATTGAGGGTCGAGTCAATGGCGCCGCGAACTCGGCGTATTCCCCTCCCCCTTGTGGGGGGGGGGTAGGGGGGGGGGGGGTCGTTAGGGCGCCGTGGATGTCCTCAAGCACCCATCGATATTTGCGGGGG
>Ga0081539_10003403_pt1 | contig 19625 bp, 8 predicted proteins | sample TabmetS4T2R2_FD_71023 | JGI IMG/M metagenome (GOLD analysis project Ga0081539, IMG submission 71023) | Tabebuia heterophylla rhizosphere microbial communities from the University of Puerto Rico - S4T2R2 | ecosystem: Host-associated > Plants > Roots > Rhizosphere ...
AATCGACGTTCAAGTCGGTGCCCGCGCGTCCGGTGGATGAGCTCGAAACGATCGTCGAGTCGCTGGGTGAAATCACGAACCAGCGCGACGCAGCGATTACTCGTTTGGCATCGCTGTTTTCTTCGCAGCCCGACGCAGCGCTCGACCTGCTGATCGATCGCCGCTCGCTAGTTCGCCTCGCGGCCGTGCAGGCGGCAGTGCAAAGCAACAACAATTTACTGACTCCATTCCTCTGGAAGTCGCTGGACGATCGAGAGCCACTCGTCAGCGAAGCCGCCGCCCGCGGGCTCGCGAAGTCGGCCGACATCGTGCCGAAGATCCTCGAGCACTCGATGTTTGGTTTCCGCACCGAAAACATCGCGCGCATCTGGCCGTTCATGCCGAAGGAAAAGCGAAACGAGCTGCTGCAAATTCTTTTCAAAGAAACCGCGGTTGCTGCTCCGCCGCCGCCGGCCGTGGTCACAGCGGCGCCGCCTGGGAAACCGAGTGTTAGCGTGAAACTCACGGAACTGGCTGCGGTGCGACCCGGCACGACGGCCGATGCCAAAATGCCGTCGGTGGCGGGCCAGTCTCCGGACGTTCAGTTGGGCGCGCTGACGTTGCTGAGCACGATTCCGCCGGACGAGTTCAAGCTGCCGCTCGCGCGCATCGTTGCTTCGAATTACGACCCGTTGATTATCGTCGCCCTGCAAGTCGCGCTGCTGCGCGGCGAGGCGTTGCCCGTCGAACCGCTGCTGAAATTAGCGCTGTCCACCAACAAAGAGGTAAGCAAATTCGCGGCGCGGAACCTCGCTGTGTCCGCGGCGGCGTCAGACATTCGCGCGATTGAAGCACTCATTTCCAAGGACGGCTCGCGTAAAGTGCTCGACGACGAACTCAAACTCGCCGTCAAGAAGGTCAATTCGCGCGCTGCGGCCGGCGCTAGCAAGACCGAGGAAGAGAATCCGCCGGTCGCGCCCAAACGCGAGCTAAACGTCAAACCTTTCGCCGAAAATCTGTTTCCGAAAAAGGTCGTACACTACAGCGCCATCCCGAATCCGCGCCAGGCGGTGCAGAACTTTTACGAAACGCTGCACGGCTTGCAGATGGATTCTCCGCGCGCGCAGTCGAGCCTCGTGCTGATGCTGACCAACGTGCGAAAGATTTTGTCGCAGGGCTTGAGCGCGCCGGTCGCTAGCGGCGAGTTGATCGATTACACCGGCATCGACGGGGACGCGCCTATCGCTTTGGGCGCGTGGAGCGCACAGCGTGCGGGGCCGGCCGACCGCCGCGCGATCGTGTTGCGCGTGAAAGATCGCGCTCGCTTCGAACGCGTCGTCGATATGTTTCAGCGCAACGTTCAGGGGTTCACCAAGCTCACTGACGCGGTCGCCATTACTTCGCGCGCGATCGTGGCGCTGCCCGCGGCAATTCCTTTCACCGCCCAGGCAATTCTCTCGCTCGGACCGTCGCTGCCCAGCAAGTCTCCCGCTCTCCGGTATTCTTTCACCGGCGATAAAGAGTGGAACGGACTCAAACTCAAAGTCTTCGAAACCCGCTCGGTCAACTCCGATTGGACGATCGAGAACGAGGCCACTTACATCGCTTATTTCGGCGACACGGCGATTCTCACGCCCGATATCGCCACGCTTCGCGAGCTCCTGGCGAACGCCAACGCCGCGGGCCAGCGAGAGCTTCTCGCTGACAACGCTGAATTCCGCCAGGCCGTAGAGGGTCGTGGTGACGTTGTTTACTTCAGCGACCTTCGCGCGCTGTTCGCCGAACCCGGCAAGACGAACGAGAAAGCCGCCACCAAACTCAACGAACGCGGCGCGCTGAAGTTTTCGACTTCGTCGTGGGAAAACTCACATCACATCGTCTTCGACGAAAGCGACTGGTCCAAACCGCTGTTGCCGTTTCATCCGAAAGAACTGACGGCGCCGCGCGAGCTGTTGCCGTCGTCAACGATTGCTTACTTCCTGACGAAGATCGATTTACCCGCGCTCTGGTCGACTTCCTCGAAGGATCTGCTATCGGCGCTTGAAGCAATCCCCGCTCATTGGGCGCTCGACTTCAAGGAGGAAGTGCTGCCGGAACTCGGTCCGGAATGCGGCGTCGTGGTGACTCAGTTGCCCGGTATAAAAGATTTCCAGCAAGGCACGGCGGCCGCGTTCTGCAAGCTCAAATCAAACAAACTGGCCGAGGCGTTGACCGCCGGCAGACTGCTGCGCGGCGTTGGCCCAACTACCGATGTTGCGGAAGTAAAATTCGGCGACGAATCATTTTTCGTCGCAACCCGGCGCGGATTTCTCGTTGTTTCGAACAGCGCAAAGGGCCTGGCGGCGTTGGATGGGAAGACAAACCTCGCGACCACGCGCGACTACTCGCGATCCGTCGAAAAGGTGCCGCACGATATCGTCGCTTTCGCCGGCTACAATCTCGAAGCGGCCGTAGCTGCTGCTTCCAGCGGCTTGATGGAAGGCACGAGAGGACAGATTGCCAACGTGCTGTTCGCCTTTGCCAGTGCGTTTCACAGTCAAAACTTTTATGCGACGGTTACTGCCGGCAGCATCGAGGCCCATTCATCCGTCTCGATGGATCGTGAAGGCCGCTACGCCGTGGCCGACTTTTCTTCTCTGCCGGCCGGCACCGGCATTACCTACGCCATTGTAGAACCGCGCGGCGTGCCGATCACCGATCAAAGACGACTCAGCAGTCTCGTGCTGAGAGTGCAGGCCAAGGCGCCGGGTCCGATCGACAACATCAAAGACGACATCAAGGCGGCGGATCAGATAGTCGAGCAGAAATCGGCGACGGAGTTGCGGCTCACGGTGGCGGCGCGTCGGGCGGGAGCTGAGAAAAACGTCCAGTTGCCGGTGAAGGACCCGGAGTTTGCGCCTTTCGTCAAAGCGACGCCCGAATTCGCCTCCGACAAGCAGGAAGTGATCGACAAGGCGAAGGAGATCGCCGGCAACGATCGCGACGCCTGGAGTGTGGCGCGCAAACTGGCCGACTGGACCAACAAGAACCTTGAATGGAAATTTGTTGCCAGCGCCGATCCCGTGCAAACGCTCGCGACGCGTGAAGCTGACTGTTCGGAGTTCAGCGCGCTGTTTGTAGCGATGGCGCGATCGTTGGGACTGCCGGCGCGAATGGTTTCCGGCTTGGCTTACAACGGCAGTTCATTTGGCGGGCACGCGTGGGTTGAAGTCTGGGCCGGGCGTTGGATCGAACTGGATCCGACGTGGGGCACGTCGTTCGTCGATGCGACGCACATTCGCAACTCGACGAACACGCTTTTGACTTCCGCGGCTTTGAACCTGATCGACCTGGAAGTGCTCGAGGCAAAGCGCACGGCGGCTGAGTTTCAAAAGACCCCGCGCGCTTTGGCCGAACACCTCGCTCGCGTCATTCCGCTCGCGGACAAATCCGAAATCGAGGCGACGGTAGATCTCGCCACGCTCACTGACGAGTACATGGGCGCCGGCTCGTGGGCGGGTTTGAGCGACAGCGAGCGCGAACAGATGTGGTCGGCGTATCGCCGAGTCATCGTCGAACTGCTTGGTTACAGCAAAGATCAGTTTGGTGAAAGACACATTCGTCTGGTTCATCTCGTAGAAAAAGGCGATCGCGCGGAGGCGATCTACGTCACCAAACCGACAGAACTGCTGTTGAAGTTCCGCTTCGTGCGCCGTGATGACGGCTGGCATCTGCTGGAAGCCGTGCAAACCGATACGAGTATGGCGACTGTGAGCGAGATGCTGCGACCCACCATTGCGGCGATCGAAAAAGCCCGCGCGGGAGAGAAAGCTGCGCCAGTCGGCATGTCTGATTTCATCCGCGTGCTGCTGGTGCTCGATAAAGATCCAGCCAAAGCGAATCGACTCGCGGACGAGTTGTTGAAGTCACAACCGAAAGACAATAGATTGCGATACCTGAAGGGGCTGGCGCTGCTGAACGGCGAAACACTGGAAGCAGGAGTCAAGCTGCTGACGGAACTCAGCGACGACGGTTTTGCTCCCGCAGTTTATCGGCTGGCCGAACACTTCAGTGAGTCAGAAGACGAAAAAGAAGCGAAAAAGGGGGTTGAGTTATACGAACGCTACACTTCCCTTGAACCTCACGATCCGCGTGCGTTCGCTGAGCTGGCGGGCGCTTACGAAGCCGATGAAGAGTTTGCGAAAGCCGAGGCTGCTTATCGCAAAGCGATCGAGCTCGATCCGGCGGAGGTGACTAATCATCGGAATTTAATCACGATGCTGCTGATGCACGACCTGCCGGGAGACGTCAGAGCGCTGCTGGTGGCTGGTGAGAAGTATCCGGAAGAGGAAAAGGATCTCTTCGGATCGGTGATGCGCGACTTCTACTTTTCCATGGAGACGAAAGCAGCCGAAAAGCTCGCCGCGCTCGAGCCGTTGCGAATGAAAACGAGCGCGGGCGCGAACCTGTGGCTCGGCCGGATCTTCATCGACGAGAAGCGCTACGCCGCAGCCGAGCGTCTACTGCATACCGCCGTGCAGCTCGACAAGAACTCGGCGGCGGCAGCGGTTGGACTGGCGATGCTTTATCGCAAACAGTCGCGCTTGTTGGCGGCGTTGAAAGCCGCGGACCAGGCGATCGCTTTGGATGATGAAGAGAGTGAAGCTTATTACCAGCGTGCGTGTGCGCTGGCGCGTCTGCGGCGCCTCAGGGAAGCGATGGCGGCCCTCAAAAAAGCAGTGGAACTGAATGAGTTTCACGCCGTGGATCTCGCTGATGAAGCGGATCTAAAACAGCTCGCGTCTTTGCCCGAGTTCAAGCAACTCCTGCCAAAATTCAAGAAAGAGCAACCGTAGTTTTTCCTCGCCACTTGTCGCAATTTCTTTGCGTCAGTTAATTGGCGTACGCCGTGATTTTCCTACAAAACTGACCGGAATACTGCTTGCCACGGTGCTTCCGTTGAAGCCTTGCCACTCGAAAAGGAGAGGATCGTGAAAAGTAAAACTATTCCAGTATTGCTCGTAGTCATGCTGCTGTTGAGTCAGACGCCGCTCGCGTCGGCCCAGTCTGCTTCGTCTTCGTCTACTAACGACTGGTCCGCCGTGCAAAGACTCAACACCAACGAGCGGCTCGTCGTGAAGCAGAAGAACGGTAAAGAAGTTAAGGGGCTGATGATCGAAGCCACAGATACAACGCTCACGATCGATCGCGACGGCAAACCGCTCGGGATTGCGCGGGCCGACGTGCGTCAGGTTCACGTGATCGAAGGAAAGGCGGCGAAGGGCAAGTGGGCGCTGATCGGCGCGGGCATCGGCGCCGGCGCTGGCGCCGGTATCGGCGCGACGAAGTATCGCTCTGATCGAGACGACTACGGGATCTACCCAGTCGTGGGCCTGCTGATCGGCACGGGCGCGGGCGCCGCCGCGGGCTTTCTCTTCGGCCAAACCAAACGGCAACGGGTTATGGTGTATTCCATCGATTGAGCCGGCGTTGGTGGAGGACGCCTACTATGACAATCTCTTCTCCACGTACCCTGAAGTGGCTAGTGTAAGGAAAGCGCTTCATCAATGCGCGACGAACTCGATCCCGGGCCAGAGGAAACTGGAAAGGGTTCTGACCAACACGGCGCAAAGTTGTCTGGAGCTCCGCTCGGAAGCGAACCCGTAGGTGTGACTGTTGCTGAGCGTACCACCGAATGGCTGAGCGAATCTCTTCCTTGGCATCCGGTGAGAGGATGACGCGATGGCTCATTGTTTAGCGTGAGGTCTACTTCTTCCTTAGTTCTTCATTGAGCTCTTTTTCGAACTCAACCAGTTCCTTCTCGAACTCCTCCCAAGGTGTTCCTACAAAACCCTCAGCCTCATACTTCGCCAAGCGCTCCCGGATGATCTCGAGGTGCCACTCAGGCACGGGAACCTGCGACTCGTCTAAGACTTCGTAATCTTCCGGCAGATCGTAGTCTTCAAACTGTACTGGTAATTGTGAGTTCATGAGGGGCGCAGTATAGCACGGAAGTAAAACCTCCGAGCCAACCCGCGCGCCTGATGCCCGCTACTAAGCAGTCGGCAGTCGATACTTGCAGGTACCCGAAATTCAGTAGCAGTCACCCGAAGCTGGTCGAATTCACCACGCCGCTGCGCGATAGCACACCGCAGGCGAGACCACGCCGCGCGCGTGTATAATGACCGGCACCAAAAAAATGGACTCCTTGGTGCGGTTTCTGTTCGGACATGAACAGGCCGTTTTTACTAACGGCCGGTTTGGTTTTGACGTGCGTCCGAATATCCTGCTGCTGGTTCTCATCTTCCTGCTCGCCGGCGCCTTCATCTACTTCATCTACCTGCGCCCGCGCATTCGTCTCCCGAAACGGACCACGGCCACACTGATCGCACTGCGCGCCACGCTGCTCACCGTGATGATCGTGCTGCTACTCCGCCCGGTCGTAGTCGTGTCGTCCGCGATTCCCCGCAGCAGCTACGTCGCGCTCGTCGTCGACGACTCACTCAGCATGAAACTGCACGACGTGCCCGGCGGCGAAACGCGTCTCGACACAGTCAAACAGACCCTACTCAATAACGGTCCAAATTCTTTCCTCAACCGGCTCGAGCAGAAGTTCAAAACCAGTCTCTATGGTTTTTCCGGCGCACTCGCGCGCCTCAAAGACGCCCAAGATCTCTACGGCGAAGGCCGCACTAGCGACCTCGCAAGCGCATTAGACGAGACCGTCAAACGTTCTTCAGGTATGCCACTCTCCGCGATCGTGCTCGCCAGCGACGGCGCGTCCAACGTACCGAGCGACATCGGCAACACTTTGCGCGAACTGCGCGCGCGCGACATCGCCGTGTTCACGATCGGCGTCGGCAACACCGCGCGGCCACTCGACGCCGAACTCACGCGCATCAACATGCCGCGCCGCGTGCTCGTCGGCTCGCGCGTGAACATCGAAACGTTTGTCGGACTCAGCGGTTACAGCGCCACCAAGGTACTGCTCGGAGTCCGCGAAGACGGGCACGCCATCAAAACCGAGCAGTTCGACGTGCGCGGCAACGACACGCAGGCGATCAATCTCGAAATCACGCCAACCACGCCCGGCGTTCATCGTTACACTGTCGAGATCACGCCGCTCGACGGCGAGCTCACCATCGACAACAACAAGCAGGACGCGCTCGTAGAAGTTATTCCCGGGCCGTTGCGGCTGTTGCACGTCGAAGGCGAACCACGCTGGGAGCTCGGCAAGATTCGCGAGGCGCTCCAGCTCAACGAAAAGAACATCGTGCTTGTCTCGCTGCAACGCACGGGCGAAAACAAGTTCTATCGCCAGGGCATCGGCGGCCAAACCGAGTTGGCTACCGGATTTCCGAAGACCGAAGAAGAATTGTTTTCGTATGACGGTCTGGTGCTCGGCAGCGTCGAAGCCGGTTTTTTCAGCGCGGATCAACTGCGCAGCATCGAGGCCTTCGTCGCCCGCCGCGGCGGCGGCTTACTCGCACTCGGCGGCCGCTTGTCGTTTGACGGCGGCAAGTTCAAAGGCACGCCGCTTGACGATCTGCTGCCGCTTTCGTTGACTGGTGGACCAGTTAATGACGAGAACTCTTACGCACCGGTGTACAAGCCACTGTTGACCGCAGCCGGCCAGGTGCATCCGATCACGCGTTTGAACGAAGACCGCGGCGCAAATCAAAAAGCGTGGAACGAACTGCCGCCAATCTCGATCTCGGAGACGCTGACGAACGTGAAGCCCGGCGCGACGGTCCTGCTCGAAGCGCGCAAGATCGACGGTTCTGGTCCGCAGGTGCCCTTGTTGGTGCAGCAAAGGTACGGTCGCGGACAAACACTCGCGCTCACCGCGTCGGACACTTGGCGCTGGCGCATGAGAATGGATGCGAAAAATAACTCGCACGAAACCTTCTGGCGACAGATGTTGCGCTACGTTGTCAGCGGCACTCCCCAACAGATCGAAATCAGCACGGCGAAAGACGTCTACTCGATGGACGACACGGTGAATATCGTCGCCGATGTGCGCGATAAAAAATTCAACTCCATCGGCGATGCGCATGCGACCGCGCGCGTGACGAAGCCGTCGGGCGCGGTTGTCGACGTGCCGTTGACGTTCACGACGCTCAACAACGCCAACATCTACACGGGCGAGTTCAAAGCCGACGAGTTGGGCCAGCATCGCATCGAGTTGCTGGGCACGAGCGCGAGTCTCGGGCAGTTGAACGCGCAGTCGAACGTGCTGGTGAGCGATTTGAATCGCGAATACTACAGCGCCGCTCAGAACAGCGACTTGCTGAAACGCATCGCGGCGGAAACGGGTGGGAAATACTACACGCCAAATCAGGTGCAATCGCTGCTGGACGATTTGACGTACCGGCAAACGCCCTATTCCGAGCGCGTGACCAAAGATCTGTGGGACATGCCGGTCAATTTTATGTTGCTCGTCGGGCTGTTGAGTGCAGAGTGGTTTCTGAGAAAGCGCGAGGGGTTAGCGTGAGCCAGAGATTTTACGGATTTGCAATCGGAATTTTGATCCCCTTCCTGCTGGCGTCCGCAGTGTGCGCCCAAAGCACGGTTCGCGCCGATCCAAACAAGTTCGTCGTCATCATCAACGGCGCAGGGGGTGAACCCGCTTACGCGAAACAATTCGAGCAATGGACGGCTGATCTTCAAAATGCGCTCTCGAACCGCTACAACTTCGGCGCGCAACACACGACGGTGCTGCCGCACGCGACGGCTGAAGACGTGAAGCGCACGTTCGCCCAACTCAAGTCTCAGCTCGATGCCAACAACGTGCTGTTTGTCTTTTTGATCGGCCACGGCTCGTACGACGGCAAGGAATCGAAGTTCAACCTCGTCGGCCCGGACCTCTCAGCCTCTGATTACAACGCGTTGCTGTCGGCGTTACCAACACGGCGCGTCGTGGTTTTCAACATGGCGAGCGCGAGCGGCGAGTTCATCAAGAGTCTTTCGGCCAAAGGGCGAATCGTCGTCACCGCGACGAGGAACGGACAGGAATCGAATGCCACGCGCTTTCCCGGGTTCTTCATCGCGGCGCTCAGCGCCACCGACGCCGATACGGATCAGGACGGTCACACGTCCGTGCTCGAAGCGTTTGTCTACGCGAACCGTTTGACTGCTGATTTTTACACGCGTGCCGGCCGGCTCGCGACGGAACACGCGCTGCTCGAAGACAACGGCGACGGCGTCGGCCATGAAAAGGCCGAAGCCGGTGAAGGCCTGCTCGCACGCGCGACGTACCTCGATTCGTTGAGCATCGACGAAGCGGCCGCAAATGCGGCGACCGGCAGACTAATGAAAGAACGCACGCGACTCGAAGCGGAGATCGAGCAACTGATCGCGCGCAAGCAGTCGATGCCCGAAGGCGAATATGAAAGTGCGCTCGAAAAACTTTTTATTGAGTTAGCGAAGGTAAACCGTTCTATCAAACAAGCGGGTTCATGATGCGCAGTAAAACAACGACGCTCATTTCTGTCGCCACATCGGTGCTTTTGTCGGTTTTGATCTCGGTCTCTGCCTCCGCCCAGAACACGGATCTCAAGACCCTGATCGACACCGGCCGCTACGCCGAAGCCGAAGCGGCCGCCCGCAAATCGCAATCACACCACGAACTCGGCGAAGTGCTCGCCATCACCGGCCGTTACGCCGAAGCAATTGCCGAGTTCGAACGCGCCGCCAAAGACGCCACTCCCAAAGAAGCGCTCGCCAGCGATCTTCGCCGCGCCGAACTGCTCGAATTAACCAGTCACGAAGCCGAGGCCAAACCGATCTACGTCTCCTTCGTCAAGTATTTCACCGACAAGAATCCCGCCACCGCCTTCGAGATCACGCTGATCGCGCAAGCCCTCGAGCATCTCGAACGGTTCCACGACGCAAACGATCTGTATCGCGAAGCACTCGAAGCGGATGCGAATTATCTTGAAGCGCAGCTTTCGGCGGGCGAGCTGTTCACGCGGAAGTACCAGTACGCGGATGCGGCGCAGTTTCTCGACGCCGCGCGCAAGTTGAATCCAAACAGCGCGCGCGTCTACCTCGATATCGCGCTCAACAAGCGCAACGACGGCGGCGAAGAAGTCAACGCCGCGCTCAATCGCGCCCTGACGATCAATCCAAACTACGTCGAGGCACTGACGCTGAAAGCAGCGCTCGCCCTCGAAGCGGGACAGTTCGACGCCGCTACCGCCGACCTAGACAAAGCACTCAAGATCAACGCGCATTCGCTCCCGGCACACTCGCTGCGCGCGGCGATGTACTACCTCCAGGATCGCGACTTCGAACCTGAGATCGCTGCCACACTCGCCATCAGTCCGCACTACGGCGACGTTTACAACACGCTCGCGCACTACGCGACGATCACGCGACGCACCGAACAAGCGACGCAATTCGCGCGTCGCGCTATCGAACTCTCGCCGCGTTTGTGGGACGCGCATCTCAGCCTCGGCATGTCGTTGCTGCGGCTGGGCCAGATGGAAGCCGGACGTGCCGCCGTCGAGAAGGCGTTCAAAGGCGATCCGTTCAACATCTGGGCCAAGAACACGCTCGACCTGCTCGACTCGATGGCGACTTTTCGGGAAACGAAGCGCGGGCCGTTCGTGATCAAAGCCGCCGCGAAGGAGAGCGATCTGTTGGGCCCGTACGCAGCCAACCTCCTCGAAGAAGCGGCCGCGAAGTTGACCGCGAAGTATCGCTTCACCCCGAAAGGCCCAATCACGGTCGAGATTTTTCAAAACCACGAAGACTTCGCGGTGCGTGCTCTGGGAATTCCCGGGCTCGGCGCGCTCGGTGTTTGTTTTGGACCCGTCATTGCGCAGGATTCGCCGTCGGCGCGCGAAGCCGGTGAGTTCAACTGGGGCAGCACGCTGTGGCACGAGTTCACCCACGTCATCACGTTGCAGATGACTGACTACCGCATTCCGCGCTGGTTCTCGGAAGGTCTTTCGGTTTACGAAGAGCGCCGCGCGCGTCCCGGTTGGGGCGACGATTGGAACGTGATGTTCGTGCGCAGCTTTGCGGCGGGCCACTGGTTCAAGATCGCGGATCTCGACGCCGCGTTTCAACGACCGCGCAGCGCCGAGGACGTTCCCATCGCTTACTTCGAAGCGTCGCAGATCTGCGAGTTCATCACCGATCGTTTCGGGTTCGACGCGATTCTCAACATGCTCGCGCTGTATCGCGATAAGGCGCGCACGCCCGACGTCCTGCGACAGATTTTGAAAATGAGCGAGAGCGATTTCGATCGCGAGTTCAACGCTTACATCGAAACGAAGGCGCGGCCGTGGCAACAGGCGCTGAGCGGCGAGGGCAATCTGATTGCGTCGCTGTCGAAAGAAGCAGTGCTCAAGCAACTCGAAACGCAGGACACTTTCGCGCTGCGCATTCGCGCCGCTGAGTTGTGCGCCGCGGACGGCGACACGGCCACCGCCGCCACCCATTACATTCGCGCGCTCGAACTCTTTCCTTACGCGACCGGACGCGGAAACGCTTACGAGCCGCTCGCGAAGCTGCTCGAACAAAAAGGCGACCCGGCACAGGCCGCCGCCGTGTTGGACAAGCTGGTGAAAACGGACGAGAACAATCTCGAAGCGTTGAAAACCATCGCGCGCATTCGTTCCGCGTTGGGCCAGCGGCAACAGGCCCTCGATGCTTTGCAGGCGAGCTTTTACATCAATCCATTTGATTACAAACTGCACGCGCGGGCCGGCGAGCTGAGCCTGGAGCTGCAGAATTTTTCGCAGGCTCTCTCCGAATTTCAGGCGGCACTCGCACTCCAGCCGCCAAACATCGCCGAAGCGAACTACAATGTCGCCACTGCGTATCATGCTTTGGGCCGCCGGCCCGAAGCGAAACGCGCCGTGCTGCGCGCCCTCGAAGCCGCACCGCGTTACGAGAAAGCCCAGGAACTTTTGCTTCGCATTGTTGGTCAGTGAATCTGTGTAATCTGTCGTAAACGAGGAAACGCATGGCGGTTGATCAATTAACAGTGACGGACGAGCAGTTGCTCGACAAGCTCGGCTCAGCGCGCGAGCGCCTCTTGCGCGAAATCAGAAAAGCCATAGTCGGCCAGGACGAAGTCGTCGAACAGGTGTTGCTCGCGTTGTTTGTCGGCGGACACTCGATCATCACCGGCGTCCCGGGCCTGGCAAAAACTCTCCTGGTCCGCACCATCGCCAGCGTGCTCGACCTCACGTTCAAACGCATTCAGTTCACGCCCGACCTGATGCCCGCCGACATCACCGGCACCGAGATCATCGAGGAAGATCGCGCGACCGGACGCCGCGCGCTGCAATTCATCCCCGGCCCAATCTTCGCCAACATCGTGCTCGCCGACGAAATCAACCGCACGCCACCGAAAACCCAGGCGGCGTTGCTCGAAGCGATGCAGGAAGGACGCGTGACGGTGCAGGGCGTCGGCTACGATCTGCCGCGCCCGTTCCACGTCCTCGCCACGCAGAACCCGATCGAAATGGAAGGCACGTATCCGCTGCCCGAAGCGCAACTCGATCGCTTTATGTTCAATGTGAAAATCGGTTACCTGCCCGAAGAAGAGGAGGTCGCCGTCGTCAAACAGACCACTTCGCCGCAGGACTACGAATTCCAGCGTTTGATGTCGGCCGACGAGATTATCGCGTTTCAAAGACTCGTGCGGCAGGTGCCGGCGTCAGACACGGTGACGCGTTATGCGGTGCGGCTCGTGAATGCGACCCGGCCGAACACGCCGCCCGCGCCGGATTTTGTGAACCAGTGGGTGACCTGGGGCGCGTCGCTGCGCGCGTCGCAGTTCCTGATCTTCGGCGGCAAAGCGCGCGCGATTCTGCGCGGCCGTTACAACGTTTCGTGTGAAGACGTGCGCGCGGTGGCGCCGGCGGTGTTGCGGCATCGCGTGTTGTTGAATTTCCAAGCGGAGGCCGAAAAGGTTGATTCGGATCAAGTGATCCAACGATTGATCGATACTGTTCCCGAACCAAAGAGTGGGCTTTGATTAACCAGCAAGCGCAACCAGCAACTACGCCGGCGAGGTTTTTAGATCCGGAGCTGCTCGCCCGGATCGGATCGCTCGAGCTGCTCGCGCGCGCGGTGGTCGAAGGGTTCATGTCGGGTCTGCATCGTTCGCCGTTCACCGGGTTTTCGACCGAGTTCACGGAGTATCGGCAATACAATCCCGGCGACGACTTGCGGTATCTCGACTGGCGGCTGCTCGGACGCACGGACCGCTATTTCATCAAGAAGTACCGGGCCGACACGAACACCCAATGTCACCTGTTGCTCGATACGAGCGCCTCGATGAACTACGCGCACGCGAGTTCGGTGACGAAACTGCAATACGCGAAGTTTCTCGCGGCGTCGCTGGCCTATTTGCTGAACCGGCAACAGGACGCGGTCGGGATGGTTGCTTTCGATCAGAAGATCCACACGCACGTGCCCGCGCGCAATCGCACCGGCCACATGCGCACGATCTTCGGCAACCTGTCGTTGCTCGAGCCCGGCGGCGAGACGCGTCTGGCCGAGTCGTTACATCAGCTCGCGGAGATTCTGACGCGGCGGGGCATCGTGGTCGTGCTTTCGGATTTTTACGATCAGCCGGATCGTTTGCAGGAGGCGTTTCAGCACCTGCGTTTCAAAGGGCACGACCTGGTCGCGTTTCACGTGCTGGATCAGAACGAGCTGGATTTCGAGTTTACGGACCGGGTGCTGCTGTTGGAAGATGCGGAGACGCTAGAGCAGCTGCCGGTGCTGCCGGACGTCGTCATGAGCGGTTACCGCGAACGGATGCGCAAGCACGTGGCAGAGATGCGGCGCTGCACAGCCGCGAACCACGTCGATTACGAAGTGTTGACGACGAAACAGCCGCTCGACTTCGCGCTGTTTTCGTTTCTTTCCCGACGCGCAGGTAAGTAAACGGGGATTAGAGATGTCATTTCTGACGCCACTATTCTTTATCGGTGTGGCGGCCCTCGCGGCGCCAATCCTGGTGCATCTGGTGCGCCGCACGCGTGCGCGCAAGGTCCAATTCCCCGCTCTCGTTTTCGTTAGACAAGTCCCGCAAAGAACAATCCGGCGCCGCACGTTGCAGAACGTGCTCCTGCTCCTGCTTCGCTGCCTCGCGATCCTGCTGATCGTGATCGCGTTTACGCGCCCGTTCTTCACCACCGGCAGTTCCGCGAAGTCCACCAGCGCGGCCGGCGCCACCGCGATCCTGATTGACAACTCGCTCAGCATGCGGCGCGAAAACTTTTTCGCCGAAGCACAACGCCGCGCCGAAGCCGCGATTGACGACGCGCGCAGCGACGAACAGATCGCGGTGCTGAGTTTCGATAAGCGTTACGCCATCGCCAATCGCTTCACGACCGACAAAAACCACCTGCGCACGGCCGTGAGATCTCTGAGCGTGGGCTGGGACGGCACCGACTACGAGCAGGCGCTGCGCGGCGCTGAATCACTGCTGAGCGAAGTGGAAACGAGCGGTCCGAAACGGATCGTGATGATTTCCGACTTCCAGGCGCCCGGCTGGCGGCCGGCAAACGCGACTTTCAAACTCGCCAACACCACGCAACTCACGACGCTCGACGTCGGCGGCAACAATCCCGCGCCGAACGTCGCGATCACCGGCGTTGAGGCTCGCGGTGTCGTGTTCGGCCAGAAGTATCTCGACAATCTCGCAGTGCACGTCAGTAACTTCAGCGACACGCCGCGCGATCACTTGCAACTGGACTTCCAGATCAACGAGCAGACGGTTGAGAAGCGCGACATCAGCTTGAACAGCCGCGACTCGCGCGTGATCGAGTTCAGCGGTTTCAATCTCAACGACGGCGCAAACCGCTGCACCATACAAATCGCGAGCGGTGACTTCGCGCCCGACAATCGCTTCTACTTCACGCTGCGCCGCGACACACCCGCGAAGGGCCTGATCGTCGAAAGCGCTACCCGCGGCCGCAGCGACAGCCTGCACCTGCAAAGCGCGCTGACGACCGACGACAATCTGCCGTTCACGTTCAATCTCAAGAGCACGGGCGCGGTCGATCCGGCGAGCATTCAGGAACAATCGCTCGTGATACTCAACGATGCCGGCACGATCAATTCCGCGCTCGCGGATGCGCTGGTGAAGTTCGTCAACGCCGGTGGTCAACTCATCGTCGCGACCGGGCCACAAACGCAGGTCGAGAGTTTCAACCAGTCGCTACAGCAGATCGCGCCCGCGGTGTTGCGCGAAGCGGTGCAGACGAAAGCGGGCGAGAGCGCCGCGATCACCGATGTGAAGTTCGATCATCCGATCTTCGAGGTGTTTCAGCAGAGTGGGCGACTGGCCGCCGCAAACGTGATCGGCTACTTCCGTTCTGAACCACGAGCAACAGCCACCGTGCTCGCGCGTTTCGAGGACGGCAGCCCGGCGTTGATTGAAGGAATAGCGGGGAAAGGCCGCGTGCTGCTGTTCACTTCGTCCCTCGGACCGAGCTGGAACGATCTGCCGCTCACGCCGCTTTACCTGCCCTTCATTCACCAGATGGTGCGGTACGCTGGCACGCGCGAGACGAACTCGTGGTACGGCCTGGGCCAGACGTTCACCGTCAGGAAAGGCAGTGAAGGCGCGCCGCCGGCGGTCGATACGCCGGCCGGCGAGAGATTGAGCGAAGGCCGCTCCACACCGGACGGTGAGTTGCTGGTGACTGCGCGTGAACCGGGCTTCTATCGTTTGCGCTACAGCTCGCAACCCGACTTCGCTGCCGTTGACGTCGATGGCGCGGAAGGCGATTTCAGCAAACTGAACTTTCAGGAGTTTATGGCCAGCGTGACGGGTGGCGGCGGTAGTGCGGAAGGCGCGGCGGCGAACCAGAAGTTGAACGGCGAGGAAGTCGAAGGACGGCAAAAGGTGTGGTGGTCGTTGTTGCTGGTTGCGCTCTTGCTGTTGCTGGTTGAGTCAGCGCTCGCGAGACGGACCAAAGTCGTGAAGATGCTCGGGTGATTTTATGAACCCTGAAACCAATCTCCTGGAAAACCTGCTGCGCAAAGCGCGCTCGCGCCGTCAGTTGTTACTGACCTTGCGCGGCGTGGCGATCAGCGTCGGCGTCGTGGCGGTCGTCGTTTTGCTTACCGGCTGGACGGCGCATCGTTACCGCTACAACGGGAGTGCCCTGCTCGTGCTGCGCATCGGCGCGCTGCTGATGTGTCTCGCTACGATCTACTTCGCGCTGCTGCGCCCGCTGCTGAAACGAATTACCGATATGCGTCTCGCGCGATTAATTGAAGAACGGACGCCCGGCGTCGAGGAGCGGCTCGTCACGGCAGTCGAGCTGGCCGGCGACGAAGGCTCGCGCATCTCTCCCGCCCTTGTCAGTCGACTTTACCGCGATGCGAACAGTGTTTCTGCGTCGGTAGATGTTCGCAACGTCATTCGCCGTTCGCGCCTGCTGCTTTACGGCGGCGCAGCGCTCGCGAGTCTGATCCTGTTTGCGGGGGTCCTGAAGTTCGGTCCGCGCGAGATTTCCGAAGGCGTAGCGCAGCTCGTCACCCCCACCACGCTCGCCGCCTCGACAAACGCGATGAGTATTAAGGTCCGCCCGGGCACCGCGCGCGTGCCGAAAGGTTCCGACCAGGACGTGATTGCGACGCTCGTCAATTTCGACTCGCAGAACGTCACCATCTTCTCGCGCCCGCTCGGCTCGAAACAGGATTTCCAGGGCCAGACGATGGAACCAGCGAAAGCCCGCAGCGACTTTCGCTTCTCGCTTTTCAATATCCAGGACTCGCTGGAATACTTCGTCGAATCGAACACCATTCGTTCCGAAGTCTACAAACTCAACGTCGTCGATCTCCCCTACGTCAAACAGCTCGATCTGACGCTGAATTTCCCGGCGTTCACTAACCTGCCAACCAAAGCGATCGAAGACGGTGGCGACATCGCCGCGTTGAAAGGCACCGTCGCCACGATCACTGCAAAACTCTCCGGCAAAGTGCGCGCTGCGCGCATCGTCTTCGCCGACGGCCGCAAGTCTGACATGCGTTTGCAGGGCGCGGACTTCGTGGGCGAGTTAACCGTCGCCGGCGACACGAGCTATTACATTGAGTTAGTCAGCAACGACGGTGAAGCGTATCGCGGCTCGAACGAGTACGACGTGTCCGTGCTCGCTGATCAACCACCCGTCATCTCGTTCGACAAGCCTGGCCGCGACAAGAAGGCCACGAATCTCGAGGAAGTGTTCACGCAGGCGCGCGCGGAAGATGATTACGGCGTGGTCTCGATGGACCTGCACTTTTCCGTCAACGGCGGCGAAGAGAAGAGGGTTAACCTGCAGCAGTTGACGCGCGAGTCCGCCCGCTCGCTAACGGGCGTGTACACGTTCTTTCTCGAAGAGTATCACCTGAAACCCGGCGACTTCATTTCGTATTACGCGAAGGCGCGCGACGCCGGCAGCGAAGCGACCAGCGACATTTACTTCATCGAAGTGAAACCGTTTGAGATGGAGTACAAGCAGTCGCAGCAACAAGGCGGCGGCATGGGCCAGGGCGATCAGGAGCAAAACGCCTTGTCGCGCCGGCAAAAAGATCTGATCGCGGCCACGCACCGGTTGATCCGCGAAGGCGAGAAGTATACGGACCAGGAGCGTAAAGACGGTTACGAAGCGGTTGCCGTCGGACAGGAGAAACTGCTCACTGACACGCTCGCGTTTTTAGATCGCATGGGCCGGCGTCTCGGCGATGGCCAGAAGGAAGTCGCAGAGGTGGCCGAGAACCTGCGGCAAGCCGCGAAAGAGATGGAAGGCGCGCCGCCGCCCTTGCGCAAAGAAGCAGGCAAGGACGCGTTGCCGCCCGAGCAGCGGGCGTTGCAGAAACTGCTCGCGGCCGATGCGATCTTTCGCGAAGTGCAGGTTGCTTTCGGCAATCAGAGCAATGGCGGCGCCGGCGGCAGCCAGCGCGAACAACAGGAACTCGCTGGTCTCTTCGAGCTCGAGCTCGACAAGATGAAGAACCAGTACGAGACCGTGCAGCGCGCGCAGCAACAGCAAGCTGAGCAGCAAAAGAGCGAAGCCGAACGTCGTTTGGAAGAACTCGCTCGCCGGCAGCAACAAGCACTCGAAGAGCAGCGGCGCCGGGCGCAGCAGGCGGCGAACGGCGGCGGTGGCGGCGGCAATCAACGACAGCAGCAGGAGCTAATCGAGGAGACGCGCCAGGCCGCGCGTGAATTGGATCGGCTCTCGCGCGAACGCCGTGATGCGCAGATGCAGGAGTTGAGCCGGCAACTCAACAAGACGGCCGACGAGATGCAAAAGGCGCAAGCTTCGGCGCGAAACAATTCCGGCGAGTCGATCGCGCAGAACGAGCGTGCGCTCGAACAACTGCGGCAGGCGCAGGAGCGGTTGCAGCAGATGAGCGGCGTGAGTGGCCAGCGCGGCGGCCAGTCTGGATCGGCTGGCCGGCAGCAGCAGATTTCCGATCTGCGTCAACGCGCAGCACAGGCTGCGTCGCGCCAGCGTGAGATCGCGAAGGACATGGAGAGTCTCGCGCGCCGCGGCGGTCAGAACGCGCAGGATGAAAACTCACGCAAGGCTCGCGAGCAGTTAGCGGAACGAAAAGACACGCTGGCCGACAGCGTAAACAGTTTGCAGCAGGACCTCGAACAGTCGGCGCGGGCGATGGGCGCAGGGCAGGGTCAGGGACAGCAACGCGCGGCGCGGCAGTTGAAGGAAGCGGCCGAGGCGTTGGCGCGCGATCGCGTCGCCGAACGCATCCGCGAAGGCAAGCAGGCGCTCAACGGTAGTCAGCAAGGTAATAAGCAGAGTGGGCAGCAAGGCGGTCAACAAGCTGGGCAACAGAACGCGCAGCAGAATGGGCAGCAAGGTTTGCGCGGCTCGGATGAACGCGCGATCGAGCGCAGCCTCAACAATCTCTCCGAACGTTTACAGGCGGCGGAGCAAAGCGCGCGCGGCGCGAACAGTTCGAGTGCCGAAGAGAACCTCGATCGCACGCGCCAACTGGCGGACAACCTCGATTCGCTGCGGCGTCGTCTGGATGAGAACGCGCGCCGCAACGGCAACGGTCAGCAGCAGCAAGGCAATCAGCAGGGACAGCAACAGGCGCAACAGCAGAATCAACGCGGTCAGCAAGGCCAACAGGGCAAGGAAGGCGAACGTGGCCAGCAGGGTCAAGGCCAGCAGGGCCAACGCGGCCAGCAGGGATCGCGCGGTCAGGACGGTCAGCAGCGTTCCGATCAAAATCAACAACAACAAGCCGGCGGATCGCAAAACGGCGGCTCAACCGATGGTAATCGCCAGCGCGGTGGTCTCGATCCTCAGGGAACGATCGGCGGCGACTGGGGCGACAACCGCCAGCTTCCCGCCGAGATTCGCGAGCGGCTGCGCGAAGCTCAGGACCTGCGGCGCGAGTGGGGCCAGAGCGGCGTCAATGCCGGTCGGCTCGATCAGGTGATCGACGAGCTCAAACGTCTCGCTGATGGGAAGATGGATGGTGATGCGGCCACGGCGTCGTTGCTCAAAGCCGAAATTGTTGAGCCGCTGCGGCAACTCGAACTCGAATTGAGCAGGCAGTTGCAACAGCAGGCCGGCCGCACGAACCTGCGCCTGCGCGACGAAGGCGCGGCGCCGGAGAAGTATCGCAAAGCAGTCGAGGAGTATTACCGGCGTCTGTCGGGGGTGCGA
>Ga0081539_10003404_pt1 | contig 19619 bp, 22 predicted proteins | sample TabmetS4T2R2_FD_71023 | JGI IMG/M metagenome (GOLD analysis project Ga0081539, IMG submission 71023) | Tabebuia heterophylla rhizosphere microbial communities from the University of Puerto Rico - S4T2R2 | ecosystem: Host-associated > Plants > Roots > Rhizosphere ...
TTCCGGTACGGCGGACGTCCCCCGCGGCGCCCCCCTGGGGCCGGGCTCGGGGTCCGGGTCGACAACGAGCTGCTGCGACCATGGACGGTGGATCAGGCCCGTGTCACCTAGGCTGGGAGAAAGGGGCGACCGATGTCGCGAGTAGGACGGTTCCTGCTGTGGGTCAAGGCCCCGCGCTCGCTGCGGCACTTCGACACCCTCTGCGAGTCGCCCGTCCAGGCCCAGGACAGCCTGCTGCGCCAGATCCTGGCGGCCAACGCCGGCACCGAGTTCGGCCGTCACCACGGCTTCGGCGGCATCACCTCGTTCCAGCAGTTCCAGGAGCAGGTCCCGATCGCGACCTACGAGGACCTGGAGCCCTACGTCACCGCGGAGATGCAGGGCCAGCCGAACCAGCTGACCAAGGAACCGCCGGTGCTGTTCACCACCACCAGCGGGACCACCGGCAACCGCAAGTACATCCCCATGACCCGCGAGGGCAAGCAGGCCAAGTCGCACCTCACCTGGCTGTGGTTCTGCGGGCTCTACCGCGACCATCCCGGGATCGTCGGCGGCCGGATCCTCAGCGTCGTCAGCCCCGAGGTCGAGTCCCACGCCCCCAACGGCGTCCCCGTCGGGGCCGAGTCCGGGCATGCCTACCGGACCATGCCCGGGCCGGTCCGCTCGATGTACACGGCACCCTACGGGGTGTTCGCCATCGAGGACTACGAGGCCAAGTACTACACGCTGCTGCGGCTGGCCGCCGGCCAGAACATCAGCTGCATCGCCACCGTCAACCCCAGCACCGTCCTGCTGCTCGGCGACCGGCTGGCCCAGCACACCGAGGCCATCATCCGCGACGTCCGCGACGGGACCCTCGCCGCCGACCTCCCGGTGCCACAGGAGCTCCGGGACTCGCTGCACCTGCGACCGGACCCGGAGCGCGCCGGTCATCTCGAGCGGGCGGCCGCCGCCGGCGGCGGCCCGCTGCGGCCCGGGCTGGCGTGGCCGGAGCTGGCCGCGGTCGGCTGCTGGAAGGGCGGGACGGTCGGCGCCTACCTGACGAAGTTCGGGACCTACTTCCCGCAGGGCCTGCCGATCAGGGACTTCGGCTACTACGCGACCGAGCTGCGAGGCTCGGTGCCGCTCAGCGACCAGGGTGACGCCGGGACGATCGCGATCGGCACCAACGTGCTCGAGTTCCATCCCGCCGGCGAGGACCGCGCCCCCGAAGGCCGGGAGCTGCTGCGGGTCGAGCAGCTGGAGGTCGGGCAGCGGTATTTCGTCTACGTCACCAACGCCTCGGGCCTGTACCGCTACGAGATGAACGACATCGTCGAGGTGACCGGGCACCATCGGCAGACACCGCTCATCCGGTTCGTGCAGAAGGGCAAGGGCGTCGTCTCGTTCACCGGCGAGAAGCTCTACGAGGTCCAGGTCATCGCCGCCGTCGACCAGGCGCTGACGGCGCTCCGGGGCCGCTACAACTTCATCGCGGCCGTCGCCGAGCTCGTCGACGGCACCAGCCCCCGGCTCATCTTCCTGATCGAGTTCGACGACGAGCTCACCGGGCAGGACGGGTCGGCGCTGGTCGACCGCCTCGACGTGGCCCTTGGCGAGGAGAACGACGAGTACCTCACCAAGCGCAAGTCGCTCCGCTATGGCGCCCCGGTGATCCGGGTCGTGCGGCCCGGTGAGTTCGACCGGTACCGCCGCCGCATGGTGGAGAGCGGCCAGCGGGCCGACGGCCAGTTCAAGGTCCTGCGCCTGACCAGCGATGCCGCCTTCGCCGCCGAGTTCGCCGCCGAGCGTGACCTGACCGGCGGCGAGCGAACCAAGGCCTGACCCGGATGGACGCCACCCGGCCTCCGGTGGTCCCGGCTGAGGTTGGACCGGCGAGACCGGCCGCACCGGAGGTGCGGCGGTCGGGACGCCGGCGCCGTCCCACCGGCGCGCCACCGCCGCTGCCGCGCAGCATCCAGATCACCGGCATCTGGTGGGCGGCCGCCGCCGTGGTCCTGGTGACGTTGGCGAAGCTCTGCTTCGGCCCGGCCAGGCGCAGTCTGGGCATGGCGGTGACGGTGTGGGACGACACCGTGGTGCGGTGGCTGGCCGGGCTGCGCCTTCCTGGCCTGACCGGCCTCATGGAGGCGATCGTCGCCTCCACCGGATCGGTCGGCATGGTCGGGGCGCTGCGCTGGGCGACCGTGATCGCCTTGCTGGCGCTGCGGCGCTTCCGCCACCTGGTCGTGTTCGTCGGCTCCTTCCTCGCGGTCCTGCTGGTGGTCCGCCTTGCCACGGTGGACCGCCCACGGCCGTTCGGGGTCGAGCTCCGCGGCAGCTGGGGCGGCTGGGCGATGCCGTCCCGGCCGGTCGCCATCCTGACCGCCACCCTGATCGGCATCCTCTACACCCTGGTCCCGGTGGGTCGGTGGCGGCAGCTCGGCAAGTGGGTCGCGACCGGCCTGGTCGCGGCGTTCGCCCTGGCCAGGATCCATCTCGGGGTCGACGCCCCCACCGACGCGCTCCTTGGTGCCGTGATCGGGGTCGCGGTCTCGGTGGTCGCCTACCGGCTGTTCGTGCCCAACGAGATCTTCCCGGTGGCCTACAAGCGGGGGCGCAGCGCCCACCTGGACGTCGGCGGCCGCCGTGGCGAGGCCATCGGCCAGGCCCTGGCCGATCAGCTCGGGCTGACCGCACTCGAGGTCAAGCCGTTCGGGCTGTCCGGGTCGGCCGGGTCGACCCCGCTGCGGATCAAGGTCCAGGGTGAAGCCGGTGCCACCCGCTATGTCTTCGGCAAGCTCTATGCCCGCAGCCACCTGCGGGCCGACCGCTCCTACAAGCTCGTCCGGGCCTTGCTGTACGGGCAGCTGGAGGACGAGAAGCCGTTCAACACCGTCAAGCGGCTGGTGCAGCAGGAGGACTACGCGCTGGCGCTGATGCAGCGGGCCGGCCTGCCCAGCCCGGAGCCGTTCGGGGTGGCCGAGCTCACCCCCGAGCGGGAGTACCTGATCGTCTTCGAGTTCATCGACGGCGCCAAGGAGATCGGTGACGCCGAGGTCGACGACGCCATCATCGACCAGGGCCTGGGGATCGTCCGCAGACTCTGGGACGCCAACCTCGCCCACCGCGACATCAAACCGGCCAACCTGCTGGTCCGCGACGGCAAGCTGTACCTGATCGACGTGTTCTTCGCCGAGATCCATCCCAGTCCGTGGCGCCAGGCCGTCGACCTGGCCAACATGATGCTCTGCCTTGCCCTGCGGTCCAGCCCGCAGCGGGTCTACCAGCGGGCCCTCGAGCAGTTCACGGTCGGTGAGATCTCCGAGGCGTTCGCCGCCGCTCGCGGGCTCGCGCTGCCTTCCCAGCTCCGCAAGCTGATGCGCGCCCAGGGACGCAACCTGCACGCCGAGTTCGTGCGTCTGCTGCCCGAGCCACCTCGCCCGATCGGCGTGCAGCGCTGGAGCACGCGGCGTGTCGTGCTGCTCGTCCTCGTCCTGCTCGCCCTGATCCCCGCCATCCCGCTGGCCTGGGCGTTCGCCCAATCCAGCGCCAACCCTGGCGGCGCGGCGACCGTCACCGGCGGGAACGGGTCCTGCACCCAGGTCGAGGAGCTGTGGCTGGAGGCGCAGTCCGTGCCCTCCGCCGCTCGGATCCCGTGCGTCCAGGCGTTCCCCGCGGGCGTCGTCGGCACCCTGGCCGTCCGCGACGGCGAGTCGGTGCTCGAGCTCAGCCAGGCCAGCGTCGACATCAACATCGGCGTCGGCGGCCAGCCCCAGGCAGCCGCCAGGGCCGGCAGCGTGACCGTCCGGCTGACGGCGACCTGCCCCGTCCCGACGACCGGGGAGGGCCAGACCGTCGCACCGGGCGTCCGGCGCTTCGAGACCAGCGGACCGGCCTCCACCCCTCAGGTGGTGGACGTCTTCCCCGGCGGCTGCGTCACCTACCAGCCAGTCGCCGACGTCGGCGACTCGGTGCCGCTCCTGGACCAGGCCCGGCGCGCCGTCACCTACCGGACCCGCGACGACCTGCGCGACGTCCTCCGGCGCCGATCCGACGGCCAGCTCGAGCTCGACCCCTAGGACGGCACCTCGGTCAGCCGACCTCGTCCATGAGGACGCCGAAGGCCGCGTCGAAGGCGGCGCCCGGGTCCCTGGCGCCCAGCGCCTGGACCAACCCGGCGCCGGGCGGAACGGGGCTGTGGGCGCCGTCCGGCCACAGCACCTCGAGGAGCGGGGCCAGGCGGTCGTCGCCATGCGCGCGGAGGGTGTCGACCAGGTCCAGGACGGCACCGGACCCGTCGCCGGTTGCGGCCGTCAGGCGCTCGGTCAGCTCGTCGAGGGCCGCCTGGTCGAGACGCACCGCCGCTTGCGCGGCGGCGGCGGCGAACAGCAGGGCCCGCAGGCGGACGAGCACGGGCCGGGGGAACGGCCCGACCAGGCCGTCGGCGGATCCGGCCGCCGTCCGGCTCCTGGACCACCTTCAGCCCCGCTGGCGCGGCCGGTGCCGCCCAGCCCGTCGAGCGCGGCCGTGCGGGCGTGGTCGAGCAACATCGACCGGTCCACGCCGGCCTGGGCGAGCAGCTCGACCGAGGTCGCGTAGAGATGCTCGACGACCAGCCTGGCCGCGCCATGCTGGTCGGCCGCCAGGACCGCGGCCAGGATGCCGGTGTGGTTGTCGACGGTGGACCCCAGGTTGGCCGGCTGGAAGTTCGTGTGGGCATGGCGGTGCCGGTCGGACCGGGTGCGCAGGTCCTCGGTGATCCTGGTCAGCTCCTGCGACCCGGCGCCGGCGTAGATGGCGCGGTGGAAGTCGAGGTGATGCCGGTAGAAGGCGTCGCTGTCGCCGGCCGAGGCGTCGCCCTCCATGTGCCGGCAGATCACCTCGGCGTCGCGGGCGATCTCGGTGGGGCGGCGGCGGATGGACTCGGAGACGGCGAAGCCCTCGGTCAGGATGCGCAGCGCATAGGTGTCGGCGATCTCGTTGACGGTGAGTGGGGCGACCTGCACGCGCCGGTGCTCGCGGAACAGCACGAGGCCCTCGGCCTCCAGCCGTCGCAGCGCCTCGCGCACCGGGGTCCGGCTCACCCCGTAGCGGGTACCCAGCTCGTCGGGGGTGAGCAGCTCCCCGGGCAAGAGGCGGGCAGCGATGACATGGCGTTCCTCCGTCCCCCGGGTCGGCCGTGACGTCATTGACAGGGCGTTTTCCTAGCAGGGTCTTGCAGGGCGTTGCCCCGGACGAAGAGGATTGCGAGTACAGGGAGTCTTCGTCTTCGACTGTGTGGTCCACGCCTCCAACATGTCCGACGCGAACCTGCTCGACCGCTCCGACGCCCAACAGGGCCGGGACAGCATCGTCGGCCTCGGCGCCCAGACGAGGGCCCCGGCCAACCAGGACCTCGCACCTCGGTTGGGTCGAGGCCGGACGGGTCGCGCCCGTCGCCGGCGACCACCTCCCGGCCACGATGGCCGAGCTGCTCGCCCCGCTCCCGCGGTCGGGCTCAACTACCTCGGCCACGCCACCGAGCAGGACGGCAGCCGCCGACGGTGATGATCGGCCGGCGGGCCAGGCACGTCGGCGTCGCCGACGCCCTCGACCACGTGCTGGGGTACACCGACTGCAACGACGTCTCCGCCCGCGACCTCCAGGCCGCCGACGGCCAGTGGGTCCGGGCCAAGTCGCTGGACACCTCTGCCCCATGGGCCCCGTGCTCGTGACCGCCGACGAGCTCCCCGACCCGAGCGGGCTCAGGATCGAGTGCCGCGTCAACGGCACCCCGATGCAGTCGGCCTCAACGGCCGACATGCACTTCCCCGTCAGCCGGCTGATCAGCTGGTGCTCGGCGTCGTTCACCCTCGTGCCGGGCGACGTGATCGCCACCGGCACCCCGCCGGGGGTCGGGATCTACCGGGACCCGCCGAGGCTCCTCGGCGACGGCGACGAGGTCGTCGTCGAGATCGAGCGGATCGGTCGCCTCGCCAACCGCTGCCGGCACCGGCCGGCGCCCTAGACGTGGAACCGGCCAACCTCCTCACCGCCGCGGTCGCGGCCAGGCGGATCGCCGCCGACGAGCTGCGCTCGGAACAGCTCGTCCACGACTGCCTGGAGCGCATCACCGAGCGCGACGGCGACGTCGGCGCCTGGGAGCACGTGGACCCGACCGCGGCGCTCGCCCAGGCCCGGGCCTGCGACCGCACCCCGCCCCGGGGGCCGCTGCACGGGGTGCCGGTCGGGGTGAAGGACATCATCGACACCGCCGACATGCCGACCGGCTACGGGTCGCCGATCTGGCGGGGGCACCGGCCGGCCCGCGACGCGGCCTGCGTCGCCCTCGTCCGGGAGGCCGGCGCGGTCGTCCTCGGCAAGACGGTCACCACCGAGCTGGCCTACTTCAGCCCAGGCCGAACCGCCAACCCGCACGATCTCGGGCGCACGCCAGGCGGCTCGTCGAGCGGCTCGGCGGCCGCCGTGGCCGATCACATGGTGCCGGTCGCCCTTGGCACCCAGACGGCCGGTTCGATCATCCGCCCGGCCGCGTTCTGCGGCGTGGTCGGCTACAAGCCGAGCTTCGGCACGATCAGCCGGTCCGGCGTCCTTGCGTTCGCGGAGTCGCTCGACACCGTCGGCTCGCTCGCCGGCAGCGTCGCCGACGCGGCCCTCCTGGTGTCGGTGGCCGCCCGGCGCCCCGACCTGCTCCCGCGCGCCGGCCTCGGCCAGGCGCCGCGGGTCGCCGTGCACCGGTCCGCCGCCTGGGACCAGGTGGCCGCCGGGTCCAAGGCCGCGCTCGACGGCGCCGCCCGCCGCCTGGCCGAGGCCGGCGCCGACGTCTCGGACGCCGCGCTCCCGGGGTGGTTCGCCGAGCTGGCGGAGGCCCAGGCCACCGTGATGGCCTTCGAGGCGGCCCGGTCGTTCGCGCCGGAGCGCCGCGAGCACGGCGACCGGCTCAGCCCACAGCTGCGCGCCCTGCTCGATGCGGGCGCCGACCGCGCACCGGCCGACTATCTCGACGCCCTCGGTCTCGCCCAGGCCGGCCGCCAGGAGCTGGCGGCGCTGTTCCAGCGGCACGACCTGATCCTGACCCCGAGCGCCCCCGGCGAGGCGCCGACGGGGCTGGACTCGACCGGCGACCCACGCTTCAACCGGACCTGGACGCTCCTTGGCACCCCCTGCGTGCACCTGCCGGCCGGCAGCGGCGAGGCCGGCCTGCCGGTCGGCGTCCAGCTCGTCGGCCGGCCCGGCGACGACGCCGGCCTCCTGGCCTCGGCGGCCTGGGTCGAGCGGCAGCTGGCATGAGCCGTGCCGCCTCAGTCCCCGCTGGCCTACGGCCGGAACGGGCTGACCGTGGAGCTGCCCGCTGGGGCCGACGTGATCGAGCCCCGCCGGCTGCGCGGTCTCACCGATGAGGCCGGGGCGCTGCGGCGCGCCCTGCGCGAGCCGCTCGCCGGCCCGCCGCCCCGGGTGCCGCTTCGCCCACGAGACGGCCATGGTCCACGTGGAAGCCCCCTACGACGTGGTCGTCACCACCAACAGCGGCTGGCCGCTCGACCAGAACCTGTACCAGAGCGTCAAGGGCCTGAGCGCGGCCGCACAGATCGTCAGGCAGGGCGGCACCATCGTGCTCGCCAGCGAATGCGCCGACGGGCTCCCCGAGCACGGCGGCCACGGCAGCCTGCTCCGCGGGGCCGGTGGACCGGCGGCGTTCCTGCGCGAGCTCGCCCGGCAGGCGACGGCCGCCCACGACCAGTGGCAGGTCCAGGTCCAGGCCCAGATCCAGCGCAAGGCGCGCGTGCTCCTGAAGGCCGACGGGGTCACCCCCGACCAGCTTCGGGCGGGGTGGTTCGAGCCGGTCGACGACCTGGAGGCATCTGTCGCGCGGGAACTGACCGCCGCCGGCCCGGGAGCCCGGCTCGCGGTCGTGCCCGAGGGCCCGCAGACCATCCCGTACGTCGGCTGACGCCCGGCTAGTAGGCTGGGCCCATGGGCAGGGCTGGGGCCGCCGTCGGCAGCGTGGTGTTCTTCGCGCTGGCGCCCGGAGTGGTGGCCGGGCTGGTGCCCTGGTGGCTGACCGGCTGGGAGGCCACCGACCTGCCCGGGTGGTGGCTGCCGTTGCGGGTCGCCGGGGTCGTGCTGCTGGTGGCCGGGGCCGGCGTGCTGGTGGCTGCGTTCGCCCGCTTCGTGGCCGAGGGGATTGGCACCCCGGCGCCGGTCGCCCCGACCCGGGAGCTGGTCGTCGGCGGCCTCTACCGCTACGTGCGCAACCCGATGTACCTGGCCGTCCTGGCCGCCATTGCCGGGCAGGCCCTGGTGCTGGGCCGGCTGGTCCTGGTGCCGTACGCCGCGGTGGTGGCCGCCGCCTTCGTGGCCTTCGTGCACGGGTACGAGGAGCCGGCCCTGGCCGAGCAGTTCGGCGATCGCTACCAGGCCTACCGGGCGGCCGTGCCCGGCTGGTGGCCCCGCCGGCACCCTTGGCGGCCGGCCGGGGACGACTAGCGCCAGACCAGGGCATGGAACAGGGCCTCCACGGGCGCGACCGCGGGGCCGACGCGCGACCCTGACGAGGTCGTTCCCCAGGCGTGAGGAGGCCTTCCTGCTGCTTCGACCTCGGATGAGGTTCGACGATGGTGCATGTGGCCTTCGGGAGGGAGTGGGGCCATGACCGAGTCGTGGCAGGCGGTGCTGGAGGGTGCGGTCGTCCTGCTGGCCATCTTCCTCGGGGTCCGGACCGGCGGGATCGGTCTCGGTCGGTGGGGGGTGGCGGGGACCGCCCGTCCTGATCTTTGTCTTCGGAGCTGACCCGGCGTTCCACCGGATGCAGGCCGCCGGCGGCATCGACTGGCTGGTGTCGATCGCCTCCAGGAACATCCGCCACAACCCCCACCGGATCACCATCGTCGCTCCGCTGGTGGCGTTCGTGTTCACGGTGGGGGCGGGGACCTCGAACATCTCTTCGCGCTGATCCCGGTGATCTACGAGACCGCCTACCGCAACGGGGTCCGTCCCGAGCGGCCGCTGGCGGCGGCCGCGGTGACGTCGGGACTGGGCATCACGGCAAGCCCCGTGCCGGCCGCCATGGCGGCGTTCCTGACCCTGCTCCCAGCGGACTTCACCCTGTCGGAGATCCTGGGGATCACCATCCCGGCCTCGATCGTTGCCTGCATCGCGACCTCGCTGGTGCAGAACCGGATCGGCATATGTCTTCCTGGCCGCGGTCGTGGTGATCGTGGTCCTGGGGCTGTTCGACCAGCTCCGGCCGACCGTGACGGTGGACGACCAAGCCGGGCCGCTCAGCATGACCACGGTGATCGAGCTGGTGATGTTCACCTCGGCGTTGGTCAACCTGCTGTGGAACCGGGTGCGGCCGGCCGACGTCATCGACGAGCCGCTCATGGGGTCGGAGCTGATCGCGGCCATCGCCCTGTCATGATGCCGGAGCTGCTCGCCGACCTCGAGGACCTCACCAGGTCGGGCACGATCGGCTCGCGGCTGTGGTCCAAGCCGTCCATCAACGCGATCGGCCTCGACATGACCCCGGTCGACCACGCCTCCAACGTCCTGATCCCCGAGGCCAGGGCTAAGCTGTCGATGCGGATCGTGCCCGGCGCCGACCCTGCGGCCGAGCTGGACGCGCTGGTCCGCCATCTGGAGACCATGCACCCTGGGGGCCCAGGTCACGGTCGAACGGACCAAGGCCGCCCCGTTCCGGGCCGCGAGCGACGGGCCGGGCTACACCGCCGCCCGCCAGGCGCTGGCGGCCGCCTACGGGTCCCCGGCCGGGGAGGCCGGGTCCGGTGGATCGATCCCGTTGCTGCACCTTGCAGACGGTGGCACCGGACGCCGAGTTCAGGGCGCTGCGCCTCGGAAGCCGAGGCGCCTACGGGGCGAACCCGCTGTCCATCCAGGTGCGAAAGCGCTGGACGTTGTCTGCCGGCCATGGTCGGTAGCAGGGCATGGTGCCGTCGGCGAGGCGCCGGTAGATGGCCTCGGCGTTGGCGCGCACGTCGTCGTAGGACGACAGGTCGAAGAACCTGGACATCGAGCCCACGTCGCGGTCGCTGAACAACGGCCGGATGTCCCGCGCGAAGGCGACGTCCTCATCCATCCCTTCTCCTTCCTTCCGACGAGCGAGCGATGCACAACCGGCCTGGAGCATAACCTCCGCGAACGCCGGCTCGCCCTTGTCGGGGGTGGATGCGGCGAGGATGATGGGCGCTCCGGGCCAGCAATACATGCAAATCAACTGAACGCAACCGTCCTGCGCCACGGCGGAAGGAGACGCCATGACCGTCAACGGTGGACCGGCGACCCCGGACACGATCGTCCTGATCCACGGGTTCTGGGTGACCCCGCGCAGCTGGGAGGAGTGGATCGCCTACTACCAGGGCAAGGGCTACCGGGTCCTCGCCCCCGCCTACCCCGGGTTCGAGGTCGAGGTCGAGGCGCTCAGGGACGACCCGACGCCGATCGAGAACCTGACCGTGCCGGCCGTCGTCGACCACCTCACCGAGGTGATCGGCGCACTCGAGCGGCCGCCGATCCTGATGGGGCACTCCGCCGGCGGGGTCTTCACCCAGCTCATGCTCGACCGCGGCTACGGCGCGGTCGGCGTCGTCATGGACTCGGCCCCGACCGAGGGCGTGCCCGTGGTGCCGCTGTCGCAGCTCAAGTCGACCTTCCCGGCGCTGGCGGCGGTGGGGCGCAAGAAGGCCGCCGGCTTCACCTTCGAGCAGTGGCACTACGCCTTCTGCAACACCTTCCCCGAGGAGCGCTCCCGGCAGTTGTATGAGCGCTACCACATCCCCGCCTCGGTGCGGGTCCTGTGGGGCAGCGCGCTGGCTACCCTCGAGCCCGGCCACCAGGACACCTTCGTCAACTACCACAACGACGACCGGGCACCGCTGCTGTTCATCTCCGGCACCCACGACCACCTCATGCCGCCCTCGGTGCAGCGCTCCAACGCCAAGCACTACAAGTCGAACACGGTCACCGAGGTCAAGGAGTTCGAGGGCCCGCACCTGCTGCCGGCCCGCGACGGCTGGGAAGAGGTCGCCGACTACGCCCTGGAATGGGCCGTCAGCCACGCCCGCCAGGGCAACGCGCCCCAAGCCCCAAGCGCCGGCGCATGACCGTGCGCATCACCATCGGCGGCCCGTAGGGGTCGTGCTCGACATCCACGCCGTGCTGGCCTGCCCAGCTCTGAGCTGGGGCAGGCCAGCCAGACGCCACCTGGCAGCTGCCGGTCGAGCCCGGTGGCCGGTCGGCTGGCGTTCAGCCGACCAGGCGTTCGGCTCGCTTGCCGGCTTCGCGCAGGGTGAAGGCGGCGAAGATCTCGGCCACCCCGTGGAAGATGGCCCACACCCCGACCAGGGTGACCAGGGTCAGCAGCGACCGCTGCCAGGAGCGGACCGCCCACACCCCCAGGGCCAGCTCGGCCACGCCCAGCAGCAGCTGGGTCCACCAGTAGTGCACCTTGGGGCCGGCCAGGGCGCTGACCAGGTGCAGGATGCCGAACAGGACCAGGTACCAGGCGACCAGGATCGACACCACATACAGGGTGATGTCGGGCCAGAAGAAGGTCCCGATCCCGGCGGCGACTCCGGCGATGCCGGCGATGATGAACAGCCACCGCCAGCTCTGGACCCGGCCGGCGACCATCAGCTGGGTGACGCCGCCGAACACGAAGGCCACCCCGACCAGGGCGGCGACCGCGGCCAGGCTGCCGACCCGGTAGGAGAGCACATAGGTGCCGAACAGGGTCCAGGCGACCCCAAGGGCAAGGAACCACCACCAGACCCCCGACAGGTCCCGGACCCCGGCCCGGACGGTGTCGCGCAGGGTGTCTGCGGGTGCCGCGTCGCTTGTCATCAGAAATCTCCTCGTTAGGAGCGGGTGGCGCTGGCGAGTTCGTCGGCGTAGGCGCGGGCGTCGATGGCGTCCAGCACGGCCAGGCGGGCGTTGTCGACCGTCCAGGAGGCGTAGTCGATCGCCGCCGCGGCGTCGTCCTCGGCCCAGTCGGCGTCGCTGGCGGCGACGTTGGCGTCGATCTGGTCGGCCCGCTTGTCGATCCTGGTCTGGAGGTCGTCCATCCTGGCGGCGGCGTCGGCCTTCAGCTGGGCCCACTTGCTGCGGGCGCTGGCCGCGGCCGCGCTCGCGTCCTGGCGAGCGTCCTTGGCGGCCAGGTCGACATCGACCTTGGCCTGGTCGATACGCTGGCGCAGCTGCTCACGGGACTCGGTCACGGCCGCCTGGGCCGCCTGCTTGGTCTGGGCGGCGCGCTGCTGGAGGTCATCGAGTTGCGCCGAGAAGTCCATGATCCCTCCTTGCTGTGGAGTGCTTGCCTGCCCTGGTGCTAGAACACCCTCATCGCTGTTCACCCCCATCAGCCGTGGGCTACCGCTCGCTGTTCACTGTCGCGGTTGGGGTGGCCCGTCGCGCCGGTGAACACCCTGGAGGGCTCACGGGTCGACCCACTGGGGCACCCTTCGACGCGATCGGCATGGATGGGTTCGGGGCGTGCCAGGCCGGGTCGGGGTGTCTGGCTCGCGCTCGTCTAGGGGGGCGAGGAGCCAGCTGCCGGCACGGACGCCGCCCACAGCTCTCGGCGAGAGCTGATGCCGAGCTTGGTGTAGACCTTGCGGAGATGCCATTCGACGGTGCGGGAGCTCAAGAACAGCTGGGCCCCGATCTCGGGGTTGGAGAGGCCGTCGCGGGCGAGCCGGACAATCTGCTCTTCCTGTGGGGTGAGCTGGTCGCGTGCCCCAGGGCTGCGCTTGCGGACCGTCTCGCCGGTCGCGGCCAGCTCTCGGCGGGTGCGGTCGGCGAAGGCGTCCATGCCGATGGTGGCGAACAGGTGGTGGGCGGTGCGCAGCTGCTCGCGGGCGTCGATGCGTCGGCCCTCGCGGCGCAGCCACTCGCCATAGAGCAGATGGGCGCGGGCGAGCTCGGGACCCAGCCGGGTACGACCCAACCGGTCGATCGCCTGGCGGTACAGGCCGTCGGCGGCTGTGCCGTCACGCAGCAGCGCCCGTGAGCGGGCCTCGACCCCCAGCGCCCAGTCGGTGCCGGCCGACTGGGTCGTCTCGGCCAGCCGCTGGAGCGCCTCGCTGGCGAGGTCGGTGTCGCCGGTCCGCGCGGCCGCCTCGACCAGCTCGGGCAGCGCCCAGATGGAGATCCATGGCTCGAAGGTATTCGAGGTGGCTTGTTGGGCGGAACCCACTGCCTCCTGGTAGCGACCGAGGCCGTTGTAGAGGAGGGCGGCTGCCCAGTGCGCATTGGTCGCCGTGATCGACCGCTCGCTGGCCTGCTCGATCGTGGCCGCGATCAGCGCTGAGGCCTCGGCCTCCCTCCCTTGCAGGGCCAGGAGCCTCAGCGCGATATGCGGTGCCACGAGGCTCCCGGTCGCCGCCGCGACGCTGTCGGCCTCGGCGATGGTCGCGGCGGTGCCCGCGAAGTCGCCGCTCAACAATGTGACCGTGCCCAGCACGGTGAGGATGACCGGGAGTTGCGCGAGCGCGCCGGCGTCGCGGACGAGCTGGACCGTCCGGGCGGCGATCGCGAGCCGGCCCTCGTCGTCCCACACTGCGGTGCTGGCTGCCGCGGCCAGCCAGCCCCAGCGCAGGGTGTCCTCCACCGACAGGTCGTCGTGGGCGAACGCCCTCCCTGCTCGCAGCAGTGTCGGCGTCGCGGCGGCGCGTCCCTCGGTGATGAGCAGTGCAAGGCCGTCAAGCAGCAGGTCGAGCGGAAGGGGTGTGCCCGCTCGCGGGGTGAGGGCCTGGACGGCACGGCAGATCTCCAGGAGGACATCGCCTTCGGCGAGGTGCCCGGCGCCGACGGCCGCGGCCCAGGCGTTGAGCAACGCCTCGCGGGCGAGTTGGAGGTTGAAGGGTTGGAGTTGGGTGGCGGCGTTCAGGAGCAGCCGGGGAGCGTCGCCGAGGTGGCCGGCGGCGAAGGCGACCTGGCCGCGGACCAGGGTGGCTCGTGCGGCCTGGAACCCCTGGAGCGGGGAGGACTCGGCGGTGGCCAGGAGCCGCTGGGCGGTGTCGAGCTCGCCTGCCTGCAGGCTCAGCTCGGCGGCGGCGAGGGCGCGTTCGGTCCGCCGGGCTGGGTCGGCGGTCAGGCCGACGGCGCGCTGGAGGAACGCGGCGGCGGCGGCGACACCGCCGCGGGCCTGGGCGCGGCCGGCGGATCGTTCCAGCTCTCCCGCGACCGCCTCGTCGGGTGCGGGAGCGGCGGCGGCCAGATGCCAGGCCCGACGGTCTGGGTCAAGCTCCCGATCGGTCGCCTCGGCCAGGGCCAGGTGGACCCGCCGGCGCTGCTCGACGGTTGCGGACCGGTAGACCGCGGAGCGGACCAGCGGATGACGGAACCGCACCGATTCCTGGATCGTGAGCAGCCCATCGGTGGCGTCAGCGGCGCCAAGCTCGATCCCGAGCCGTTGGGCGGCACGCCAGACAAGCACCGGGTCACCGACCGGCTCGGCCGCGGCGACCAGCAACAAGTCCCGCGCCGCGGCCGGGATCGCCTGCACCCGGTGCTGGAAGCGCTCCTCGAGCCGGGTCGGCAACGCCTGGCGGGGGGCGTCCAACAGCCCGAACCCACCGGCGAGCTGCTCGACCGACAACCCACGGGGCAGCTCCAGCAGGGCCAGGGGATTGCCATGGGTCTCGGCGACGATCCGGTCGCGGACCCGCTCATCAAGCCGGACCATGACCCCCGACCCCAGCAGCGCCCGCGCGTCCCCGGTCCGCAGCCCAAGGACCTCCAGCTCCGGGAGCCCGCGAAGCTCCCCGATGGGCGCCCGGGCGGCAACCAGCAGCCCGACCGGCTCGGCCAGCAGCCGCCGGGCGACAAAGGCCAGCGTCTTGGCCGACACCTCATCCAGCCACTGGGCGTCGTCGACGACACACAGCAGCGGACCCTCCTCGGCCGCCCCCGAAAGCAGCGTCAGGACCGCCAGCCCGACCAGGAACCGATCCGGCGCCGGCCCCGCGGCCTGGCCGAACGCGACCTCCAGGGCACCGCGCTGGGGCGGCGGGAGCTGCCCAACGGCCTCCAGCAGCGGCCCACACAGCTGATGCAAGGACGCGAAGGCCAGCTCCATCTCCGACTCGACCCCCGCGGCACGAAGGATCCGCAGGTCAGCCGCTGACTCAACCGCATACTGGAGCAGGGCGGTCTTGCCGATCCCGGCCTCGCCATAGACCACCAGGGTGCGGCTCGCACCGCCCCGGACCGCGGCGATGACATCATTGAGCAGGGCGCACTCCGAACCACGCCCCTGCAAGCTCCCCGGCCCCCGACCCGGATCGCCACCACCCGCCATCGCCCCTCGATCGTAGACCCAGCCAGAGCAAGGGTCTAGCGGCACCACCAACCGCCAGGACCGCACAACCCCAGGGTCCAGGACCAGGGCATCCGCTGGGGCGAACCGACCCTCCACTGGGTGACGCTAGCCCCGACACGGGCACAGCCACCACCCGAACCGAGCGCACCCATGGTCGAGGTTGGCAGGTTCGACACCCGCAGCGACGCCGAGGCCGCCCGCTCGCTGCTCGCCGCCGCGGGCATCCCCTGCGTGCTCGCGCCCAACCAGGCCACCGGCACCCACCCCACCGACCCCCTGGACGGCGCGCACATCCTGGTCGCCGACGCCGACGCCCACGACGCAACAGCGATCCTCAGCCACCACACCCCAACCCAACAAGACCACCAATGAGAACGTCGACCATTCACTGCTGCTTCACACGCAGATCGCACTGAACGTCACGGCGCTGGCCGCTGCGATACGAGGCTTGGTTGCTCAGGGGCGTTCGGCGCCCGAGTGCTCTTCCCCGGCCGCGGCGTCGGCGGGTGGGCCCAGCCGTTCCTGTGCCTGCTGGAGGGCGGCTCGGGCCTCCTCCCCCAGCGTCCGGACCAGCTGGCCGGCCGGCAGTTGGCGGCCCAGCTCATAGGTCTGGCCAGCCCACAGGTTGACCAGCCCTGGGTCGCCTGCGGCCCGTCCGGCCTGGCGCATGGGGGCGGTCAGGTGGTGGAGCTCGGGGTAGGCGGCGGGCGCGTCGTCGCTGTACCGGTCGAGGAACCGGTTGCGGATGCCTCGGGCCAGCCGGCCGGTGAAGGCGCGGGTCATGGCGGTCGGGGCGTGGTCGGCGAGTGCCTGGCGGTGCACCGCCGCCGTGGCCGCCTCCGGGCAACGCAGGAACGCCGTGCCCAGCTGGGCGGCTGCCGCGCCGGCGGCCAGCACCGCCGCGATCGCCGCCCCGGTGGCGATGCCGCCGGTCGCAACCAGCGGGATGTCGGCCTGGGCGCGTACCAGCTGCAGCAGCGACAACAGCCCGATGCCGCCGAGCACATCCGCGGCCGGGTCGTCGCGGAAGCTGGCCCGGTGGCCGCCCGCCTCCGCCCCCTGGACCACCAGCGCATCCGCCCCGCTGCCGACGGCTCGGCGGGCCTCCTCGGGACGGGTGACACTGACCCAGACCTCGCTGCCGACGTCATGGAACCGGTCGATCACCTCCGGCTCGGGACAACCAAAGACGAACGACACGACCGCCACCGGCCTGGCCAGGAGGAGCTCGATCTTGGCTGCCCAATCGTCGTCGTCGAACCGCGCCGCGCCGAGCTCGACACCGGCCTGGCGGGCGTCGTCGACCAGCCTGGCGGCATAGGCGTCCACAGCCTGCGGTGGCGCCGGCGAGCCGGGGACGAACAGGTTGACGCCGACCGGCGCGCCGGTCAGCGTCCGGGTCCGCTCCAGCCGCTCGGCCAGCGCCGACGCCGGCAGGTAGCCGGCCGCCAGGAACCCGAACCCACCGGCGTTGCTGACCGCAGCGGCCAGCTCCGGTGTCGCCGGCCCACCCGCCAGCGGCGCCAGCACGATCGGGACCGCCAGCCGGTCCAGGACCAGGCTATGCCGCACGGACCTCACCGACTCCCAAGTGATCGCGCACGGTCAGGGAAGGCATCCCTCTCCCGCACCAATGCCCCTGCAACCTACGACCTCACCGGCCCACCGACAAGGCTGGGTCACCGCCAGCACCGCATCGTCCTGCCTGACGGGCAGGGCTGCTTCTCGTTTAGGCTGATGCCTCCCCAATAGGAGGTGGCCATGACGTCCAAGCAGGACTTCACCGACGAGGAATGGACCCGGATCCGGCGCGCCCCCCTGGTCGCCGGGGTGGCGATCTCGCTCGCCGATCCCGGCGGGCCGATCGAGGTGGCCAAAGAGACCATGGCGACCCTGCGGTCGGCCACCCTGCCCCCCAGTCAGGAGGAGCTGCTGGCCGCCGTCGCCCTGGACGTCCAGGCGATGACCCAGCACAAGCAGAACCCGCTGGGGGACTTCAAGCCCCGCGGAGGACAGCAGGTGCTGGAGGAGCTCAAAGCCGTCAATGAGATGGTGACGGCCAAGGCCACCGCGGAGGAGGCCGCGGCGTTCCGTGGCTGGCTGGTGGCGGCGGCCCAGGCGGCGGCCGACGCTGGCAAGGAGGGCGGCTTCCTGGGCTTTGGCGGCGAGCAGGTGAGCGCCGGCGAGCAGCGCATGCTGGAGCAGGTACGGGCCGCGCTCGGGATCGCCTAGCAGCCGGGACGATCCTCTTCCGGTGCTGTGGTTCCGGGCGGATGACGGCACCGTGCCCGGCCGGCGGTCGACAATCGGTTCCGGCCGCGATGCCAACGAGGCGAGAGGAGACTGGCAGGTGTCGGACCGCATCCGGGAGGTCGCCGAGCGGGCGGATGTTCCCGAGGGCTTTGTGCGCCAGCTGATCGCGCTCGGGGCCCTGCCCGCCGAGGAGGCGCGGCTGGGCCTTCGGGAGGTCCGGCGGGCCCGGTTGCTGCACGCCTGGGCGAAGGCCGGGCTGTCGGTCGAGACGATCGTCGAGCTGGTCGAGCGGCGAGCACTGTCCCTGGCCTTCCTGGATGCCCCGGTGATGGCGACGCCGGACCGGCTGGATCGTTCCTACCAGCAGCTCGCGGACGACCGGGGTGTCCCCGTGGCGTTCCTTCAGGCGCTCCACCAGGCCCTCGGCTTCGCACCGCCAGGGTCCGGCGCCCGCGCGGGTGAGGACGACGTCACCATGCTGGACATCGCCGAGCTGTTCCGCGGCGCCGGGGTGGCCGACGAGGCGACCCTCCGGCTGCTGGCGGTGTATGCCGACAGCCTGCGCCGGATCGCCAAGGCCGAGGCCGAGTTCTACGAGGCCAACATCGAACGGCGCCTCCGGGCGACCGGCCTCGACGAGGCCGAGCTGATCGAGCGCGGTACCCGGTTCGGGGACCGCGTCACCGGGCTGCTGGAGCAAGCGACAATCCAGATCTACCGGCGCCATCGCGAGCACGTCTGGACCGACCATGCCATCAACCACGTCGAGCAGGCCCTCGAGGGCTCGGGGCTGGAGGAGCGGGTGCCCAAGCCGCCCGCCATCTGCTTCGTCGACCTGACCGGCTACACCAGGCTCACCGAGGAACGCGGCGACGAGGTCGCCGCCCAGGTCGCCCGGCAGCTGGCCGTATTGGTCAACGACATCTCACGCGTCCGAGGCGGGCGGCCCGTGCGATGGCTGGGCGACGGAGGGATGTTCCACTTCCCGGTGCCCTCGGCGGCCGTGGCCGCCGGGCTCGACATGGTCGAGCGCGCCCCGGCGGCCGGCCTGCCCGCCGCCCATGTCGGCATCCACACCGGCCCGGTCGTCTTCCAGGACGGGGACGTGTACGGGGCGACGGTCAACCTGGCCGCCAGGGTCGCCGCGTTCGCAGCGGCCGGCCACGTGGTCGTCAGCGAGGAGACCGCGTCCCGGTCCAGCGGCGACAACCTCCGATTCCAGCCGCTCGGCCCAGTCACCCTGAAGGGCGTAGCCAACCCCGTGGCGCTGTACCAGGCCCTCCGCTGATCCTCACGGGACAAGACCCGAGCGGTAGCCGCGGCGCACGGCTCGGCCATGCCCGAGGTTGCGGCGTCACAGCTGAGGCCTTCCAAGGTGCTTCGGCCGTACGAGTTCTGCCTGGCCGGACCCGCGAACTTACCTACGTCGAGTGAGAGTCGATCATCAACGGGCTGCGGTCGCAGCCTATCGCGAACTGGTCAGCTCGTCGTGGAGACCAGCCCGGCCTGGAGCTCACCGATGATGGTGCGGAGCATGCCGGAAGCGAGCAGCCCCGGCCCGAGTGGACCTGACGAATCCTCGCCGACTGGCGGCAGCTTGCGTAGCGCCGCTCTCGCTGCCGCCGACATCTGGCCAAGCTGCCAACGGATCTCCTCGCTGACCGCCTCCGGACGGTCAGGGGCCGCCAGTCCGGCGGCCTTCGCGGCGTACGCCGCAGCACCTAGTGCGTGCGCGCCCATGTGGGCGACGGCTGAAGCCTGAGCAGCCGCCCGGGCGGCCGCCACAGCCGCGGGGCCACGCACCTCCCGAGCAGCACGGCCAGCGACGAAACGGCGACGGATCTCGCCGGCGGCGCCAAGCTCGCCGCGTGCAAACGCTCGGGTGCGGGCAATGGCGTCCCGGGGGCGATCGTCACCCGGTGCTTCCGCCTCGAACACCGCCAACACTCGCTCTGCGCAGTCCGCCGCCCACGCCGCCACGGCCCGCCGATCAGCCTCGCTCAGCGCCTGCCGCGAATTCACGCCAGGATTCTCTCACGCCCCCCGC
>Ga0081539_10003405_pt1 | contig 19618 bp, 10 predicted proteins | sample TabmetS4T2R2_FD_71023 | JGI IMG/M metagenome (GOLD analysis project Ga0081539, IMG submission 71023) | Tabebuia heterophylla rhizosphere microbial communities from the University of Puerto Rico - S4T2R2 | ecosystem: Host-associated > Plants > Roots > Rhizosphere ...
GAGACCTGGTTTCAGTCCAAGAAAGAGGAACGCAAACCGGCCGATTACGACCGCGACATTGTTAACTGGGGGCGAGCCGGGGAGTCCAAGCGCATGCCCGAAGAAGTCGAGGCCGAGATGGAACGAGTCAAAGCTCGGATCGCCGAGTTGCACACGCAATATGCCAATGTGCCCAAGGCTTATGCCGTCGCTGAAGGGTTACCCACCAATGCCCGCATCCACCGGAAAGGTGATCCGAAGAATCTGGGAGATGAAGTGCCGCGAGGATTTCTAACGATCCTTGGCGGACAGCAAGTTCCGAAGGACGATAAGAGCAGCGGCCGCGAATTGTTGGCGGGCTGGATCGCCGATGCCAATAATCCGCTGACTGCCCGAGTCATGATCAATCGCATCTGGCAATACCATTTCGGTAAAGGTCTGGTGCAAACGCCTAACGATTTCGGCACGCGGGGCCGTGCGCCGACGCACCCGGAATTACTCGATTGGCTGGCCACGCGCTTTATCGAAGGTGGATGGTCGATCAAGAGGATGCATAAGCTGATCATGCTCTCGCACGCCTATCAGTTGGCCAGTGCGCCCGCTTCGGCCGGCAGTTTGATGAAGGTCAACCACAAAATCGATGTGAATAACGATTATCTCTGGCGGTTCAACAGGCGGCGACTGGAAGCCGAAGAGATCCGTGACGCCATTCTCTTCACCAGCGGCATGCTCGATCGCACGGTCGGCGGTGAACATCCGTTTCCGGCAGAGACGAGTTGGCACTTCACTCAACACGCGCAGTTCTTCGCCGTTTATGACTCGAACCAGCGCAGCGTTTACCTGATGCAGCAACGGCTCAAGAAACATCCATTCTTTGAAGTCTTTGATGGAGCTGATCAGAATGCCACCACTGGAAATCGGACTGAAAGCGTCACCCCGCTGCAGGCGCTTTTTTTAATGAATAATCCGCTGGTGCACGAGCAAGCCGACAATCTGGCCGCGCGCGTTGGCAGGATGTATAACACTATGCCGGGCCAGATCGATTACGCTTTCCGGCTGGCTTATGGGCGCCCGGCAAAGCCGTCAGAGATCAAAGAAGCTCTGACCTACATCGAACAGACCAAACAGAAATTACAGGCTCTAAATTTTTCACCGCAAAAACTCGCGCAAGCGGCTTTAGCGAGCTATCTACATGTCTTATTGAGCAGTAATGAGTTTTTGTATGTGGATTGAGAACGTATCAGGGGTCGTATGAGTCGAATAGATCTTTCCCGTCGCCAGATGATTCGCTCGCTCTTCAGCGGATCGATCATGATGCCTGCGGTCTTTTCGCAACTGCTTGCGACAGATGGCCGCGCCGCAGAACTCGGAACGGACAATCCGCTTGCGCCGAAGCAACCACACTTTCCGGCGAAGGCCAAACGCGTCATCTTCATTTACCTGCCGGGCGGGATGTCGCACGTCGATTCGTTCGATTACAAGCCGAAACTGATCGCCGATGCCAGGAACGGCATCTTGTACCAGGGCAAGCGAAAATTGATGCCGCCGCTCTGGGATTTTAAACCACACGGCAAGAGCGGAATTTATGTGAGCGACCTCTTTCCGAAGATCGCTGAAGCGGTGGATGACATCTGTGTGATCAATTCGATGCGCGGTGACCACAACGATCATTTCCAGGCAACGCTGGGAATCCATACCGGCTCGGTTACATTTAAACGTCCGAGTATCGGATCGTGGGTCAGCTATGGGTTGGGGACCGAAAATCAGAACTTACCCTCGTTCGTCGCGTTGGCGCCGGAACTGCCTTACACAGGCGCACAGGCCTGGGATTCCGATTTCCTTCCCGCAGTCCATCAGGGAACTCGTGTGGTGGCGGGCGAAGAACCGGTTCCGAACCTCAATCGCCGCGCTTCGTCGCCACAGATTCAACAGGCTGAGTTGAGCCTGCTCGAACGTTTCAATCGTCGTCATTTGCAATCCCGGACCGCCGATCCGCAACTCGAAGCTCGCCTCCAATCATACGAGACGGCTTTCGGAATGCAACGCGAGATGCCCGAAGTCCTGGACCTTTCAAAAGAGTCCGATGCGACGTTGAAGCTCTATGGCCTGGAACGCGGAAAGACGACCGGTTTCGGATGGCAGGCCATTGTGGCTCGCCGAATGGTCGAACGCGGCGTGCGTTTTATTGAATTGATCGATGTCGGCGCCTCGAAAAATTGGGATGCGCACGGTGACATGAAGACTCACGAACCGTTAGCCCGGAACATCGATCAACCGATCGCCGGATTGATCAAGGATCTTAAATCTCGCGGCATGTTCGATGAAACGTTGATCGTATTCACCACTGAATTCGGTCGTTCGCCTGCCTTGGAAGGAGATTACGGACGTGGCCACTTCTGCTATGTTTATACGTCGTGGCTGGCCGGAGCCGGAGTCAAGGGTGGAATGGTCTATGGCAAGAGCGATGAATATGGAATGAAAGTGGCCGAGGATGAGTGCCACGTTCACGATTTCCACGCGACCATCCTGCACCTGCTCGGCTTTGATCATACTAAACTGACGTTCCGACATGGCGGACGCGATTTCAGATTGACTGATGTGCACGGTCATGTCATTAAAGACATCCTTGCTTGATCGCCGGAATGTTCCGGTTGAAATGTTTGAAATGAAAATTTGAGTTTCATTGATCTCGAGATTTCATTTATTTCATACTCTCTCCTTGTTCGCGACTCTCACCGATTCCATTGAACCAAGAAACCTGAGGAGTGCACTGTGACAGAAAAACTCGTACTAGCGCCGGACCGTTACTTTGATCCTGATCCCAAGCAGAAAGAGATTGCGCTGCATTTATATAAGCAAGTAGCGGATCAACCGCTCATCTGCCCGCACGGTCACGTTGATCCGCAGATCTTTGCAGATCCCGATTATCAATTCGGGACGCCGACAGAACTGCTCCTAATCCCCGATCATTACATCTTCAGAATGCTCTATTCCCAAGGTATTGCCCTTGAGCAATTGAGTATCCCGCGGATGGACGCCGGGCCGATCGAAACGGATCACCGGAAAATCTGGCAAATCTTTGCTGATAATTTCTATCTCTTTCGCGGGACGCCGACCGGAATGTGGCTCAAACATGAGTTGCACGATGTCTTCGGCGTTCGAGATAAGCTCAACGGAAAGAATGCGCAAAAGATCTACGATCAAATCGTCGAGTGTTTGGCCGGAGCCGAATTTCGTCCGCGTCGTTTATTCGAACGGTTCAACATCGAGGTGCTGGCGACGACGGATGCCGCACACGATCCGCTCATTCATCATCAAGCGATCAAGGAATCGGGTTGGAAAGGCCGCGTCGTGCCGACGTTCCGGCCCGACGGTGTCGTCAATATCGATCGTCCTCAGTGGCGCGAACACATCGAAGCTCTGGGTCAAATCTGCGGCTTTGAGATCACCAGTCATCAAAAACTGGTTGAAGCGATCGAAAACCGCCGGGCCTTCTTCAAGTCGATGGGAGCCACGGCGACCGACCATGCCGCGCTGGTCCCCTTCACTTGCGAGCTCACAAGCGATGAGGCAGAAAGGATCTTCCAATCCGCATTGAAAGGTCAGGCATCGGCTTCCGACGCCGAGCGGTTCACCGGCCATCTGCTCATCGAAAACGCGCGGATGAGCATCGAAGACGGCCTGGTCATGCAACTCCACCCCGGTTCGTACCGCAATCACAATCCGTTCATCCTCGAACGATTCGGCACGGACAAGGGCAGCGACATTCCCATTCAAGTGGATTTCACACGCAATTTGAAGCCGTTGCTCGACAAATACGGCAATGACCGTCGCCTGACCTTGATCCTCTTCACCCTTGACGAAACGACATACTCGCGCGAGCTGGCGCCACTGGCAGGCCACTATCCGGCGATCAAACTCGGCCCACCCTGGTGGTTCCACGATAGTTTAAATGGAATGCGCCGTTATCGTGATCAAGTCATGGAGACTGCCGGGTTGCACAATACCGTGGGCTTCAATGATGACACACGGGCTTTCCCGTCAATTCCCGCGCGCCATGACCTGGCCAGACGGGTCGATGCTAATTGGATTGCCGGTTTGGTCGTTCGAGGGATTGTGGATCTGGAAGACGCCGAGGAGATGATTCAAGAGACAGCCTATCGACTGGCTAAGCGGGCTTATCAGTTCGAAGTTCATTAAATCAGAGCCTGAGTCCTGAGTAAAAACTTCCCTCACTCAGGGCTCAGGGTGGTACTCATGATTCAGCGCTCACAACCTCTCTCGATGCCTCCGCCGCCTCTGCCGCCTCTACTGCCCCTGCTGCCTCTGCTAAAGGATTGAAAGGGCGTTGAGGGGCACGCCAGTTGTCGAGCATGGCGACCTGCTGAACACAAGCGATGGTGCAGTATTTCGCGCACGGCTTCTCGCTGTAAAACTCCCGGACCAGATCCTGGCGAGTATAGTTTTCAAGCGGAACTCCGGGAAATCCGCGTTGCTGCGAGCAATAGTGGACCAGCCCGTCTTCGCAAATATAAAGGTACCGGGCGCCGGCGCGACATCGCCAATTGTGTGGCCGCCCGTAAGCCAGATCATCCTGAAAGCGATTGAACCGCGTCCAGCTCCGCTTGCCGAAGCTCTTCAACTCTTCATAGATCCGCGCCTCATTTTCAGTGAGAGGTTTGAGCTGTCCGGTATGGTCGTGAATAATTCCCAGGGAACTGCTAAAGCCCAATTCGACTGCGCGGCGTGATACCGTCAGCGCATCCTCCGGATTTTTGATCCCGCCGCCAATGACCGAATTGATACTGACATGAAATTGGGCATACTGCGATAAGTAGCGAAGATAACGGTCGAGAACCTTTAAACTCTTTTGCGAGATCTCGTCCGGGGTGACGTTATCGATGCTGATCTGTAAATATTCGAGACCCGCGTCGTTCAGCTTTTCGATCCGCTCTCGATTCATGTAGTAACCGTTGCTGATCAACCCCGCAATCATGCCGTGTGAGCGAATGTGAGCAAAGATCTCATAGATTTGCGGATGCAGCATCGGTTCGCCGCCGCTGATGGTCGTAATTGAGGTGCCGAGTCCTGCCAGCAAATCGATCCGGCGTTTGATCACTTCCAATGGTACCGGCTCCGAGGTCTTATCGTATTCATTACAATAACCGCAGGACAGATTACAGCGCCGCATCGGAACGAGATGCGCTAAAACCGGGTGTTTAGTCGAAAGCAGTCCGCGAGTAATAAATTTAGCCTCGCGGACAATGAAAGAAAGCTTTTTCATGGTTGGTCGTTATCGGTCCACGGATTTGACGAATTGTTACTGATTACGGCAAATCAACCGGCGTCTATCAATACCTGCCCGTCAAATCCGTGGGCTATTTCGTTCTTCTCAATGAACCATGTCATGAGCCACGTTCGGTTGATTTTCTATTCTTCCTCGTCGGCATCGGCGCCGGATCCCACTTGTCTGGAAGATTCGGAGATCACCTTTGTCATCGCCTGACGGGTCAGATGTCGGGGATTTCCATTATTAACAATCACGAAATTTTCAGCAGTATCAAATACTTCTTCCACGCGGAAGTCTTTATCTTCCCCCGGAATTTTCACCTGTCCCTTACTGCTGACCAGGCATTCGCGAGTGTTGCGTGGATCACTAAATCTGATTTCGACTCGGTGATCGATTGCGTATTTTTTTATTTCCAAAAGGTCCATAGTTCAAGCCCACGCTTGATCGGCGTCCTTTCAATCCCGTTTAGCCTCGATAGACTTTGGCAACCTTCTTGCCAATATTATCGGAAGCAAAATAGATATTTTTCACCGGCAAAAACCCAAATAGTTTATAGTCCCCGATCGCATTTAACCCCGCCGAAGCGATACAGCCGCACTGCGTGCAATCAGGATTGCCGCCGAACTGGCATGGAGTGACTTCGCCCTTGAGATCGGCCGTGATGCTCAAAGTAGTGCGAGAGAAGATGCAACCGGCTGGTGATTTTGGCGGCTGCCGGTAACCTTTCATGACGACTTCCGGCAAATACAATTTCGGGTAGAGCGGACGAAGCCGCGCCATTTCGTCGAGCACGGCCCTCCGTTCATCCGGCGGCAGAATCTCCTTGGCATCCTCGCCAATCTGTGGCGTAAAGAGGCTGAACCAAATCTTCCGGACCTCGGTCCGACTCGACCAGAATGAGAGGAACTCTTCGAAACTGCCCTGGCGGCTTGCCATCTGACGAGTCACCGTACAATGCACAATGATCGAATGGCCGACGATGTTTTGCAGAATGCGATCGTAAGTCGCCGGCGCCCGCCGGAGATCATGATCGGGTTGCAGGCCGTCGATCGAGACGACCAGGTGTAAGGCTTTGATTTTCGCCCATTCGGCCGGAATGGGGCGGACGGCGCTGGTGACGAGTTGAACTTCAATGCCCATTTCGTCAAGGCGCGGCAGCAAAACGTCCAATTCGCGAAATCGCACCAACGGTTCGCCACCGACAATCGAGAGGTGAAGCGGCCGATGGTGACGCACCAAACCCAGCACACCATCGATCAACTGTTGACCTTTATAGTCGGCCAGTGTCCGCAACGGCCCGAGATCTCCGAGGTGTTCCGGCTGATAGGCATAACATCCCGGACAGCGTAACGGGCACTCGCGGGTGATCTCGATCGATAACATCGGATGCCGGCCGCTTAAAATGCGTCCCCAACCGCGAAATACGTCCTTTGTCTTCATCTCACCCCCATGAAAAAGGATAAAGGATGAAGGGCGAAGGATGAGGAAGAGAAGAATAAAGGGCGGAAGAGGAAGAAAATCTTTATTTTTATCAAAAAGAAAAAGTTCCTTCCTTCATCCCTTATTCTTCATCCTTCATCATTCTCTTCCTCCCCCCTCATCCTTCATTCTTCGTCCTCTGTCTTCGTCCTCTGTTGTTACGCTTGTGCAATCGCCGTTGTGTTGCCGCTCATGCCATGAAGGGCTTGTTTGACGATCCAGCGCAGCACGGTCTGATTATTGTAATAGTGGCCAAGCACGTACTGGGTCGTCGAGAGGCAATGCGTATTGCAGCCCTTCTTCATCTCATCGAGTTGTTTACGATCAAACTTCTCATTCTCGATGGTGCCCCAATCATGTGTGGCTGAATACATCGGGAAGCAGGGCGCGATCGTCCCATCAGTCCTGATCAGCATCGAGTTGCGTCCGGCACGGCATTGCCAGGGCTCGACATGGCCGCGCATGAAGAGCTTCATCTTTTGGAGGTGCGCCTTTGAATTGACCATGATGTAGCCCTGCCGGTTTTTCTCGGTCAGATGGTCGAGCAGCTCATCGACCTTCGGCCAATCTTCGGGTCTCAGGAAGGTCACATTATCTTCATAGTGCTTGAAGTGAGCTTGCTCGATCATCGGAGTCTCGTTGATGTGGTAATCGGTCGAGATCCCGTTGTCGTGCGCAATCTCGGTCAGCTCCCTGATATCGTCCATGTTGTTACGGCAGATGTTCATGTTGAAGACGACCATATAGCCATAACGGCGCTGCATCTTGACCAGATAATCGAAGTAAGGCCGAATGCGATTGAGGTTCTTCGGCAATCCCGGTTTTTCACTCACGCAATCGACAGCGAGATTGATCGCCGCTACTCCGGCGTCGCCGAGCCAGTCGGTCACCTGCGGCTTCATGAGACGACCGTTGGTCGGCAGGTACATGAAGAAGCCCTTCTTTGTCCCGTAGTAGATGACCTTATGAATGAACTTTGGACGCAGCAGCGGCTCTCCGCCCATAATTGCCGTGACCCGGCAGCCGACGGAATGCAGATAGTCGATCGACCGCTTGGCTACTTCTTCCGTCATGCCCTTCACGCTGTTATCGAAAGCCCAGCAATAATGGCAGTCGAGGTTGCATTTCCATTCCGTGAAGAGATAAGACAACAAGGGGCGGAACTCATCAGCCATAATTCGCGACTGAACGTATGGGAGTAACCACCGGCGGAAAGCCCGCACGCCGTTGTTGGCGTGATAGAAGAGCCCCGATTGTTTGAGGTCTTCCGTCCTTGTGATCTGCGGAAAGACCGGCTCCGGCAGCGCGACCGGCTCTGGAGAGAGAGGCAACGCGGACCGGGCCGATGTCTTCTGTAACAGCGTGTAGAGAGGAACATCGATTCTGTATGTCGGTGTCGATGACGGCGGCGCGGCCGCATTTTCAACGCCTGCATGTTCTAGCATGCCGAATACTCCTTTCCTGCCTTCAACGGCAAGTTGGTTGGATGAAAGATATAGTGCTGAACCATACCAATCTAAAATTAATCTCCTGAGATAGTGCTCACAACTTCATCACTAACTTTTGATTTTCTATTCGTCTCAATTTGAACGAGCCCTGGTTTCTCTTCGGCCGGCTCTTTCAAAATGTGTTGGCGATAGAGCTTCTCCATCCGCTCATTCTCGCGCTGCAGCCGCAACTTCTCTGAGCGCGCCTTGAGCTGCTCCTCGCGAGCATTTTTAGCGATCCCGAGTTTATCGAGGTCGTGCTGAACATCTTGAGTGATGAGTTCCTCACGCAACATCATGCGGTGATCGGTGCTTTCGAGTTTGACGCTCTTACCACCCGCAAAGATTTCGTGGCGACCGTGCTCCTCGTACCATTTGGTCAGCGTCGCCGTCATATGCATCTTCTCGACGATCTGCCGCCAACCCATTCCGGTGTTGTAAGCGCAGAAGCTGATCTCGCCTTCCTGCGTCGCGTAAGGGATGATGCACATCTCGGTGCGCCGGAAATCGTAGTTGAACAGATCCTGGAACCACATCCCGGCCAGGAAGAGAATGTTCCACCGGTCATTACGACGCTTCTCGATATCTTCTCTCGTGCGGTCGGCACCCACTTTTCCGTAATTGCGCCCGCTCGCGCCGAAGCCCTTGTCGAATTTCATCAAAAGGCTCCAGAGATGGAAGTGAGTGGTCGCCATAAACGGGTTGTAATTCCTCGCCACGGCCAGCGCCATGCCGACTACCGACAAGAATTTGCCGCGCGCCGCGTCATTGACCTTCTGGACGTCTTTCGCCAATTGATCGACATTGAGGAAAGCGGTGAGCGGGGCCGACTCTTTAGTAATCTTATCGACCATGACCGCCATGCCGACGCCGCAGTTCGGATGGCATCCGCAGCTCAACTGTCCCCAGTCGGCGCCCGGGCCGTGAACCAGATCGGCCCAATCCGAGAATGTCCCCATGAACGAGATCGGGAACCAATCGCGCACGGGTTCACCCAATCCCGTCTGATTCTTCACGTCGTGTGCGAGATGAGAGAGCGTGTAGCGTTGAGCCTGCCGCCGCTCATCCGTGATGTCCTCGTCTCGTCCGGTGAATGAGACCGGCTGGAACGAACAGAGCGAGATGATCTTCGGATTATCGAGCGCAAACTCGATGATGCGCCCGACCTGTTCGTTGTTAATACCATTGACGATCGTGGTCACGGGAACGACTTCGATGCCGGCCTCGACCAGGTTTTCGATCGCGCGCAGCTTGACGTCGAAGAGATTACCCACCTTGCGGTGGCTGTTGGCGGCATTGCCGATTCCGTCGAATTGCAGGTAGGCATAGCGCAATCCAGCCTCCGCGGCCTTTCGGCAAAACTCTTTCGATTTGGCAAATTCAATTCCGTTAGTCGCCGCCTGCACGCTGTTGTAACCGACCTTGCGCGAGTACTTGATCGCGTCGATGAAGTACGGCGAGAGCGTCGGCTCACCGCCCGAAAATTGGACCGAGAGCTGCCGGCGCGGTTTGATCGAGATCGCATTGTTGAGGAGCGTCTGGATCTCTTCCCAGCTCAGCTCGTGAACAAAGCCGACCTGGTTGGCGTCCATAAAGCAAGGATCGCACATCATGTTGCAGCGATTGGTGAGGTCAATCGTCAGCACCGCGCCGCGGCCGTGCTGAATCGTGCTCGATCCGTGCTTATGCAGCCTCTCGTCATTGTGCGCACGAATGTCACGGCCCGGAAAAGATTCCTCAAGGTGCTTGAACATGACCGGATCGATCGACATCACATCTTCAAAGTGCCCGTGGATCGGGCAATCCTTGACCATCAGGATCTTGCCATCACGTTCGATAATCTGGGCTTTGATCTCACCGACTTTTTGATCGCGCAAGATCTCCACCGGAATCTCACCGTCGATGATCTGCTGGCGGATCTGGGGAACGCATTTCGGGCACAGACTGTCGGTCGTGCGCGGCCAGCCGAGTGTCGGCTTAGTCTTTTGCCAGGATTTGAGCAGCGGTCTGTCAGACCACTTCGGGGTGAATGATGGGTTCGGCCTGATCCGATTGAGTCTTTCAAACAGAGCCCATGCGGCGCCCGCCACATAGGTCAGGCCTTTTTCAACATATTTTATCGGTCTGTGCATATCCTTTAATGACTCCTCAGGAAAAGTATCGCAGGCTGTTAGTCTGCGCTTGTCTTTCTGAAATCGTCTGCGGTGAAGTCAACGCAGATAGATGTTCTGCGCCGCATCAGAAGATTATTGGGCAAAACTCCGGATCAGCGGCTAAGCCAGGTACCTAGTCAACTCTTTTTCAAGATCCTCCGGTCGGACCACTTCCCCGCTATTAAGACGAGTGAGGATGCGGTCAATGATGGCCTTGCCCTCTTCCTTGTGAAGCCCGTTAAGGAAGCCATCAAAGAAGTGGTCGCCGGCCATTGCCCGGTTGATCTCTGTCTCTTTGTTATGCTCATTCAACTCCGTGAAGTAAACCACCTTGTAGCGACGGTTGTAGCTCGCCTCACGGTAGATCTCGAACATGACTTTCTCTGATTCACGCATAAACTAAAGGAGTTGAAGAAGAGAGGAAGAAGAGAAGATTTTCTTCCTCTTCCCACTTCATCCCTCGTCCCTTTCTTCCTCATCCCTCGCCCTTCATTCCTGACCCTCTCTTCAGTCTCCGCTCGCTCCGATGTGGTGTCCGTGCGAGACATTGGCCGGCAGCACCGGCAGCGACGTCCCTCGTCCCAATTCAGATTGCGATCGCTCTTCAAGCTCGAGCTGCAAACGCAGCATCCGCTCATACTCGGCGAGAGTCTCTTCGATGGTCCTCACCTTGTTCTTGTTCTTGATCATGTCCTCACGGTAACGTTTGAGGAAATAACCGATCGTCTCGACGCGGATCTTGATTGAGCCGGATGGCTTGTTCTCGTCGATGTCCTTGAAGCAGAAGTAAGGGGTGCCGGAGTTTTGCACCGTCTCTTCGACCACGGTGTAGATCGGCGCATCGTGGCCGCATTTGAACGAAGATAGTTCGAGCGCTACCAGATTCGGGTGGCGCGCCGTATATTTCGCTGCCCACACCTTGCGGCTGGTATTCTCGGAATACGAATTCTTCCAGGCATCTTGAATATCGGTCGGATGCTTGATGATTCCCGCGCGCACCTCGTCACCAAACAGTCGCCATAAAATATCATCGTCCATCGGCAACGAATCCATCGTGAAGACCGGATAACCGAGTTTCTGGAACTCCTCGAGGATCTCGTGGTTCAGCCCCGGATCGTTGTGGTAAGGCCGCGCCAGCAGCACGACTCCGAGCTTATCCTCGGCTTCGAGCTGGTTGAGCACCTCGCGCGCCGTCCCACGCAGCATAACGTTATAGAAGATGTCGAGCGCTTTATATCCCTCTTCCACCGCCCGGCTGTGTTCGCCCTGCGTCAGACCGAGAAGATCCTTGAGCTCATCAAAGAGCTGTTTCTCGAGAAAACGCGGCTGATCAAGATTCAAAATCGGATTGATATATTTGACGCCCAATTCCGCAAAGAGATCACCTTCTTTGATGAACGCGGCCTTGACTGCTTCCGGCGTAGTCGTCACGGTCGGGCAAGCGCGGCTCGCCAGCGTGTTCGACAGGTCCGAAGGCAAGGCGTCGATCATCGGGAAGAAGATGATGTCGAGCGGCCTCTTTTTGTGATGCGTATAGAGCAGATTGTGGACGTGCGGGATTCCGACCTTTGACGGGAAACAAGGATCGATCGCCCCGCGTTTGGCTCCTTCTTTATATAGCTGTTCGGTCGTGTAATCCGAATAGACGAGATTCTGAGGTTGGATCCCCAAACTCTCGAAGTATGCAGAGAAGAACGGATTGACCGAATATTGGTTGAGCACGCGCGGAATTCCGATCCGCAGTTTCTCGCGCCTCTTGAGCAGCTCGTTGCGCTGCTTCTGAGATTGGGTTATCGCCAGCTTGTGCGGCGGATCGGCCACCTTCGCCGGATTGAAACTGCGCCAGACGGCTTTCGCGCCGATCTCGACGAAGTTCGGATTGGCTTGCTTGACATCATCGAGCCCCTTCTTGATGACGCGCATGTCATTGACATCTTCAACCAGGCCCTTCTCGCAAGAGTTGCCGACGATCAACCGCTTGACGCCGGGCAGAATCGGAATCTTCGACTTGCGCGGAGGCTCATGCTCTTCCGTCGCGCTCGAGACCTTGACATCAATAAAAGTCCGCAGACACTTGTTCTTGCAGAAGTAGCAGCGCGTATTCTCATTGCGATGAGTGTCGTACGAGATTTGTTGAACCTTCTCGAGACCGATGAAGCTCGTCTGCAATCCATTCTCCCAGAGCCTGATTGCTTCGATCGCTCCGCCGATCGCCCCCGACTCGCCGCAATGCTCGTGAACGATGATTCGCGGCTGCACTTCCTTGCCCTTGAAGCGCGATTCAATAAAGTCCACCTGCGCTTTGACGGCGGCCAGATTGTGTTGCGTTCCGCCTTGCAGGATGAAGGTGTTGCCGAGCGCCGCGATATTGGGGATCTGCGAGACGTACAGCCAGATGTTCTTTGGCAGCACCGCGGCCAGGCCCGCCATGATCTCTTCCGGCTTCCAACCTTGGCGTTGAAAATCGACGATGTCCGACTGCATGAAGACCGCGCATCCGTAACCGAAGGTTGGCATGGCTTGCGCGCCGAAAGCAATCTCGGCGTAATCTTCGACCTTCATCCCGAAGCCTTCGGCCGTCGATTGCAGGAAGTACCCGTTGCCGGCTGAACATTGTGTGTTCAGTTTGAAATCTTTGACCTGACGGTTCTTCAAGATGATCAGCTTAATGTCCTGCCCGCCGACATCAACGATCACGTCCACGTCTTTATAAAATTGCAGCGCGGATTCGGTGTGAGCGACGGTCTCGACCAGCGCGACGTCTGCCGCCAGCGTGTCCTTGAGAATGTCTTTGGCGTATCCCGTTGTGCCGACTCCCATGACCTTGAGCACGGCACCCTGATCCGTCACCTGTTTCTCAAGTTTCGCGAAGACCTCTTTCGTATCTTCAATCGGGTTTCCCTTTGAAAGCTGATAGGTCTTGACCAAAACATTGCGGTCACGATCGAGCAACACGGCCTTGGTTGAAGTCGAGCCGCCATCGAGACCGATGAAGCCTTCGACGACCTGGCCGGGCTGGAAAGTCGCAGGCACAAATTTCTTGCGCTTGTACCTTTCCTTAAAAGTATTGAGCTCGTTTAAATCGCTCGCCAGTCCTTTACCGCCGGCCTTCTTCTTCTCTTCAAGACGCCCGAAATTGATGTAGTGTTCGAGGTCGGCATAGCCGCGATAAACACCGACGGTCTCATCTTCGGATTTGCCGAACTCGATCGCGCCAAGGGCGGCGAAGTATTGAGCATTCTGCGGAACCTTGATCAGTTCCTTGGGATCGACATCCTGCGGCAGCGGATAATTGCGCTCTTCCCAGATTTTCGGAATATTGGATTTCCAGGCCTCGACCATTCCGCGAATGTAGGTGTTCGGCCCGCCCAGCAACAGCACGTGAGGACGGAGGGTATTCCCGCGCGTCAACACCGACAGGTTCTGACCGACGATCGCCTCGAAGAGCGAAGCCATCAGTTCATTTGGCGGAACGCCCATCTTTTGCAGCGAGTTGATGTCGGTTTCGGCAAAGACGCCGCATTTACCGGCAACCGGATGGAGCTTTATGCCGTAGTATCCCATGTCGCAAAGCTTATCGGCCGCAATCCGCAGCTTCGCGTTGATCTTGTCGATGACCGCGCCGGTCCCCCCGGCGCATTTATCATTCATCGAAGGAATCTTCTTCTTCTTACCCGTCTCCGGGTCTTCCTTGAAGATGATGATCTTTGCATCCTGACCGCCCAGCTCGATGACCGATCCGGCCTCCGGATAGAGTTTCTCGACGGCCAGCGAGACGGCGTTCACCTCCTGCACGAATTTGCCCCCGATCAGCCGCGCCAGTCCGCCGCCACCCGAACCGGTGACAAAAATGCGGAACGCGGAATGCGGAAGGTCGAATTGATCTTCGATTCGTTTGAGGAATTCGAGGACCTTTTCCGGCTGCTTGGTCTCATGCCGTTGATAGTCCTGCCACAACATCTCATCTTTTACTGGATCAGCCACTACCGCCTTCACCGTCGTCGACCCGACATCAAGACCGATATAAAGCTTGTCGTAGTTTAGGTTCATATTGATTAGTAACCGTTCGATACAATTGTTGCGGGTTTCGAGCCGATGTCGCGATCGGCTCGAAACCCCCAACGATTTTTGTGGGTCGCGACTCGCGTCCGTCTCTCCGTTTTCATCAACTCCGAGACGTGTTTGACGAAATTGGCCGCAGTGCCGATGACGCCCTTGTGGTGAGGAACGTGATAAAGTCCGCTCTCCAACTCCTCATGATCGGCCACATAATCACGCACCTGCTCGATGGTCAGGCCCGTCTCTTCGAGCACTCGCGCGAACTCTTGCTTGCACTTAACCTTTGCTTCGCCCAATGCCATCTGGACGCGGCTATGGGCATTGATCTCTCCCTCGCCGGAAGTCTCGATCGGCAGATAGATCATGTCTTTGTAGAGATTGACCACGGCCGATTGCGCGCCGTCCGATTGCGTCGAAGGCATGCATCCGAAAGGTTTGAGCGAGAGAACCATATGGGCCAGGTCTTTGTTGCAGTAGTAGATATTCTTTGCTACCTCGAGATGCCCTTCTCCGCCGGCCGCGCGTGAGTTATAGAAAGGATGCGCCATGCGCTGCAGCTCGTACTGATCTGTCAGCGCATGGGGCAAATTGTTGAGAGCTTCGCGCAGCCGATTCCATTCGCGCTTGAAGATCGCCTCGGCGATCGTCAGTTTCGCCAGCGCCTTCTGTAAATTCCATTCGTTCTTGAGGCGCTTGTCGATGCGCCAGGCGGCGGGCATCGCTTCACTCTGATTGACGCCTTTGCGATCTTTCTTCTGCTGCTTGGCCTGGTGCATCAGGTACATAATCCAGGTGCCGATCGGCTCGACCAGGACCTGCGCTCCCTCGCCTTCGAGAAAGCGGAACATATTGAAGTTGCCGTCACCTTCGGTCGTCTGAGCGAAGAACTCTCCCGTCACTTTGACGATCGGTTTGACCCGCAGCCGATCTACTTTGATCTTGGCCATCCGCTCGCCGACGCTCTTAAAGGCATCGAGATACTCTTTCCCGAAGAGCTGATCGAGGAATTTCCCCATATACTCGGCGGTGTCCCCAATCGGCAGGTTCTTAAGGAATCCGGCCGACTTGCCTTCGAGCGAAAACTTGCGGTGATCTTTGAAGACGTCCTGCAGGTAATCCATGCACTCATTCATGATCGCAGTGGTCTCACCGGCATTGAGCTCATAGGGACGCACCTGATAGCCGACATCATTGATCAGGTCTCCCATATTCAAGGCGTTGAGGATGGCAAGGAAGAAGTCCACGTTCATCTCCAACCCGGCCTCGGCTTCCGATTGATTCAAACCGCCCGACTGCTGGAAGAGCATGACGCGGAAACCGTCGAATCCGGAGTTGCGCAGCGCCAGCCGGTATTCCGCCTCGTACATTCCGAACCGGCACGGACCGCAGGCGCCCGCGGTGAAGAAGACGTAATTGTCGATGATCTCCTGGCGCGATCGTCCTTCACTTTCGAGTCCCTGTAAGAACTGCACCAGATTTCCCACGGTGAAATAGGTCGGATTACATTGACCGTTGTTGCCATACTCTTTGCCCAGCTGAAAGGCCGCGACATTCGGCGAGGGAATGGCCTGGCACTTGTATCCCAACCCCTCTAACGCTCCATGAACCAGTTGTTCATGCTTCCAGGTCAGTCCGCCGAAAAGTAATGTTGTATGGGCACGTTGGGCCTTGGTAAATGGATTTTCAACCGGCTTCTTGAAATGCTGCTTTGATTGTGATTCGAGACCCATCTCACGAGTCAGACGGGCACGCTCCTCTTCCAGCTTTTGCCTGATCAGCTCTTCTTTAGTTGTGATATTGACTAAACTCTTCGGCGCAGCTGTCGGCTGCGCCTGATTCAAGTTCGTGGACATCTTTTCACCTCGCACGATTTTATTTGATCCCCCCCTCAAAGCCTTTTCACGAGTCATCACGCTTTGAAAGGCAAACACTGACAACGAGCTAGCGCACTAGTAGAGTGAGATTAGTATCGATATTGATATCTATACTGCTCTGCTCTTGCGGCTTAATCCACAATCGTTAATGGTAAAGCTTGATGTTTCAGGGAGTTGGTACAATTACCCTTGATCCAACCTGGGCACGTAAATCATTACGAGTACTATGACGAGTTCAAGGCTAGCTGTTAACCGAAACTTCTTTCAAAATCTGTCAAGCGTCAAACTGAATCATCCCGCTCAGTTTAAGATTCAGTCGCTCTCAAGTTCCTTCTCCGCTCGCTACTCATCCATTCCCGCGCGGATGTTTAAACTTTTGTCATCTACTCAGCTTACATTTAAAAAGTAATCGACCCAGGCCTACACGCAAGCAAATCTAATGCCATTTTTAGTCCCCCTCTTGCTGAGATCTGACTCAGATCACCGTTTTCCACCCGAGTCATTAAGACGCACCTACAATTACAGCGATAAGCCTCTCTTAATCAATAAGATAATGGTAAGAATCGAGGCCCGTGCCGTCATTGAAACTTAAATTAATTCGGCTGATTTTAGTGTTGAGGGTGGTGAGTTGAGCAAAACTTGACCTAGTTTATAATTTCACTAATCAATTTAAGTATAATTTCGACACAACAGGGGGGTCAGCGCTCATGAAACGTAGCGTCTTGCCACATGGCAATCAAATAATTCTTAGAAGACGAGCCTAATTGGCCCTTAAATCTGATTAGTAGGAGTCAGAGATCAGAGCGCGGGTGGAAAAGGTCTGTTGTATTGAATTTGGTCTTGATTGTTTCATCTCGCCGAGTTGCGCGGAAGTGACTGTAACAGTTCAACCTTGAAAGTGTACGCCATGTTTTATCATCAGTTTTTTCAGTTCCTGGGCTAACGTCTCATCCTCTACTTTCAAGAGCCGGTATTGCTCAATGGCAGCTTTGTTATTATTGACCCAGAGATAGAGGTTGGCCAGTTCGAATCGCTCAAAAGTCGCTTGAGTCGTGTGATTCAAATAGATCTCGTAGACTTCAATCTCGCCTTTGATCTCCTCCAACCTGGCCAGCGAAAGCCCCAGATTGTCATAGGCAGTGGTGTAACTGTCTATCCATAAGTCCCGATTGCAATGGGCGACAGCCCGTTGCAGCGCCTCTTTTGCCCCGTCCCATCTCTTTTGAGCAACGTAGACCAGACCCAGATTGTAGAAGGACCCGAAACTGTTATTGAGTCTGATAGCCTGTTTTGAGGCCTCGATAGATTGCTCGTAATACCCGAGGCGAAAGAGGACGTAACCGAGTTCCTCGTGTGCCGCACTGAGCTGTGGATCCAGGCCGACCGCCTGCTTAAGATTGGATAATGCGTTCGAGAAATCGCCCTTTCGCGAAAGACCCAGTCCCGCCTTATAGTAAGACTGTGCCCATTCCACCTCGCCTGCCGGACGTTCATTTCGAGGAGCTGTTCGAGGAAGTAAGTCGGGGTGCGATAGTGGCGGCGGCGGTCCTGTCGTGGCTGTTTCGTGGCCGTTGGGTGCGGCGGAGGAACTGCCATTTCGGTCCGGACTATGCTTGAGGGCCAATCCGAAAAGGAATGAAAAGAGCAAAACCACGATGGCCAGCGTCATCCGTTCGGATTTGGTCGCCACCTCCCAATCTCTCTCCGCCTGGGCTAGGGACCGATGTCCATCCATGAGGAGCGGCTGAAGCTTGAGACGACTATCTTCGATCTCGTTCTTGACTCGACGAAGATATAAAGCCCCACTGCTCAGTTCATGCTCCAGGCGAATTCGGACAGACTCGATCTCCTTTTCGACTTCGATCCGCGCCGGCGATGAAAAGCTTTGACGAGGATCGAAAACGAACTTCCGCTCTACGTCTTCTCGCCACCGGAGCAGTTTTTTCGCCTGAGAGTAGCTCAGCTCTCGAACTTTATATAATTGTTGTTCAGTCAGATCGGCGGCGGTCTTAATACCACGGACATGCAATAAAGCCTTGGTTTGGACTCCAATATCATCGATCTCAGCGCCGCAGAGCTGATGCCGGTTGAGAAAGGCATAGCACTGCTGGGTTTTGTCCCTGGCTTCCATTTGTTCCAGCTTTTGCTTGCGGAGTTGAGGGAGATTTTCGTAAGTCTCTTTTTTAAACTGTAACTCATCGAGCTTGGTGAGAAAGCGTCCGTTTCCAGCCTCTTTCTCCCATTTCATCTCGATTTGTTGAACATTGGACTCCGCCATGTTCTTAAAATTTTGGATTTTCTGGACCAACGGATTGACCGCATGAGCCTGACGACGTCGCCAAAACGGCTTGATCATTGCGGCCCTGGAGTATTCCGCTTCGGCAATTCGGCGTGTGCCGATGGCCGCAAGTATAAATAAGAGGACGGATCCCGGTAATTCCGTCAATTGGGCGATCATGATTCCGACGACGATCGAAAAGATCATTGCCAGCCTGAGACCGATCCGCTTCCTGCGAGCAAATGCCGCGACCTCTTGAGACGGGGAAATTTTCCCTTTCCAATTATCTCGATAGATTTGTGCCGTACTTGGCAGCCCTACGTCTTTAATCTCTCTCCAGATCTCGTCGAGTCGGAATGGCCCGCCTGTCTGCCCCGCCCCGCCAAGCATAAAATTGAACAACCGCAAATGGGCGCGGGTTTCGATCTCGCACCACGGACAGGCGGATACTTCGCGATAATAGTCATGCCCGCTGTGCAGTTCGCATCTCGTCAGAGATCGTGACAGCGATTCCAACGACTCGACCCACTCTCGCGCCTGCGGCCGATCTTTCCCCGAACTCGATAAGAATGCGCGCCGAAACAGCTCCTGCATCGGCTCCGGCACTGCTTCGAGTTTGAGCGTTCCGGGCGGCTGTATCATCTCCCGCGTCTTCGCATCGCGGCCATACGCCCAGCGATATTCCTTGATCGCACGCTCCAGCGGCATCTCTCCCGCTCCCAGAAACTGACCCGAGAATGGATGCCGTCCCATAAACAGCAGCTGAAAGATCACGATCGCCAGCCCGAAACAATCGTGCTCATGGGACCGATCGACCTCTCTGAAAGGGATCTGCTGCAATTCGGGCGGCGTGTATTCGGGAAATCCCCCCTCGCAGCGATAGGTCCGGCCCTCGACCGAGACCTGAAAACTGTCACAGTCGAGCAGATAGATCGTGGCCTTCCGGGTGACCAGGGTGTTCTTCGGATTGACGTCGCCGATGACGAAGCCGTGTTCGTGGATGGCGGCCACGGCCCGCG
>Ga0081539_10003406_pt1 | contig 19616 bp, 20 predicted proteins | sample TabmetS4T2R2_FD_71023 | JGI IMG/M metagenome (GOLD analysis project Ga0081539, IMG submission 71023) | Tabebuia heterophylla rhizosphere microbial communities from the University of Puerto Rico - S4T2R2 | ecosystem: Host-associated > Plants > Roots > Rhizosphere ...
CTCGTCCATGGCGCGGTCGAGCAGCGCGGCGGTCTCCTGCGGATCGCGTTCGACGGTCCGTCGCGCGTGACCGATGATCAGGGCGAGGCCGACGAGGCGCGCCTGGGCGCCGTCGTGGAGGTTGCGCTCCAGGCGGCGGCGCTCGGTGTCGCCGGCGCGCACGAGCCGCGCGCGCGAGGCGCGCAGCTCGTCCAGACGGGCCCGCAGCTCGGCGTCGAGGTGCGCGACGTGGCTGCGCAGCAGGCCGCCGAGGAACGCGAGCGGCAGCAGCGCGGCGACGATGAAGGCCGCCGACGAGACGATGTCGCCGGCGCCGGCCAGCGCGGCGGTGACCAGCAGGAAGGTGAGCAGCCCGCTGGCGTACACCGGCGTGAGCTGGAGGCGTTCGAGCGGCCCGGTGCGCCGCCATCGCAGCGCGAGACGGACGAGCACGATCACGAACAGCGCGGCGTACAGGCCGGTCTGGACGCCGAGGAGCAGCTTCGCCGTGCCGGGGTCGTGGTGGACCTGCAGGGCGTTCGCCGGGCAGCTGTCGCAGCCGAGCTCGTGCGGGCCGGCGAACAGCATCGCCGGGATCGAGGCGACCGTGAAGATCACGTAGCCGGCGATGACGATCGCGCGGTCGCGCCCGTCCGCCAGCCGTCCCGACGGGAAGCTCATGACGAGGTGCAGGAAGACGCCGCCCCACAGGCCCCCGAACACCTGCGAGATGGCGTACGGCACAGGCGCGTTGGCGAACGACAGCCCCGCGAAGAACCACGAGAAGCCCAGGGCGACCATCAGCGCGCCGGCGCGGCTCTCGGGCCGCCGGCGCCACGCGTACAGGCCGGTGGCGATGAAGCTCCACGAGATCGCGGGCGCGAAGACCGCCCACACGATCTTCGCGTCCTCGTGGTCGCTGGCGAAGAGCAGCACGTCGGCCGCCGCGCCGCAGGCCAGAGCGGCGAGGATCACGAGGCGCGTGCGCGCGGCCGTCATGGCCCGATCCTCTCCGACTCGCGCCCGCGCTTCCAGCTCTCAGGCGGCGCCGAAGGCCGGCGGCGCCCCCGTTTCGCCCGCCGCCCGCAGGAAGCGCGCGACCATCGCGCGGTCGGCGCCGTGGTGCAGGTCGAGGGTGAGCGCGTCGTGGCCGTCGAGCCACGTGGCGACGATCCGCGCCTCGTCGACCTCGTCGGGAGCGAGGACCGCGGTCGCGCCGGTGCCGTCGCCGGCGCGCAGCGCCCGGTCGGTGCGCTCCATCACGTCGTCGAGCTCGCCCAGCGGCCCCCAGTCGACCACCCGGCCGCCGACGAGCCAGAAGGCGTCGAAGCGCCGGCCGGCGGGGTGCTCGGCGAGCACCAGCCGCGGGCGCGAGTGGGTGGCGGCGAGCACGCCGCCGAGGCGCTCGAGCAGCCACTGCAGGCGCTCGCGCCGGCGCTTGAGCCACGCCGCGCGCTCGTAGCGCTGCGCCGCGACCGCGGCGCGCATCTGCTCGTCGACGTGCGCCAGCAGCGCGGCGCCGCCGTCGCCCTCGCCGGTGAAGAGCGCCAGCGCCTCGTCGAGGCGGCGCCGGTAGAGGTTGGGATCGAGGTCGCCCAGGCATGGCGACAGGCAGCGCCCCATCTGCCCGTAGGCGCTGGGCCAGTAGCGGCGCGGCATCTTGCGCGCGCAGTGGCGCAGGCCGAAGAGCGAGTTGAGCTGCTCGAGCAGCTCGACGGCGGCCGAGCGGCCGCGCAGCGGGCCGATGCTGACGCCGCGGCCGGGCGCCGGCGCCGGCGCGACTTCGAGGACCGGGTAGGCGATGTCCAGCCGGCAGCGCAGGTAGACGTAGCGGTCGACGTGCTTCAGGCGCGCGTTGCCGGGCGGGCGCAGGCGCTTGATGAGCCGGCTCTCGAGCAGCAGCGCGCCGAGCTCGGAGTTGGTCTGCTCGTGCTCGACGGTCTCGGCCTGGGTGACCCACGCGCCCTCGTTCGACGACGGCTGGAAGTGCGAGCGCGCGCGGGTGCGCACGCTGACCGACTTGCCGACGTAGACCACCTGGCCGGAGGCATTGCGCACGATGTAGACGCCGGGATCGTCGGTCAGGTGGCCGAGGTCGGGCACCCGCCGGCGCGCGCCGCGGGTGCGGGCCGGCCCGTCGGTCGCCCCCGCGTACTTGCGCCGCGGGCGCGCGGGCCGCAGCAGCGCCAGCGCGTCGCGGACGGTGGCCGCGTGCGCGCACAGCCGCGGGAACAGCGCGCAGAAGACCCGCGCGCACGTCTCGGCGTCGGCGAGCGCGCGGTGGGAGACCTCGACCTCGATCCCCAGCGACTCGGCCAGGCCGCGCAGCCGGCGTTGTCGCGCCAGCGGGTGCAGCCGGCGCGCGAGCGCGACCGTGCACAGCTGCGGCGGGTTGGGCCAGCGCAGGCCGGCGCGCTCGAAGGCCTGGCGCAGCACGCGCCGGTCGAACGAGGCGCTGTGGGCGACGAGCACGCGGCCGCGCATCTGGGCGGCGAGCTCGGGCAGGCGCGCCTCGGCCGGCGGCGCCTCATCGACCATCTGCTGGGTGATGCCCGTGAAGCGCTGGATCCCGCGCGAGAGCGGCGCGCGGACGGTCAGCAGCGTCTCCCACCGCTCGTGGAGCTCGCCGCCGCCGACGAGGACGGCGCCGACCTCGGTGAGCTCGCAGGCATCGCCGGCGAGGCCGTTGGTCTCGGTGTCGACGACGAGGAACTCCGTGGTGGCGACTGGCTGATCGAGGTCCATCCGCCCTGTGGTGTACGCCTCGCGCCCGACGGAACGCAATGGCGGCTGCGCGCCGGGTACCCAGCATGCCGCCGAGGGCCCGGGTACAGTCGGGGCGCAACCCGCTCTGGAAGGAGGGAGCCAATGACGAGCTCGGCCACCCGGCAGAGGCCCAATGACACCATCGCCGAACGCGAAGCGTGGAAGGCCTACCGCGAGAGCCTGCGCGACCTGGAGGGATCCGACTACGAGGAGGCCGAGCGGGCCTCCTGGGAGCGCCTGCAGCGCGCGCTCCTCGAGCTGCGCTCCGAGAACTAGCGGCCTTCGGCGGATCTCGTCTAGGGTTCGCGCCTGGCCGCATCGGTTGCGGCCAGGTCGAGGGAGAGGAACGCGATTGAGGCGCATGACGCGCACGGGGGCGATGGCGCTGCCTGCAGCGATCGCCGCCGCGCTCGCCATCGCCGGCTGCGGCGCGACCGCCGATTCGCGCACCGACCAGCGCCCGCCCGCGCCGATCGTCCTGACCGCCTCGATCTCCGACCAGCGCGTGTCGGTCTCGCCGCGCCGCTTCGGCGCCGGGCCCATCTCGCTCATCGTCACCAACCAGACGAAGACCGCCCAGCGCGTGACGCTCGAGAGCGTCGAGAAGGCCGGGCAGGGGCCCGGGCTCAGGCAGCACACGGCGCCGATCAGCCCGCGCGACACCGCCACGTTGAAGGCCGACGTCGATCCCGGCCGCTACAGCGTCCACGTCGCCGGCGACGCGATCGCCGCAGCCGACCTGCGCGTCGGCCCCGAGCGCGCAAGCGCGCAGAACGACCTCTTGCAGCCGTAGACCGGCGCACCCCCGGTCTGGCACGATCGCCGGATGCGGCTCTGTGCCCTCGTCGCGGTGGCATGCGCCTGCCTGCTCGCCGGGACGGCCGCGAGCGCCCAGGACGAGACGCCCCAGGAGCTGTTCAAGAAGGTCCTCACCGCCGATCCGAAGCTCGCCAGCGGCGTCAAGCGGCTGCTGAGCTCGAACGCCGGTTTCGTCTCGCCCTCGCCGGTCTTCGCCGACCTCACCGGTGACGGCAAGTCCGACGCCGTGGTGACGGTCGACAACGGCGGCGTGGCCGGCGTCGTCGCCGCCTACGTCCTCACCGCCGAGGGCTCGTCGAAGGGCGACCTGCACGTCGCCTTCCGCAGCCAGTCGCTGTACCAGGGGCGCTTCAAGATCAGCGGCACGACGCTGACCGTCGCCGAGCCGCTGTGGTCGCGCGGCGACGACGTCTGCTGCCCGCGGAAGGCCGTCGAGCGCGATTACGCCTGGGACGCGGCGAAGAAGGCGTTCACGCGCCGCGCAACGCGCACCGTCTCGCTCCTCGACTGACGCGAACGTCCGCCGCGTCACACGCCTGTTGTCACGCCATGGACGTTCGGTGGAGTGTGGCTAGCCGTACTTGACGCAATCACTGCGCCGCCGCAATACTTGCGTGCGTGCAAGCAACGACTGCGGCCAGGCAGGTGTCGAGCAAGAAGCTCGCCGGCGAGCTCCTCGAGCTCTGGCACCACCTCATGCGCGGCAGCACCGAGCAGCTCTACGCGCTGATCGCAGAGCTCGACGTCTCGATCACGCAGATGAAGACCCTTCACGTCCTCGTCGATCGCGGCTCGGAGATCTCGGTCAAGGAGCTCTCCGATCGCCTCGGCCTCTCGCTCCCCGGCGCCAGCCGCATGGTCGAAGCGCTCCTGCGCCGCGGCTGGCTCGAGCGCCGCGAGGACCCCGACGACCGGCGCATGAAGCGCGTCGGCATCACCGCCGCGGGCCGCGAGGTCCTCGACCGCATCGAGGCGGCCCGCCTGGCCGGCCTCGAGGACTACGCCGCCTCCCTCACCCCCGAGCAGCGAACCCGTCTCTCCTCCGCCCTCTCCGACCTCCCCCATCGCTCATGACACGAATCCGCTCCGCCATCACCGACGACAACCGCCGCTGGTGGACCCTCGGCGCGATGTGCTTCGCGCTGTTCATGATCATGCTCGACAACACGGTCGTGAACGTCGCGCTGCCGTCGATCCAGAAGGACCTGCACTCCTCGATCAGCGGCCTGGAATGGACCGTGAACGCCTACACGCTGAGCTTCGCCGTGCTGCTGGTCACCGGCGGGCGCCTCGGCGACATCTTCGGCCGGCGCCGGATGTTCATCTTCGGCGTCATCGTCTTCGGCCTCTCGAGCGCGTTCATCGCCATGTCGCAGTCGGAGGCGTGGCTGGTGTCCGGCCGCGCCGTCCAGGGCATCGGCGCCGCGTTCATGATGCCGGCCACCCTCTCGATCATCACCAACGCCTTCCCGCCGCACGAGCGCGGCAAGGCGATCGGCACGTGGGCGGGCGTCAGCGCGCTGGCCCTCGCCATCGGCCCGGTGGTCGGCGGCGCGCTGGTCGAGAACGTCTCCTGGCAGTCGATCTTCCTGCTCAACGTGCCGGTGGCGGCGATCGCGGTGTTCGTGACGCTGGCCGCCACGCAGGAGTCGCGCGACGAGAGCTCCACCCACCACATCGACTTCCCGGGCGTCGCGGCGATCACCGTCGGCCTCGGCGCGGTCGTCCTCGCCCTCGTCGAGGCCAACTCGTGGGGCTGGGGCTCGGCGCGGATCCTCGGCCTGTTCGCGCTCGGCGCCGCCGCGCTGATCGCCTTCGCGATCGCCGAGACGCGCGTGCTCGAGCCGATGGTCGACTTCAGCTTCTTCCGCTCGCGGTCGTTCCTGGGCGCGAACCTCGTCGCGTTCATGGTGACCTTCGCGATGCTCTCGGTGTTCTTCTTCCTCGCGCTCTATATGCAGAACATCAAGGGCTACACGCCGCTGCAGGCGGGCGTGCGCTTCCTGCCGACGACCCTGGTGATCATCGTGGTCGGCCCGATCGCCGGCCGGCTCTCGGACCGCATCGGGCCGCGGCTGCCGATGGTCGTCGGCCTCCTGCTCACCGCGGGCTCGCTGTTCTGGCAGGGCCATCTGGCCGTGGACACGAGCTTCAGCTTCCTCTTCGGCGCGTTCGTGCTCCTCGGCCTGGGCATCGGCATGGTCATGTCGCCGATGAGCACGGCCGCGATGAACGCGGTCGATCGCAGCAAGGCCGGCGTGGCCAGCGGCCTGGTCTCCATGAGCCGCATGGTCGGCGGCACGTTCGGCGTCGCGGTGATGGGCGCCCTCATCACCGGGTTGGGCAAGTCCAAGCTCGACGACACGCTGCCGAACGTCCCCGCGGCCCAGCGCCAGCACCTCGCCGACGCGCTGGGCGCCGGCGGCGGCACGCGGGCCAAGGGCCCGGTCGGCGACGCCGTCCGCGAGGCGTTCGTGTACGCGCTCAACAACGGCCTGCGCATCGGCGCGGCGGCCGCGGTCGCCGCGGCGATCGTCGCCTGGCTGCTGATCGCCGATCGCGCCGAGGCGCCGTCCGAGGTGGGCGCCGAAGCCGCCGTCGGCGGGCCCGCCAAGGCCGAGCCGGAGCTGGTCGAAGCCGCCTGAAGCCGCGTCCGGGCGCAGGGGTAGCGTGCCCTGCGCCCGGATGAAGGTCCTCGACACCGTCGACGCCGACGCGATCCGCGCGCTCCACGAGCGCGGCGAGTTCTTCTGGCTGGACCTGCATGCCCCGACCGATGCCGAGCTCGACGCGCTCGGCGAGCTCCTCGCCATCCCGCCGCTGGCCGTCGAGGACACCAAGGAGTTCGGCCAGCGGCCGAAGATCGACGACTACGGCGCGCGGGTGCTCATCGTCTTCTACGGCGCCCACGACGACGAGCCCGTCGAGGTCCACGTCCACGTCTCCGGCGACGAGGTCGTCACCGTCCGCCGCGCGGCGTGCGCCCACCTCGGCGCGGCGCGCGATCGCGCCATGCATGATCCCGCGCACACCGAGCAGGACGTCGTCTATCGCGTCCTCGAGGCGCTCGCCGACTCGCTGCGCCTGCTCGTCGACGCGCGCGGGGACGAGGTCGAGCGCCTCGAGGAGCTCGCGTTCGAGCGGCCGACGGGCGCCGAGCGCCGGCGGATGAGCGAGCTTCGCTCCGAGCTGTTCCGCGTCCAGCAGACGGTCGTCCCCCAGCGCGACATGCTCGCGCGCGGCGGCGACCTGCTCGAGACGCTGCCGGGCCTGGAGCGCGACATCGCACGCCACCCGTTCCGCGACGTCCACGACGAGCTCGTCCTCACCGCCAACGAGATCGAGTACCTGCGCGAGGTGCTGGCCGAATCGATCAACGTCCTGCTCAACCAGATGGCCGGACGGCTGACCATCGTCGCGACGATCTTCCTGCCGCTCACCTTCGCCACCGGGTTCTTCGGCATGAACTTCGGGTGGCTGGTGCGCCACATCAGCTCGGCGGAGACGTTCTTCGTGCTCGGCGTGGCCGGGATGATCGTGCCCCTGGTCGTCGCGATCGTCCTGCTCGTGCGAGCCGGCTACTTCGGCCAGCGGGCGAGATAGGCTTCGGCCAGCGCCTCGCTGAACGGGGGCGTACAAACAAGCGGGACTGGGAGCGGTGCCGAGATGGCGGTTGATCTGTCGCAGGTCGCGAACGTCGATGCCCAATTGGGTGAGCTGCCGGCCACGATGGCCGCGTGGGTCATCCGCCAGGAGCGGGAGGGAGAGCCGCTCGACGCCTTCCAGGTAGAGGAGATCGAGGTCCCCGAGCCGGGGGCGTTCGAGGTGATCGTGCGCGTCATGGCCGCCGGGGTGAACTTCAACAACGTCTGGGCCGCGCTGGGCAAGCCGGTGTCGGTCTTCCGCTACCACCCCGACTGCGACCACCACATCGGCGGCTCGGACGCCTCGGGCGTCGTGTGGAAGGTCGGCCCCGGCGTCACGCGCTGGAGCCCGGGCGACGAGGTCGTCGTGCATTGCAACCAGGCTTCCTACGAGGACCCCGAGGTCCATGGCCTGGACCCGCTGGCGGCGCCGTCGCAGCAGATCTGGGGCTATGAGACGAGCTGGGGCTCGTTCGCCCAGTTCGCCAAGGTCCAGGCCCAGCAGCTGCTCCCCAAGCCCGCGCACCTGGCCTGGGAGGAGGCGGCGTCGTACGGGCTGACCTACTTCACCGCCTATCGGATGCTCTTCGATCGCGCCCAGCTGCAGGCCGGCCAGCGCGTGCTCATCTGGGGCGCCGCCGGCGGCCTGGGCGTCTTCGCGACCCAGCTGTGCCGAGCGGCGGGCGCCGAGTGCGTCGGCGTCGTCTCGAGCCCGGCGAAGGGCGAGCTGGTGCGCGAGCTCGGAGCCAAGGGCTTCATCGATCGCAACGAGTTCGCCGGGATGATGCGCCGCGGCGGGGAGACGCCCGAGGAGGAGAAGGCGCGCTTCCAGGTCTCGCGCGAGTTCGCCAAGCGCGTGCGCGAGGTGCTGGGCGACTCGCCCGACGTCGTCTTCGAGCACGTCGGCAAGGCGACCTTCCCCACCTCGGTGTTCTGCGTCAAGCCGTTCGGCAAGGTCGTCATCTGCGGCGCGACGTCGGGCTACGACCTCGACTTCGACGTGCGCTACCTGTGGATGCGCCAGAAGCAGATCGTCGGCTCGCACTTCGCCAACGCGTGGGAGTGCAACCTCGCCAACCGGCTCATCGAGGAGAGCAAGGTCCGCCCCGTGCTGTGGCGTACGATGGGCTTCGATCAGGTCGCGGAGGCCCACCAGCTCATGCACGAGAACAAGCACCTCGGGAAGATCGCCATCCTCGTCGGCGCCACCGAAGAGGGTCTCGGCCGCACGGCCGAGGGCCCCGGCGCCATCCGGGCGGAGGTCGGCGCCTGATGGCCGGCGTCGTCCACGTCCCCTGGTACGCGACGGGGCTGCGCCACGACAAGCTGGCCGCGGGGCTGGCCGGGATCGCCCCCGTCGCGCTTCGCTACGGCGCGCGCTCCTACGCGGTCTACCGCTACAACGACGACCGCTACAAGTTCCTGCAAATGGCCGAGTTCGAGCACAAGCGCGACTGGGAGCGCTACTGGAACGGGCCGGAGTTCATCGACTTCCGCGTCCTGGCCTCCAGCTGGTACCAGGTGCCGGTGCTCTACGGCTGGGCCGACCTCATCGCCTCGGGCACGGTCGAGCCCGAGCTCGAGCACGTCGCGACCGGAGTCGCGGGCGCCGAGCCCGGCGGCGACTTGGCCGGCTAAGGGGTCAACCGCACCACCTGCGGGTCGTGGTCGGACGCCTGGTCGGCGTACTCGGCGTTGACGTGCACGACCTGGTACTGGACGCCGCCGACCCCCGGCGCGACCAGGATGTGGTCGAGCACCTGCGAGACCCCGTTGAAGACGTAGGTGTAGCGCTGGTTGACCGGTAGCGTGGCGATGAGGTCGGTGAGGATCGCCTTGCCCGAGCCGTCGGCGGCGCCGGTCCGCAGAGCGGACAGCGCCGGGCTGAACTGGTAGTCGTTGAGGTCGCCGAGGACGACGACGTCGGCCTTCTTGTCGACGTCGAGGATGCTCTCGACGAAGTCGTGGACCACCTGGGCCTGCCCGGCGCGCTGGACCGCCGAGGACTGCGCCGGGAACTGGAAGCGCCCGTCGGCGCTCTGGTCGCCCCCCTTTGAGTTGAAGTGGTTGGCGATCACCAGCACGGGCTCGCCGCGGAAGCTGAACTCGCCCGCCAGCGGCTTGCGGCTCGTCGTCCACACCGGGTTGGTCGGATCGATGCGCCCAGGCGACAGCGTCAGCGCCGGGTCGCCGTGGCTCTTGACCACCGCCGTGCCCGTCGTCGAGCGGTTGACCGACGACGAGCCGCGGTCGACGAACGACACCCGCGCGGGGTTGAAGAGGAAGACCACGCGGATGTTGCCGCCGGGCTGGCCGCCATCCTGGTCGTTGACCGGATCGATCTCGCGCCAGTCGTAGCGCGGTCCGCCGGCGGCCACGATCGCGTTGGTCAGCTTGGTCAGCGTCTGGCCGGCGGTCACGGTGCCGTCGTCGGTGGCGCCGGTGTCGTCCTGGACCTCCTCGACGGCCACGATGTCGGGCTTGGCCAGGTTCGTGACCACGCCCTCGGCCAGGCGCTGGAACTTCGCGTCGGGATCCGAGGGCGCGAGGTTCTCGACGTTGTAGGTCGCGACGGCCAGCTGCTTGGCCGCCTGCGCGGTGGCCACCACGCGCGGCAGGTCGGCATGGTGCACGGCCCCCAGCGTGGTCGCCGCGATCGTGTAGCCGCCGAAGCGCGAGTAGTCCACCGGGCCGATCGTCGCGCCGGTGAACACGTCGCCGACGCTGACGCCCGGGTTGCTGCCGTCGACCGGCACCACCTCGACACGCCCGGACGGGATGGCGTTCTCGGCCAGCAGCTCGGTGCCGCCGCGATACGTCGCCGCCTGCGCCGGCTTGGTGGTGACGTACTGCTCGCCGAAGTCGTTGGACGGGCCGACCACGCGGGCGTCCTCGACCTCGACGCGCATCGCCTCGCGCGACTCCCAGAAGTCCAGCGACGAGCGCGACGGGTCCACCGACGTGGACTCGATGTTGCCGCCGCCGAGATCCGGCGCGTAGGTCGAGGGCAGCGTCGTCGGGGTGATGACCTCCGGAGCCGGCAGCGGGTTGCCGTGCGAGAGGACGATCGTCGTCGGGGAGCCGATCTCGGTGACCGAGAGGTTGGACGTCGTCGACACGGTCTCGCCGGTGTTGAGCGGATAGAAGTCGTTCACCGTGCCCGAGACGAGCACGGAGTCGCCGACCGCGACGCCGGGCGAGGAGGTGAACACGAAGATCCCCTCGCTCGTGGCGCTGCTCGAGTCCGGCGAAGGATCCTGGATGAAGAAACCGCGGCTGCCGGTGGAGCGCACCGCGGTGACGACGCCGGGGACGTTGGTCACCTGCTCGTCGTCGTGCGGCGACAGCCAGCCGCTGCCCTGGATGTCGTGGATGCGCAGCGGGCCGGGCGTGCCGGTGCCGGTGCCGGTGCCGCCGCCGGCGTTGGCGGCGGCCGGCGTCGGCGCGGCGGCGGCGAAGTCGCTGGAGTTGTCGTCGCTGTCGGCGGCGTCCCTGCGCTGCACCGAGCTCGTGTTGGACGCGCCGGCGGCCGGCGCGGTCTCGTTGATCGCCGCGGTGCCGTAGCCGACGAGGTCGACCGACGCGGCCTCGCAGGCGGCCGAGTCGGCGCAGGTCAGCGCGCTCGTGCCGTTGACCAGCGCAATGGTGCCCGCCGTCGCCGCCATCGCGATCGTGCCCGTGGCCTGCGGGCTGGGCAGCGGCTGGGTGCCGCCGGCCCCCGCCGCCTCGGCCACGAGGTAGAGGTCGCCCGGCGCGACCGTGCCGCTCAGGGGCGTGGTCTGCCAGGCGCCCGTCGCGCCGGACGAGTGGTACTGGACCGAGTAGCCGCTGAGATCGACCGTCGCGCTGCCGCGGTTGGCGATCTCCACGAAGTCGTTCGTGTAGGTCGCGCCGGAGTTGCCGCCTCCGCCGTAGACCTCGTTGACGACCAGTCCGCCCGACGGCGCCGCCGAGGCCGGCGCGGCCGCGGCCAGCGCGACCACGACGATGGCGAGGGCGACGCGCGCCCTCCCTGCAAAGGGCTCTCCCGCGTGCATGCACGGGGGTCTATCACCCGCCGGCGGCTCGTGCGCGGCGATCTGGTGAACGTTCGATGTCCATCCGCAGGCGAGCCAACGACTGTCGTATGAGACGCGAGACCTGCATCTGGCTGACCCCGATGCGCTGGGCGATCTCGGTCTGCGTCATGTCCTGCTCGAAGCGCAGGCGCAGCACCGCCTGGTCGCGCTCGGAGAGCACGTCGAAGGCGCCGTCGAGCAGCGCGCGGATCTCGGCGCGCTCGATCTCGGGGTCGACGCCGCCGAGCGAGTCGGCCAGCGTGACGTCCTCGCCGGTCGGCTCGTCGAGCGAGCGCGCGCGGCGCGCGCTGACGCTCTGGATCGTCGCCAGGACCTCCTCGAACGGCGCGTCGACGACGTTGGCGATCTCCTGGACGGTCGGCGAGCGGCCGAGCTCGTTGGTGAGCTTGTCGCGCGCCTTGGCCACCTGCAGCTGCAGCTCCTGCAGTCCGCGCGGCACCCGCATCGCCCACGTCTTGTCGCGGAAGTGGCGCTTGATCTCGCCCAGGACCGTCGGCGTCGCGTAGGAGGAGAAGCGGACCTCGCGGGCGATGTCGAAGCCGTCGATCGCCTTCATGATCCCCACGCAGGCGACCTGGACGAGGTCGTCGAGCGGCTCGCCGCGGTTGGCGTAGCGGCCGGCGAGCGCCCGCGCGAGCGGCAGCATCTCCTCGGCGAGCTGGTCGCGGGCGCGCGCGTCGCCGTCTACATGGATCCTGCGCAGCAGCTCCTGCTCGCGCTGGGCCCGTGCCGCCGTGTTGATGGCTTCGCCTTGGTCCATGCGATCGCTGGAGTATGTCGAGCATACTGGCCCGCCTCGGAAACCTGACAAGCGGCCGGTGCTCTAGCCCTGCTCGAGCGGCGCCATCGTCAGGCCGGCGTCGCGCAGCTGCTCCCAGTACAGCTCGGCCGGTTCCTGGTGGCCGCTCCACACGATGGCCAGGCCCGTGTTGTGGATGCGATCGGCCATCGCGTAGCCGATGTCGACGGTGATGCCGGGGACGAAGCGCGCGAGCGTGTGGGCGACGTGGTCGAACGTGTTGTGGTCGTCGTTGCGGACGATCACCCGCCATTCGCCGCCGAGCCCGCTCTTCGGATCGCGCGTGCGGGGAAGCTCGATGGTCTGTCCCACGCCCTTAAAGCTACCCCTTCTTCTCCCAATAGCGATGAAGACCGGGCCACAACGTTTTCGGGGGCATTGCCTGCAGGAAGGCCACGTTGGCCGCCGCATCGGGCGCCTGCTCCATCTCGGCGATCATCGCCGCGGCGTAGGAGTCGGCGTCGGTCTCGCGGGCCAGGGCGCCCCATCGATCGAGGCCTTCGTGCATGGCGGCGATCTGCTGCTCGACATCCTCGTAGCTGCCGAAGTGGGTGATGGCCAGGCGCTCGGGCTCCCAGGCGGCGACGGTGTCGAGGGACTGGTGCCACAGCTCGAGGTCGATGTCCGGCGGCGGCGTCGGCGGGATGATCGGGCCGCCCTCGATGCGCACGCCGCCGACGTCGCCGACGAACGCGATGCCCGTGGGCTCGTGCAGGTAGCTGACGTGGTGGGAGGCGTGTCCGGGCGTGTACTGCACGCGCCACGGGCCGATCGTCTCGCCGCCGCTGAGCACGCGCAGGTTGGCTTCGGGGATCGGCACGACCTCGCCCCACAGCCGCTCGAACTCGTCGCCGTAGAGGCGGGTGGCGCTGGCCACGAGCCGCGTGGGATCCACGAGGTGCGGCGCGCCGCGCTCGTGGACCCAGACCTCGACGCCGGGCCAGCGGCGCACGAGCGCGCCGGCGGCGCCGGCGTGATCGAAGTGGATGTGGGTGAGCAGGATCCGCTCGGGCGGCTCGTCGATCGCGTCGAGCAGCGTGCGGTGCGCGGACTCCGGGCCGGGGTCCACGATGACCCCGTCGAGCTCGAAGCAGCAGATGACGAGCGGGTTGCCGAGGTGGTGGACGTCGATCTCCCGGGGTGCTGACACGACGGCGGACCATACAATCGCTCTCATGGGACACCGGCTCCCCGAGCGCGATCGGCCGTGGATGATGCGCACCTACGCGGGGCATTCGACCGCCGAGCAGAGCAATGCGCTCTACCGCTCGAACCTCGCCAAGGGCCAGACGGGCCTGTCGATCGCCTTCGACCTGCCGACCCAGACCGGCTACGACCCCGACCACGAGCTCGCGCGCGGCGAGGTCGGCAAGGTCGGGGTCCCCGTCGCCCACAAGGGCGACATGCACGCGCTGCTCGACGGCATCCCGCTCGGCGAGATGAACACGTCGATGACGATCAACGCGACGGCGGCTTGGATCCTCGCCCTCTACATCGTCGTCGCCGAGGAGAACGCACTGGATCCGGCGACGCTCCAGGGCACGACCCAGAACGACATCATCAAGGAGTTCCTGGCCCGCGGGACCTACGCCTTCCCGCCCGCGCCGTCGATGCGGCTGATCGCCGACATGGTCGCCTACACGGTCGAGCGGATCCCGCGCTGGAACCCGGTGAACATCTGCTCCTACCACCTGCAGGAGGCGGGCGCCACACCGGTGCAGGAGATCGCCTTCTCGATGGCCAACGCCATGGGTGTCCTGGATGCAGTGCGCGAGCGCGTCCCGCAGGACCTGATGGGCGCGGTCTTCGGGCGGATCTCGTTCTTCGTCAACGCCGGCGTGCGCTTCGTGGAGGAGCACGCCAAGCTGCGCGCGATGGCGACGCTGTGGGAGGAGATCGGACGCGAGCGCTACGGCGTGCGCGACGACAAGCACCTGCGCTTCCGCTACGGCGTGCAGGTCAACTCGCTGGGGCTGACGGAGTCCCAGCCGGAGAACAATGTCCAGCGGATCGTGCTCGAGGCGCTCGCGGTGACGCTGGGCCGCAACGCGCGGGCGCGCGCGATCCAGCTTCCCGCGTGGAACGAGGCGCTCGGGCTGCCGCGGCCGTGGGATCAGCAGTGGTCGCTGCGCATCCAGCAGGTGCTCGCGTACGAGACCGACCTGCTCGAGTACCCCGACCTCTTCGAGGGCTCGAAGGTGATGGACGGGCTGGTCGCCGAGCTGCTCGAAGGCGCCCGCGCCGAGATGGCGATCGTCGAGGAGCACGGCGGCGCCGTCGGCGCCGTGGACTACATGAAGGCGGCGCTCGTCGACTCCCACCGCGAGCGGATCCGGCGCATCGAGGCCGGCGAGCAGGTCATCGTCGGGGTCAACCGCTACACGGAGAGCGAGCCCTCGCCGCTGCTCGAGGGCGCCGACGGCGGGATCCTCACCGTCGATCCCACGGTGGAGGCCCAGCAGCGCGAGGCGGTGGAGGCCTGGCGCGCGGCGCGCGACCAGGAGGCGGTCGACCGGGCGCTCGCCGAGCTGCGCGAGGTTGCCGCCGGCGAGGGCAACGTGATGGAGGCGACTATCGCCGCGGCGCGCGCGGGGGCGACGACCGGCGAGTGGGCCGGCGCGCTGCGCGAGGCGTTCGGCGAGTTCCGCGCGCCGACGGGCGTCGGCGAGGCCGCCGCCGGCCCGGCCGACTCCGAGGCGCTCGAGGCGCTGCGCGAGGAGGTCGACCGGGTCAGCGATGCGCTCGGGCGGCGGCTGAAGATCCTGGTCGGCAAGCCGGGGCTCGACGGCCACTCCAACGGCGCCGAGCAGATCGCCGTCCGCGCGCGCGACATCGGGATGGACGTCGTCTACGAGGGCATCCGGCTGACGCCGTCGCAGATCGCGGCAAGCGCGCTGCAGGAGGGCGTGCACGTCGTCGGCCTGTCGATCCTCTCGGGCTCGCACCGCGAGCTGATCCCGACCGTGGTGCAGACGCTGCGCGACCGCGGCGTCGACGCGCCGGTGGTGGTCGGCGGGATCATCCCCGAGGGAGACGTCGAGCCGCTGCGGGCGGCGGGGGTCGCCGCCGTCTACACGCCCAAGGACTTCGATCTGACGCGGATCATGCGCGACATCGTTGCGCTGGTGGCTGAGCGCCACGGGGTCGGCGCGTCCGCGTGAGCGAGGGCGCGCAGCTCGGCGCCCGCCTGCGCAACGGCGACCTGACCGCGGCGCCGGCGGTGCTCAACCTCGTCGAGACCCGCGGCGCGCACGACGAGACCGCGGCGCTGCTGCGCGAGGTCTCGCCGGGCGCGCTGGGCGGCGAGGCGCGGGCGCACGTCGTCGGCGTGACGGGACCGCCGGGCGCGGGGAAGTCGACGCTGCTCGGCGAGCTGGTGCGCGCGTGGCGGGCGGACGTGCGGACGGTCGCGGTGCTCGCGGTCGACCCGTCGTCCAAGCGCTCTGGCGGCGCGCTGCTCGGCGACCGCGCGCGGATCCCGGTCGACCCCGACGACCCCGGCGTGTTCATCCGCTCGACCGCGGCCGCCGGACGCCTGGGCGGCCTTGCCCCGGCGACCCGCGCGGCTGCCCATGCGCTGGCGGCCGCCTTCGACGTCGTCGTCGTCGAGACGGTCGGCGTCGGCCAGAGCGAGACCGAGGTGGCCGAGGTCGCCGACACCGTCGCGGTCATCGTGCAGCCCGGCTCGGGCGACGTCCTGCAGTTCCTGAAGGCGGGGATCATGGAGATCCCCGACGTGCTCGTCGTGACGAAGGCCGACCTCGGCGACGTCGCGCTGCGCGCGCGGCGCGACCTGCACGCGGCCCTGCGCTCGCTGGGCGCCAGCGATGTGGCAGTGGTCGCGGTCTCCTCGGTCGCGCCGGCCAGCGGGATCGACGAGCTCGTCGCCGCGCTCGACGCGCACCGCGAGCGGCTCGACGTGACCGCGCGCCGGCTGGCGGCGCGGCGAGCCAGCGCGCTGGCCGACTTCGCGGCCGAGCACGGCGAGCGCGGCCTGCGCGCCCTCGGCGGTCGTCGCGCGGCCCTGCGAGCGCTGGACGAGGCCGACCCGGGGGCCGACGTGCCGGCGCTGCTGAGCGCGCTCGAGGACCGGGCGGGCGTGCGATGAGCGGCCGCTCGCCCCGACCGGCGCCGCTCCGCGGAGGCCGCCCGTGAAGACCGACCTCTTCCTGCTCGTCGCCGCCTTCGCGGTCGCGACCGCGATCGCCGCGCTGCTCGGCGCCAAGAACCTCGGCACCGCGCTGACCTTCGGCCAGATCGCCTTCGCGGCCGCGCTCGCCTGGGTGCTGCTCAGGCGCTGACCGCGGCCGCGGCGGGCCGGGTGATGACGATGTCGCCCAGGTGCGTGCGGGCGCGCACCTCGAGCGTCTCCGCCGCCGCGTCGGGACGGTCGGAGGCCGCGAGGTCGTTGTGCACCGCGCCGGCCGCGCTGCGCACGTCCAGCCACGCGGCCGTCCCCTCGCGGATGCCGACCTCGACGTCGCCGAGGTGGGTTTCGAGCGCGACCGAGCCGCGGGCGGCGTCGCCGACGCGCAGATCGCCCCGCGCGGTCCTCGCCGTCACGGACGCCTCGGCCACGTCGACGCTGATGTCGCCGTTGGCCGTGGTGACCCGCAGGTCCCCCTCGACGCGGCCGACCCAGGTGTCGTCGTTGGACTTCTTGATCAGCGCGCTCCCGCCGAGCTCGCGCAGCCGCACGTCGCCGGTGGCGACGCGGATCTCCGTCGTGCCGCGGACCCGCTGCACGCTGACGTCGCCCGCGCCGCTCTTGACGTTGAGGTCGCCGACCGCGTCGAGGTCGATGCGGCCCGCGCCCGTCCGCAGGCGGCAGTCGCCGAGCGACCCGTCGCTATGGAAGTCGGCCATCCCGCCGACGCCGTGCAGGTCCGAGCCGGCCGGCAGCGCGACGGTGACGACGATCGAGCCGCCGCTGCGCCGCAGACGCCGCATCGGCGCCTTCACGCTGAGCCTCCCGCTCGCGTAGTCGACCCGGGTCTGCTCGGCGAACTCGCGGTCCTGGGCGTTGCCCGGGTCCCTCGGTTCGATCGCGACGCTCGTGTCGGTGCGCTCGCCGGCGGTGATCCGGACGTCACCGACGCCAAGCTCGATGCTGGCGGCGATGGGATCGGGGGTGTCGAAGGTGGGCATCGTGGTTCCTTTCGGTGAGAGGGGTTCAGCGGACCCAGCCGGTGTAGGACTGGGCGCCACGCGCGGTGCGCGGGCGCGGGCGGTCGCCCTGGGCGAGCGCGGCCGCGACCACGCGGACCAGCCACGCGTTGACGGACAGCCGCTCGCGGGCGGCGGCCTGCTCGACGCCGGCCTTCAGCTGCTCGGGCAGGCGCAGGTTGATGCGGGCGGTCGCGGCCTCGTCGACGTCCGGCAGGGCCGGGGCAGGCTCGGGCTCGTCGGCGTCGTCGCTCGGCGCAAGCGTCACGACGAACTCCGGGTCGCCTCCGCGCAGGCGCAGCTCGACCGAGCCGGGCGCCAGCTCGCGGGTGATCTCGTCGGTCGCCGCCGAGAGGGCCAGCAGCAGCATCAGCCGGATAGAGGCGTCCAGCGGCGGCATCAGGCGCTCGGCGAGCACGCGGGCCTCGGGGCCTGCGGCTTCGGCCGCCACAGCGACCTCGTCGCGAATCCGCTCTGCGTAGGGTGTCAGGTCCATGGCGCCATTTTGGCATCATATTGGCACCATGTCAAGCACCATGGTGGCGCAAGAAGCGACCGCTAGTCTTGGGTGCATGGCCGTCGAGCCGCTCGTGGACGGGCATGGGCGCCGGATCGCCGATCTGCGCGTCTCCGTCACCGATCGCTGCAACTTCCGCTGCCAGTACTGCATGCCGGCGGAGGGGCTGCCGTGGCTCGAGCGCGACGAGGTTCTGCACTTCGAGGAGATCGAGCGGCTGGTCGCGCTGCTGGCGACCATGGGGGTCACCGACGTCCGGCTGACGGGCGGCGAGCCGCTCGTGCGCCGCGAGTTCCCGCGGCTGGTCGCGATGCTCGCGCCGCTCGTCGAGGACCTCAGCATCACCACGAACGGCTTCCTGCTCGAGCGCGATGCCGAGGCGCTCGTCCGAGCCGGCGCCACACGCTTCAACGTCTCGATCGACTCGCTGCAGCGCGATCGCTTCTACGAGATGACGCGGCGCGACGCGCTCCCGCGCGTGCTGCGCGGGCTCGAGGTCCTCGCCGGCTTCCCCGAGGCGCACCCCATCAAGGTCAACGCCGTGGCGATGCGCGGCTTCACCGAGGACGAAGTGCTGCCGTTCGCCCGCTTCGCCCGCGAGCACCCGTACGAGGTGCGCTTCATCGAGTTCATGCCGCTCGACGCCGATCACCAGTGGACGCCCGACAGCGTCCTCACGGGCGCCGAGGTGAGAGCGCTCGTCGAGGAGCACTACGCGCTCGAGCCCACCCCGCGCGAGCCGCACGCCACCGCGCGCGTCTACCGCTTCGCCGACGGCAAGGGATCGATCGGGTTCATCAACCCGGTGAGCGAGCCGTTCTGCGGCGACTGCAACCGCATCCGCCTGACCGCCGACGGCAGGCTGCGCACCTGCCTGTTCTCGCTCAACGAGACCGACCTGCGCGCGCCGCTGCGCGACGGGGCCGGCGACGCGGACCTTGAGGCGATCATCCGCGACGCGGTCTGGCGCAAGGAGCTCAAGCACCGGGTCAACGAGCCCGGCTTCGTGCAGCCCGCGCGTACGATGAGCGCCATCGGCGGCTGAAGCAGCGCGCGGCCACGTCGTGTGGCCGACCTCACAGGAAGGCTCCCGGGAGTGTGTCGTCCTTGTCGATAGGCAACCACGACCACGGAGCTGACCGACATGGCCTACGGCCACCTCACCCAGATGTACAAGGACGGCGACGTCCTCAACGGGCCCGCGCGGCCCCGCAGCACCGCCGAGCTCTTCGCGATCCGCGCCGCGGTCCGGGCGCAGCGCGGCGCGCGCGTCCGCGGCACCTGAGCGCAGACCGGGCCGTCCCCCACAGCCGCCTATGCTGTGGGGGATGGAACCGTCCGTCGAGACCAGGGCCTGGCTGCGCTGCTACCGCTGCTGGTCGACCGACCTCGAGGTGCAGGTGCACTACGAGGGCATCCACAAGATCGACCCGGAGACGGGCGAGCGCGGGGAGGTGGTCGACGAGCTGCAGGAGGCGGTCGTGCAGTGCCTGGACTGCATGCACGACCAGCCGCACCTCGGCTTCCGCGACGGCCGCGTCGAGCCGATCGAGGACCGCTGGGAGCGGATGATCGCCGGCACGCCGTGGGTGGCGTCGTGCACGGTGACCGTCGATGCCGACGACGTCGAGACGTGCTCGGGCCCCGAGGCCGGCGACGCGCTCAGCTACGCCGCGTTCGGCGACCACGGCACGCGCGAGTTCTTCACCCACGTGCGCTTCCACAAGCACGACGACGAGAACACGATCACCGTCCACCTCCTCGTCGAGCTCTACGCCCGCTCGCAGGAGGAGGCCACGGAGGTCCTCGAGGAGGCCGCCCGCGGCCGCCTCGCCCTCACCTCGCTG
>Ga0081539_10003407_pt1 | contig 19604 bp, 17 predicted proteins | sample TabmetS4T2R2_FD_71023 | JGI IMG/M metagenome (GOLD analysis project Ga0081539, IMG submission 71023) | Tabebuia heterophylla rhizosphere microbial communities from the University of Puerto Rico - S4T2R2 | ecosystem: Host-associated > Plants > Roots > Rhizosphere ...
ACACGAAGTGGATCCCCGGCGGCACGCCCGGAACAGTGGCGTGCTGTGGCCCCGCGCCGCCTCCGGGCAGATCGGCGTGACGGTCGCATGCCGCGGTAACCGACCATGCCAGTGCGAGAGAGGCGAGCAGAACTGGTGCTGATTTGAACCGCGAGACGCGGTCCGACTGTCGCAGCCACGCCGCGAACATGAACAACGCACCGGCGGCGAACGCGAGTCCCGCTGGTACCCACATGAGCAGGCCCGCGAGTTGTTGATCTTCGAGCGGCGTGAGGCCTGCCGGATGGTGCGCGAGGTACGGCGCATACCAGACGTGCGGCGACACGGTCAGCAGCGCGCCCAGGACACCGCCGTGGAGCGCCGTCACGAAGAGGTAGACGACGGCCGCGCCATATCCCAGGCGTCCCTGCCGCCCATGCACGATGCCCCACCAGAAGAGCGCCGCGGTTCCAAAGAAGCACAGGTGCTGGACGACGTGAACACCCTCATGCTCCAGCGTGCTGTCGTACAGAACCGGCATGTGCCAGATCCACAGCGCCAGTCCATAGAGGATGAACGCCACGGCTGGCGTCGTCACCCTCCGCCAGACGAGGGGAAATGGCGTACGCTGGACACCGCTCACAAGGGTGCGGCGAAGCCATGCAGGCATCGCCCACAGAATTGCGACGAGCGGCATGCCCACGGCGATCAGCGGCGCCGCGACGACCATCAGGAGCTCGTGCTGCACCATGTGAGCCGCGAGCCACTGCTCGCTCCACTCATCGAGCGGCGCCGACAGCGCGAACAGGAGCGCCGTCGAGCCCACCGCGAAGGCCGCTGTCTCGAACGGTCGCACGCCCCGGCCGTAGCCGGCGTGCCGCCAGAGGCGAGACACGCCGATGCCGTAGACGGCGATGAGCAGGACGAGGCTACTGACAAGCATCGAGCACCCAGTGCGGAATCGCGCCCGCGAGGATCTGCAGCGCGAAGAGGGCGGACGACGCGAGGCCGAGGACCGCCATGAACCGCGCCCGCTGCCGCGGCCGGCCGCCGTCGGTCGGCACATCGTTCGCGGTGTGCGTGAGCGCTACCCACGAAGAAGCCGCGCCGCCGCCGACCACTGCGAGGCTGACGACAGTGATCGAGGGCAGGAGGGCATGATTCCCGGTGTGACAGACCCACGTGACGACCGCGTAGCTCGACATCAAATCGAAAGCCCAGGCGACGGGTCCGGCAAGGATGCCCATCCATAGCGGCAGCGGCGCCAGCCAGGGCACCGCGCGCCTGTCTAGAGCAGTCGGGGCGCCCAATAGATCACTCCGTAGATTGGCAGCCACGCGAGCACGACGAAGTACCAGTAGACGGCGTTCTCCTCGACGTCGACGAAGCGGTGTTCCTCGACTGGTCCCGTGAACATCAAGACGGTGAGCACGGTGCTGTCGAGAAAGTCCGTGATGATGTGCGTGGTGTGGAGGCCCAGCATCAGCCATACGATCGAGCCGTAGGCGTCGCGATCCCACATCACGTTCAGATGCGCGAATTCGAACGCGCGGACCGCGTTGAACGCCAGGGCAAACACCAGGCACACGACCATCCAGATGCGAACTTTGCCAAGGTTCACCTGCTCGCCGGCTCGACGCGCCAATTCGTTCGGCACAAGACTGGCGAGCAGAACGATCGTATTGAGCGTCCCCCAGCGCAGATCGGGCGCAGCGACACCGTGCGGCGGCCACGCCGGGAATCGCGACACGAGATAGAAGTAGGCCCCGATCGCCAGTGCGAACACGGTGCCCTCGATGACCACGATGCCGAGCGTGCCCCAGAAGGTGAGCGTCCGGGAACCGAAGGCTCCGGGCGGCAGCGCGCTGACATCGAGCGTGCGGGCGCCGCTCATATCGCGCCCCCGGCCGCCGGCGCTTCGTTCGGGCGCGGCAGCGAGCGCTGGAGTGGCCACAACCGGGTGCCGCCTTCCTGCGCGCTCTTCGGCCAGAACCATCCGACCATCGTGACGAACACGGGCACCGCGCCGTAGATGACGCCCCAGGGCGTGAAGATCGACCAGATAAAGAGGACGGTGGCCGCGATCGCCGTCAGGAATGGCCAGATGGACGGTGCCGGAAATAGGAGCCGGTGATCGGGTTCGGCGTCGAGCACATGCGTGACCAGCACGTCGCGCGCGTCCGTGCGCAGGCCCACCACAACCGGCTGCTCCGGCGGGTTCTCCCACAGCGGCTCCCGCCCGGAAACCGTTGGCAGGTGCAGAAAGTTGCTGTGGGGCGGCGGCGAGCTCGTCGCCCACTCGAGCGTGCCGGCGTTCCAGGGATTCGGCGCCGCGACCCTGTTCGCGGCCAGCGCGCGGATCGAATCGATGATGAAGATCGCCACCGCGCAGGCCATGAAGATCGCCCCGACGCTCGCCAGCAGATTCAAGGCGCCCCAGCCCATGGCGGCGGGATACGTGTAGACCCGTCGCGGCATGCCATGGAGACCGAGGATGTGCATCGGGAAAAACGTCAGATTGAAGCCGACGAAGAGGAGTCCGAAGACCCACACACCGAGTCGCTCCGAGAGGAGCCGGCCGGTGATTTTCGGATACCAGTAGTAGAACGCGGCAAACAGCGGAAACACGGCGCCGCCGATCAGTACGTAGTGGAAGTGCGCGACGACGAAGAAGGTGTCATGGACCTGGGTGTTGAGCGGCACCGCGGCGAGCATCACCCCCGTCAAACCGCCCGCGATGAAGATCGCGAAGAATCCCAGGATCCAGAGCATCGGTGTCTTCACCATCAGGCGACCAGACCACAGCGTGGCGATCCAGCAGAAGATCTGCGTACCGGTCGGGATGGCGATGATGATGCTCGCCGCGGTGAAAAAACTCTCGCCCAGTTGCGGCAGTCCGGTGGCGAACATGTGATGGACCCAGAGTCCAAAGCCCATGAACGCCGTCGAGACGAGCGACAGAACGGCCGCGAGGTACCCGAACATCCGTCGTTGAGAGAACGCGGTGACGATCGTCGAGACCAGTCCGGTTCCCGGGATGAAGATGATGTAGACCTCGGGATGGCCGAAGAACCAGAACAGGTGCTGCCACAAGAGTGCGTCGCCGGCATGCTCGACATCGAAGAAATGTGTCCCGACGAGACGATCGAGGATGAGCGACGTGCTGGCGAGCATCACCGCCGGCATCGCAAACAGCACCATGAAGGAGGTGACCACCTGCGCCCATACGAAGATGGGAATCCGGTTCAGCGTCATTCCCGGTGCGCGGAGCTTGAGCGCGGTGGTAATCAGCGAGACGGCGACCGCCAGCGAAGCCACTTCCGTGAACGTAATCAGCTGTGCCCAGACGTCCGCCCGCCTGCTCGGCGTGTACAGCGACTCCGCCAGGGGCGGATAGGAGAACCACCCCACATCCGGTCCTGCGCCCGCCAGGAAGGACACATAGAGAAAGATGCCGCCGAACAGCAGCATCCAGTAACTGAACGCGACCAGCCTGGGGAAGGCGATGCCGCGAGCGCCGACCATCAACGGCACGAAATAAATCCCGAGGCCCTGCATCACCGGCACGGCAAACAGGAACATCATCGTCGTGCCGTGTGTGGTGAAGATCTGGTTGTAGAGATCTGGACCGAGAATGGTGTTGTCCGGTCTCGACAGCTGCAGACGCATCAGCGCTGCCAAGACGCCGCCCATCACAAAGAACGCAAAGGCCGTGACCAGATAGCGGCGGCCAATCGACTTGTGATCGACGTGGGTAAACCAACCCGCGAGACCTTGCGGATCGGCCCACGTCTGTTCCAGCTGTTGGAGATCCTCGCCGATGGGCCGATCGCGCCGTTCGATCATCGGAGGGTTTCCAGGTATGTCACGAGAGCCTGCAGATCGTCGTCCGTGAGAGCATTCGGCGGCATTTGATTCCCGGGTTTCAGCCGCTGCGGATCGCGGATCCAGGCGGAGAGGTTCTCCGGGGTGTTGGGCAGCGTCCCCGCGCCGAGTGTGGACCGGCTCGCGATATGGGTCAGATCGGGCGCGATTTGCCCCGCCGCGTCCGTCCCACGAATCGCATGGCAGCTCGCGCACCGGGTGTGCATGAACACCTCGCGTCCGTGCCCGATGGCGTTTGGCGGCGGATCGCGCCCCGGCTGGCGCATCGCGTCGAGCCAGCCCTCGAAGTCGCGATCGGTCTCCGCGACGACATCGAGCGCCATGTGCGCGTGTTGCAAACCGCAGAACTCGGCGCACTGCCCGCGAAACACGCCCGTCCGGTCGGCTTGAAGCCAGATCGCGGTCGTGTACCCGGGAATCAGATCGCGCTTGCCTTGCAGATTCGGCACCCAGAAGCTGTGAATGACGTCCCGCGAGGTCACTTTCAACACGACGGGGCGATTGACGGGGATGTGGAGCTCGTTCGCGGTCAGCACGCGTCGACTCGGAGTCGAGTCCTCGTACTGGATTTCCCACCACCACTGGTGACCCGTCACGGTGATGGTGACTGCGCTCGCCGCGTGGAGTGACGCGATCGTCCTCCCTGTCGAGACACTGGCGACGAGAAGACCGAACAGCGTGGCGACGGTCAGCGCCACAGCGACGGCGACGCTGCGAGTCAGCACGCGTTGAGAGGGCGGTGGCGCGCCGGACGATCCGCGCCGGGATCCTCGAATCACGCCCACAGCGATGCAAGCCAGTGTGGCGACGAAGACGATCGCCACGACCCACAGCATCAGCAGCCACAACTGATGTATTGAAGCCGCCTGCCGTCCGGCCGGAGCGAGCACCGATTGAATGGCGGGGCCGGACGAGATCACGCCGACGAAGAAGCAATTGGTCGGCCAGCCGATTTTCAGAAGCCGCGTTCCGAGTCAGAGTCCATTGGCCAGCGCCGTCGCCAACGATCGCAGCACTGCTATACCGGTGACAATGCGGCTGCGACGAATTGTCCAGCCACGTTCGCGCAACCTTGACCTGCCCACCATTGGCATCGACATGCTCACGGTGACCCGCGCGTGACATGTCGTTGATCGCTGCATCGCGTTCAATGGCGGTGACAGGAGATCCATTGCCTTCGCGGGCGGCGGGTGGCTGTTGCGCGATTCGCCGATGCTCGCCGCGACGTCGGCGTAGTCTGTGGGTACGCAATGTGCTCATGTCGAGTGCATCATGAGCGCCGCCGATTTGTATGAACGATCCTGACGTATCTCAACAGGCTGACGGCAATAGCGGCGCCTTCACGGACACCCATGGCGAAATCATCCCGTTCATCTAAGATCCAGAAACAATCCCGGTCCGCAGCGCACTCCAAGAAGAGCACCGTTCGCAACAGCCGGACGACGGTCAGTGGGCCCGCAAGGCCGGATACCTTCGGCAACGGGGATGTCGCGGCTGAAAAGGCCGCCGCGGCGCAGGATCTCGCGTCGACGTTCCCCTTCAATCCCAACAAGGCCGCCGAATACGATCCAGAGGCCGCGCTGTCGCCGCCGAAGGGCGCCTCGGTCAGGCCGCGCGATCCGATCGCCGGCGCCAGCACGGTCAGCGAGCTGAACGGATCCGAGAAGGCCGGCAGCGGCGGTCCGAACATCGGCCAGAACCCGACGGTCGGTCCGCTCGATCGCGTGCGCGTCGATTCGAGCGATCGGCCGATCACGACCAACCAGGGTGTGCCGGTCGCCGACAACCAGAGCTCGCTCAAGGCGGGTCTCCGCGGTCCGACACTGCTCGAGGACTTCATCCTCCGCGAAAAAATCACGCACTTCGATCATGAGCGCATTCCCGAACGCATCGTGCACGCGCGCGGCTCGGCGGCCCATGGCGTCTTCGAGTGCACGAAGGCCATCCCCGAGCTGACGCGCGCTTCGCTCTTCAGCGAGGTCGGGAAGCAGACACCGGTCTTCGTCCGCTTTTCGACCGTGCTCGGTGAGCGGGGCTCCACCGATACCGCCAGGGACGTCCGCGGCTTCGCGGTGAAGTTCTACACGGACGAGGGCAACTGGGATCTCGTCGGGAACAACATGCCGGTCTTCTTCATCCAGGACGCGATGAAGTTTCCCGATCTGGTGCACGCGGCCAAGCCCGAACCCCATTTCGCCATGCCCCAGGCGGCGTCGGCCCACGACACCTTCTGGGACTTCGCGTCGCTGATGCCGGAGATCACCCACATGCTGATGTGGGCGATGTCGGACCGGGCGATTCCCCGCAGCTATCGCACGATGCAGGGGTTCGGCGTGCACACGTATCGGTTCGTCAATGCCGGCGGCGACTCACGGTTCGTCAAGTTCCACTGGAATCCGAAGGCCGGTACCCATTCGCTCGTCTGGGACGAAGCCGTGAAGATTTCGGGTGCCGACCCCGACTTCCATCGGCGGGACTTGTGGGAAGCGATCGAGGCAGGCGCCTATCCCGAATGGGAACTTGGCGTGCAGGTCTTCACCGAGGCACAAGCCGACGACTTTACCTTCGATGTTCTGGATGCCACGAAGATCGTTCCCGAAGAGCTCGTCCCGGTGGTTCCGATCGGACGGATGGTCCTGAATCGCAATCCCGACAACTTTTTCGCGGAGACCGAGCAGGTGGCCTTCTGCGTTGCGCACGTCGTGCCCGGCGTAGATTTCTCGAACGACCCGCTGCTCGCCGGCCGCATTCATTCGTACGTCGACACTCAGATCTCGCGGCTCGGCGGCCCGAACTTCCATGAGATTCCGATCAACGCGCCGGTCGCCCAGGTGCACAACAACCAGCGTGACGGGATGCACCGCCAGGCGATTCATCGCGGACGTGTGTCATACGAACCCAATTCATTGGGTGGCGGATGCCCCTTCCAGGCGGGAGCGAAGGGCTTCCTCTCGTTTCCAGAGCCGCGCGAGGCAGAGGACCACAAGGTTCGAGGCAAGGCAGAGCGTTTTGCCGACCACTACACGCAAGCGAGGTTGTTCTGGAACAGCCAGTCCGACGTGGAGAAGCAGCACATCATCAATGCCTTCCGCTTCGAATTGTCGCGCGTGCAGACGCCAGCCGTCCGCGAGCGCATGGTGTCCGGCCTGCTGAATGTCGCCCGTGAGTTGGCGGAGCCCGTCGCCGCCGGCCTGGGCATCCGCGATCTGCCCCCGCCGATGCCAAAGGTGATGCCGCGAGACATCGCTCCAGAGGTCACTGCATCGCCGGCGTTGTCTCTGTTTTCGCGACCTGGCGATGGGAGCATCCGGACGCGCCGGATCGCCATCGTCGCGGCCGATGGCTGCGATGGCAAGGCATTGACCGAGATCGCCGATCGATTGACCGATGAGGGAGCGGTTCCGCGTTTCGTCTCAACCACGCTCGGCTCGGTGCAACCAGCGACAGGCGACGCGATCGAGATCGATGTGAGCTTCGAAGCAGCGCCGGCGGTGCTGTATGACGCATTGGTGCTGCCAGGCGGAGCGGCGGCCGTCAGCGCGCTCCGTGAAGACGGACGGACGCTCGAGTTCATCAAGGATCAGTATCGACACTGCAAACCGATCCTGGTGCTGGGCGAGAGTGAACAACTCCTTCATGCGTGCGCGATCGACACGAAGCTGCCGAGCGGACAGCCGGACCCAGGGTTGCTGGTGGTCCGCAACGCGACACGCAGGATCGACGACTTCGTGGCGGCGATCGCCAGGCATCGGCATTTCGATCGAGAGACCGACCCGCCGCGACTTTGACGGAACAACATTCATCAATGCGAGGAGAACACGACGATGGCCGAAGCAGAAACTCTTCACGATGCGTTCATTGACGAACTGCGCGACTCCTATGACGCCGAGAAACAACTGACGAAAGCGCTGGCGAAGCTGGCCAAGGCCGCCTCGAACCCGAAGCTGCGGCAGGCGTTCGAATCCCACCTGCAGGAGACGGAGGGCCACGTCGAGCGTCTCGAACAGGTGTTCGAGAGCCTCGACGAAAAGGCCCGCGGCAAGCACTGTGACGGCATCGCCGGGATTATCGAAGAAGGCAAATCCATCATGGAAGAGGACTTCGACGACACGACGATGGACGCGTGCCTGATCGCCGCCGGGCAACGCGCCGAGCACTACGAGATGGCCGCCTACGGGACGCTGGTCGCGTGGGCTCAGGCCATGGGCCACACCGAGGCGGCGAAGCTGTTACGGCAGACGCTGGACGAGGAGAAGGCCGCCGACAAGAAACTCTCCAGCCTGGCGGAGAGCGGCATCAATCAGAGCGCGGCCGACGCCGCACACCCCGATGAAGAGGAGGAAGCCGTTGGCGCTGGTGTCGGCGGCGGGCGGCGGAATGCGTCGGCGAAAGCGGCGCGTCGCTAGTGGCTCGTCCAGGCCAATCGCAGTCCCTGTTGCGGGAACTGCTTTGCTCCTGATCGACGTCATCAACGATCTCGCATTCGACGGATCCGAAGCGCTGGTCGCACAAGCCGAATCGATGGCGCGCCGCCTGGCTACGCTCAAGCGGCGCGCCCACGCCGCGGGGATCCCGGCGATCTACATCAACGACAATTTCGGGCAGTGGCGCTCCGACTTTCGACAAACGGTCGCCCACTGCACCTCACGTTCATCGCCGGGTCGCCGCGTGTCGCAACGCCTCGAGCCAACCACTCGCGACTACTTCGTGTTGAAGCCCAAGCACTCCGGCTTCTACCATACGACGCTCGATACCTTGCTCGCGACTCTGCGGATTCGCCGCGTGATTCTGACCGGCATCGCCGGCAACATCTGCGTGCTGTTCACCGCCAACGACGCCTACATGCGCGATCTCAAGCTCTTCGCGCCCATGGATTGCATCGTGTCGAACACGGCAGCCGACAACGACCATGCGCTGCGGCAGATTGCGACCGTGCTCAAAGGCGACATCACTGACTCGAGTCGACTGACATTCCGTCGCTCGTGAGGCGCGTCTGACGTCCGTCAGCGTCGTGCGCGCTGAAACGTGCCGACGATCTCTCCACGCGCCAAGACATGTCCCTGCATGGTCCGCAGGAGCGTCTCGCGATCGATGCCCGGTTCGCCGGGTCCGACAATGTCGAGGGCGAACACTTCGAAATGATAGTGATGGAGCGGATCGCCTTCGGGCGGCTTCGACCCGACGTAGCCGACAGAACCACGGGAGTTGCGCCCTTGGAGGGCGCCTTTGGGGTCGCTGAGCCGGCGGAGGGTCGGTATCGATTCGTGCAGCAACGTCGTCGCTGGAGGGATGCCGTACACGATCCAGTGCACGTAGGGGTTCGGTTGCCTGGCGTCCGGATCTTCCACGATGACGGCGAAGCTCTTGGTTCCTGCCGGGGCACCGCTCCACGATAACGCTGGAGAAAAGTTCTCACCGTACGCCGTGAACGGTTCCGGAATCCCCTGGCCTGCGTGAAACGCCGGGGATGTCACACTGAGCGCGGCGCCGGCTCGTGTTTCGGCGCGCGCAATCGCAATCGAGCCATCCGTTCGGCCCGGCGCGGCGCCCGATGTCGCAATCGCCCCGGCAATCTGGCGCGCCGGTCTTGCCTCGGTCGTTGTCATCGGTGCGGAGTGGGTCACGCGGTAAATCACGCCATTCGTGTCATCCGAGACAAATAGTGCGCCGTCCTTCGCGACCGCGAGGCCGACGGGGCGTCCGAAGATTTCTGGCTGCGCTCCGGCCGTCAAGAAACCGCTGAGGAAGGGCTCGATTCGTGAGGGCCTGCCGTGTTCGAACCGAATCCGCACAACTTCATAACCGCTCGGCGGCCGTCGATTCCAAGAGCCGCGCATCGCGACGAATGCGTCGCCGCGATACTCCGCCGGGAACTGCCCGCCCTGATAGAACAGCATCTGCATTGGCGCGGAATGCGCGGTATAGGTGAGGACAGGGGCGGTGGACCACGCTGCCCATTCCTCGGGGGTCACTTCGCCGGGCGGCTGGCTGTGCTGCGGATTGATCCGGCCATCCGCATAGACGTACGGCCAACCATACTGCTTGCCTCGCTCGATGTGATTCAGCTCCTCCGGCTGGACCTCATCGCCGAGGAAATCGATGCCATTGTCCATGCCGTAGAGCTCGTGGGTGTCCGGCTGCCAGGCGAAGCCAATCGTATTGCGCAGGCCCGACGCGATGATTTCGCGCGATTGACCGTCCCGCGACATGCGTACGATCGCTGCATTCTCCGGACTGCTTTCGTCGCACGCATTGCAAGTGCTCCCGACGGATAGATAGAGATCCTTGTCCGGACCCACGGCAATCGTTCGATCGGCGTGTTGGCCGGCGACCGGCAAATCGTGAACGAGGCGGCTGATGTTCGCGAACGTGCCGTCCGACTGGATGTCCGCGGCGAAGACGTCTGTCGTGCCGACGAAGAACGCGCGACGGCCGTCCAATGCCAGACCGTGAAGCATCGGTCTCCGGACCGCCACGCGCTGCTCGTCGGCACGACCGTCGCCATTTGTATCTCTGAGCACGAGGACGTCGCCGGGTTCCCGACGCGTAACATACAGGGCACCGTCGTCGGCCACGGCCAGAATGCGCGGTTTGCCGAGCCCTTCGGCGAACTTGGCGATTTGAAAACCAGTTGGCAGCTTGAGCTGACGAATCCGCTCAGGCGTCGCGTCGACCTGCTGAGGCTGGAGGACGTGGGCCACGACCTCTTGTTCGACAAGCCGGTGCTGCACTGCGACCGCAGAGACAGCCGCGCCACCCATGAGCATCGCAGCCATGACGATTCGCTTCAACATGCCCTGCGAGCGTGCAGGACATGAGCCAGGTGCGTGGACGACCTCGTGGCCATGATACTGGGACGACGAGCTAGCGGCGCCCCGCGAAGGGGAGCGGGGCAGCTCGGCGTCGTCCGAAGGCTTGCCTCCCTCGAGGCCCTCGCCGAAAATGCGGAGGGACGAGATCGGCAACGCTGTTCTGCGCGACTACGCGACCCTCGCCGGCGACACCGGCGACTTTCTGTTCCGGGCCGGCCGTCTGGGCGGGGCGCAACACGAAAGGTGTTCCATGCGGAAGATTATCGTCGGCGCTCAGGTTTCGATGGATGGTGTCATGCAGGCACCCGGCGGGCCGTGGGAAGACCCGACCAGGGGCTTCAAGTTCGGCGGCTGGGTGATGCCTTATTTCGATCAGGAGTTCGGCGAAGAGATCGGCCGCGTCTTCAAGGAAAGATTCGACCTGCTGCTCGGCCGCAAGACCTACGAGATCTTCGCGGCCTATTGGCCCTACTACGACGAAAGCGCAGCTCATGGCGGCATCGCGAAGCTGTTCAACGGGATCAAGAAGTACGTCGTTTCGCGCTCAGGAAAGGTCGATACGAATTGGGCAGGCTCGCTGCTCTTGAACGACGTCGCTGACGTGAAGCGCCTGAAGCAGGAAGACGGCCCGAACCTCGTCACCCAGGGCAGCACCGAACTCGTCCACGCGCTGCTCGCCGATGACCTCGTCGATGCCATGAGCATCTTCACGGTGCCGGTCGTCCTTGGCGGCGGCAAGAAACTGTTCGCCGACGGCTCGGCGCCGCATGCTTTCAGGTTGACCAGTTCCCGCGTCACGCCTCACGGCCTGATCATTGGTCACTACGAGCGCGATGGCGAAATCAGGATCGGCGACACCGCGCTCGATTCGCCGAACGATCGTGAGGTGGCACGCCAGGAGCGGATGAAGCGCGAGAACTGAAGCACGAGCCGTAGTGGCGGCGATCTTGCGCAGGGAGACGGCGGTGCCCGGGAAACAGACCTCGACGACTTCCAGGCCGCGTGGTCCAAAGCGGTCCTGCTGGAGATTGCGCTCTGGAGCCGCCCCTACGCGCAGCAGGACTTGTGGTGACGATGGCCGGCGTCGGCGCACTCACGCGACCGCCGGCGGCACGCCGACGTACTTCGCGCGCGGCCGAATCAGCTGACCCGTCGCGTACTGCTCGATCGCGTGGCCGATCCAGCCGATGCTGCGGCCGATCCCGAAGAGGGTCAGCGGTGATCCCGGCGGCAGCCGCAGCACACGCGTCAGGGCGGCGAGCGCGAAGTCGATATTGGGACGTTCGCGCAGCGCCGCGCCGGCGGCGTCGGCGAAGTCGAGCGTGAACCGCAGCTCCGCCGACGCGGCGTAGCGTTCGCGCAAGAGCTCGAGGAGCGCGGTCGCGCGCGGGTCGCCGCCGTGGTAGAGCGGATGGCCGAAGCCGTCGATCGGTTCGCCGCGCTTCATCCGCTCGCCGATCGCGATCCGCAGCGACCGTGCGCGCCGCATCGAGTCCATCACCGCCTCCACGCGCGCGCCGGTGCCGCCGTGCCTGGTGCCTTCGAGCGCCGCGAGGCCGGCGGTCACGACCGCGTACGGATTCGAACCCGCCGACGCGACGCATCGCGCCGTAAACGACGACACGTTCAGCTCGTGATCGGCGCACAGGATCAGCGCCGCGCGGAGAAGGTCGGCACCCGACGCGCCAACTCTCCAGGCGCGCGCCAGTGTGGCCTCGACGGTGTCTGCCGACGGGCGGCCGGCCGTCGCCGCCTGGGTGAGCAACGCCAGAATTCGCCACCCGGTGAGCGCGACGCTGGCGGGACGAAGATCGAAGGCCTGCGGATCGTGCGCGGCGGCTCGGGCGAGCATGGACTGAGCCCGCGCGGCAAAGGGCAGGCTTCGATCCGAACGTGACGCGGGCGCGTCGTTTCGCAGCCCTGGTAAGGTTGTCGCGCTGCGCCACAACAACGCCTTGAACCGGGTCTCGAACGAACTGGTCCAGATGAGCGACGCCACTTCCGCGACGGATCGCGTGCGCGCCAGCTGCACGGCGTCGTGTCCGCGGTAGTAGAGCGCCGCACCATCGATGAGCGCGATGGATGATTCGAGCACCGGCACGCCCCACTGCAGGGCGCGCGCCGCCGCCTTGGCCGGATCCCGGCGCTCCTCGGTGCGGCGCTGCAGACGCTCGACGTCCTCGCGCGAGTAGCGCCGCCGGCGCGACGGTCCCGCCGTCGACTGGGAGCGGACGAAGCCGCGGCTCACATAGGCGTAGAGCGTCGCCCGGCTCACGCGCAGCAGACGCGCCGCCTCCGCGGCGTCAATCCATGACGGTCCGGTCTGCCGGCCGCTCATGTTGATTGTCCAATCAACATTGACAGTATCAGGCTGCGCCGCTAGTTTGGCGGTGAGGGCGGCATATGGTCAACAGCGGTCTCGAAGGGGTCGTCGCGGCGCAGACGAAGCTGAGTCACGTCGACGGCGAGCGCGGTGAGCTCGTCATCGGCGGCTTTCCGGTCGGCGAGCTGGCCGAGCGCGCGACATTCGAAGAGACGACCTGGCTGCTCTGGCACGGCGATCTGCCGTCGAGCCGCCAGCTGCAGGAGTTCCGCGCCGAGCTCGCCGCCCGTCGAACACTGGCGCCCGCCGCGGCCGCGCTCGTCCGCGAGTGTGCCCGCGCCGGCGCGGACCCAATGGACGCGCTCCGCATGGTCGCCGGCACAATCTCGTTGACCTCGGACGATGCCGCCACGATCGTCGCGCAATGCCCCACCATCGTCGCGGCGTTCTGGCGGCTGCGCGGTGGCGCGGAGCCGATCCCGCCGCGCGCCGATTTTGGGCACGCCGCGAACTTCCTGTACATGCTCGGCGGGGAAGTACCCGATGCCGAGCGCGTGCGCGGCCTCGAGACCTACCTGAACACCGTCATCGATCACGGCCTGAACGCGTCGACCTTCACGGCCCGCGTCATCATCTCGACCGGCTCGGACCTGGTCTCGGCTGTCGTCGGCGCGCTCGGCGCCCTGAAAGGACCGCTCCACGGCGGCGCGCCGGGGCCGGCGCTCGACATGGTCTTCGAGATAGGAGATGCCTCCCGGGCGGAGGCGATGCTGCGCCGGAAGATCGAAGCGGGCGAGAAGCTGATGGGATTCGGCCATCGCGTGTACAAGGTGCGCGATCCGCGGGCCGACGTGCTCGCGATTGCCGCGGAGCGGATGTACACACGCGCCGGCGACATGTCGCTCTACACGCTGGCGCGCGAGGTCGAGCGCATCGCCCTGCGGTTGCTGGAGGAGTACAAGCCCGGACGCCGTCTTCAGACCAACGTCGAGTTCTACACGGCGCTGCTGCTGCACGGTCTCGGGCTCGAGGTGCCGCTCTTCACGCCGACATTCGCGATCGGACGGGTGAGCGGCTGGATCGCGCACGCGCTCGAGCAGCGCGCGGCCAATCGCATCATCCGGCCGCAGTCCGAGTACGTCGGTCCCTACAGGAATCTTCGATACGCCTCGTTGGCTTCTTCGACTTGATAGCGATAGCCGAGGCCCGAGAGGAACGTCTCGAACGCAGGGCGCTCGGCGTCGGGGACCTCGAAGCCGGCCAGCACCCGGCCGAAATCCGCGCCGTGATTGCGGTAGTGGAACAGGCTGATGTTCCAGCGGCCGCCGAGGCTGTCGAGGAACTGCAGCAGCGCGCCGGGCCGTTCCGGAAACTCGAAGCGGCAGATCCGCTCCGCCGCGACGTGCGGACTGCGGCCACCCACCATGTGCCGCACGTGCAGCTTCGCCATCTCGTTGCCGGAGAGATCCGCCGTCGGGTAGCCGAGATCGCGCAGGCGGCCGGCCATCCGGCCGCCATCGTCGCGTGACGCCGTGGCGATGCCGACGAAGATCTCCGCGTCCTGCCGGCCGCTCAGCCGGTAGTTGAATTCGGTGACGACGCAGTCGCCGAGCGCGGCACAGAAGCTGCGAAACGCGCCCGGACGCTCGGGGATCGTGACGGCGAGCAGCGCCTCGCGGCCTTCGCCAAGCTCGGCGCGTTCGGCGACGAAGCGCAGGCGATCGAAGTTCATGTTGGCGCCGCTCAGGACGGCCGCCAGGCGCCGCACTTTGACGCCCGTCCGCTCGACGTAGGCCTTCAGGCCCGCGAGGGCCAGCGCGCCGGCCGGCTCGACGATGGTCCGGGTGTCGTCGAAGATGTCCTTGATGGCCGCGCAGACTTCGTCGTTGCTCACGCGAACGATGTCCCTCACGGTCGCCTGCACGATCGGAAACGTGTGCGCGCCGACCTGCGAGACGGCGACGCCGTCGACGAACATGCCGACCTCGTCGAGCCGAACGCGGGTGCCGGCCTGGACCGACCGCGCCATCGCATCGGCGTCGAGCGGCTCGACGCCAATCACGTCGATGTCCGGCCGCAGCGCGTTGACGTAGGCGCCAATCCCGGCGATGAGCCCGCCGCCGCCGACCGGCACGAAGATGGCGTCGAGATCCGGCGACTGGCGGAGCAGCTCCATGCCGACCGTTCCCTGGCCGGCGATCACGATCGGATCGTCGAACGGATGCACGAAGACGAGGCCGGCGCTCTCTGCCAGCTGCTCGCAGTGACGCTGCGCCTCGGCGTATCGATCGCCGAACAGGACGACGTCGGCGCCGAGCGCCTTGACCGCTTCGATCTTGATCTCGGGCGTCGTCCGGGGCATGACGATGACGGCCTTGATGCCGAGACGGCGGGCCGAGAAGGCGACGCCCTGGGCATGATTGCCGGCGCTCGCGGCGACGACGCCGCGCGCGCGTTCCTCGGCGGAGAGTCTGCTGATGCGGTTATAAGCGCCGCGAATCTTGAAGCTGAAAATCGGCTGAAAGTCCTCGCGCTTGAGCAGGACGTCGTTACCAAACCGTGACGACAGCCGCGGCGCCGGGTCGAGGGGCGTCTCGCGCGCGACGTCGTAGACGCGGCTCGTGAGGATTTCGCGCAACAGCGCGTTCAGCGAGTCGGCTGTTATAGTTGTGGGCCCGGTAGAAGCGCTCATGAAGGTCCTCAAATTCGGCGGTTCGTCGCTCGCCACGCCCGATCGCATCGGCGCCGTCGGCCGCATTGTCCTCGAAGCCGCGCGGACGGACGCGCCGGTCGTCGTGGTGTCCGCGTTTCAAGGCGTCACCAATCAACTGCTCGACTGCGCGCGCATGGCGGAGCACGGCGCGCGCGGACGCGAGCAGGCCTGCGATCGCCTGGCGGCGCGCCATCTGGCGGCCGTCGACGCGCTGGTCGAGCGGCGGCGCCGCACCCGAGTGCGCGCCGACGTCGGCGCACTGGTCGGCGAGCTGCGCGACGCTCTCCAGGGCATTTACCTGCTCCGGCATTGTCCGCCGCGGGCGCTCGACGTCGTCGCCAGCTTCGGGGAGCGTCTGTCCGCGCTGATCATCGCCGCCTACCTCGGACGGTTCCGCCGGGCCTGGTTCGCGGACGCCAGGAATTTTGTCATCACCGACGACCAATTCACGAACGCTAATGTCATCTTCAGCCGGACGAATCGAGAGACCCGGCGCCACCTGGTCAAATCGCGACGGGGCATCCCGATCGTCACCGGCTTCATCGGCTCCACAGTCGACGGGCAGACGACGACGATCGGCCGCAACGGATCCGACTACAGCGCCGCGATCGTCGGCGCGGCGATTGGCGCCTCGGTCATCGAAATCTGGACGGACGTCGACGGGGTGCTGAGCGCCGACCCGCGGGCGGTGCCGTCGGCGTTCGTGCTGCCGCAGATGACCTACGAAGAGGCGATGGAGCTGTCCTACTTCGGCGCGAAGGTGCTGCACTCCGCGGCAATCGCGCCGGCCGTCGCCAAGAACATCCCGCTGGTCATCAAGAACAGCCTGAATCCCGAGGCGCCGGGGACCGTGATCTCGCGCGCCGGGCAGGCCGACGGCGACCGCACGCATCTGGCGAAGGGCATCAGCTCGGTCGGCGGTGTGACGCTGCTCACGCTTCGCGGGTTGTCGATGGTCGGCGTGCCGGGCGTTGCCGAGCGGCTGTTTCGAGCGCTGGCAGTGGGCGGTGTGAATGTCATCCTCATCTCGCAGGCGTCGTCCGAGCACACGATCTGTTTCGCCGTCAACAGCCCGGACGCCGCGAAAGCCGTCGACGCGATCCAGCGCGAGTTCCGCTTCGAGCTGCAGCATCGTCTGACGCTGCTCGACGAAAAGCCGGACCAGGCGATCGTCGCCGTCGTCGGCGACGGCATGAAAGGGCGGCCCGGCGTCGCCGGCGACGTGTTCGGGGCGCTCGGCCGGCACAACATCAACATCAGCGCGATCGCGCAAGGCGCGTCGGAGCGCAATATTTCCTGCGTCATCGATGCCGGCCAGCAGCGGCACGCGCTCAACGTCATCCATCAGCGCTTTTTCGAGACACGCAAGTCGCTGGCGCTGGTGGTCGTCGGCGTGGGGAACATCGGCGGCGCGCTGCTGCGGCAGGTGCACGAACAGCGGACGTATCTGCGCGGCAAGGGGTTCGATCTCAAGGTCATCGCGGTCGCCAACAGCCGGAAGTTCGTGCTCGACGCCGACGGTCTGAATCTCGAGCGCTGGCGCCCGGAGCTGTCGAGCTCCCGCCGCAAAACCGATCTGCGGCAGCTGGCGAGGCTCGTCGGTCAGCTGAAGCTGACCAACGCGGCGCTCGTCGATTGCACGGCCAATTCGGCAGTCGTCGACGTCTATCCGGAGTTCGTGGAAGCCGGCCTGCACGTCATCACGCCGAACAAGCGCGCGAACGTGCTGCCGTGGCCGCGCTACGCGGCCCTGTTGGAGCTGCTGGAGCGCCGGCAGAAGCACTTCCTCTACGAGGCGAACGTCGGCGCCGGCCTTCCCGTGATGTCCACAATCCGCGATCTGATCGCGAGCGGCGATCGCGTCGACAGGATCGAGGGCGTGCTATCTGGAACGCTCAGCTATCTGTTCAACAATTTCGACGGCACGACGCCGTTCAGCGCGCTGGTGCGCCAGGCGCACGCGAACGGCCTGACCGAGCCCGACCCGCGCGAGGATCTGTCAGGTGAAGACGTCGGCCGCAAGCTCCTGATCCTTGCGCGCCAGATTGGCTGGACCATCGACATGCGCGACATCGAGGTCGAGAGCCTCGTGCCCGCGGGGAAGAAGGGCGGCGACGGCTGGCTCAACGCGCTCGACGGCCAGCTCGCCCCGCGTCTCAAGCGGGCCCGCGCGCGAGGCGCCGTCCTGCGCTATGTCGGCACGCTCGAGCGCGGCCGCGGCCGCGCCGGCATCAAGGAGTTCCCCCGGGACCATTCATTCGCCACGACGCGCGGCAGCGACAACGTGATCGCGTTCACGACCAAACGCTACGCGCACACGCCCTTGGTGCTGCAGGGGCCGGGCGCCGGCGCGGACGTCACGGCGATGGGTGTCTTCTCCGACGTCCTGAAGCTGCTCCACTACCTGCCTGAGTAGCTCGTCGTCTCGTCTGCTCGTCGTCTCGTCGTCTCGTCGTCCGCTCGTCGTCCGTCTGCTCGTCGTCTCGCTTGCCTCGCCGAAGCGCGAAGTGCGAAGGCGGGCCTCTGTAGCGCGAGGCTTCAGCTGAGCGGTACAATGCTGTCCGCATGCCTAGAGCACTGATCGCAGACGACGACGTGGCGGTTCTCGGTCTGTTACAACGGTGGGTGACGTCGGCGGGCTACGAGACGCGCACCTACTCGACGTTCGAGGAAGCGCGGCGCGCCGTGAACGAATGGAATCCCGACCTGCTCGTCACGGATGTGCGGCTCGGCGACTTCAATGGCCTCCAGCTGGTGCTGGAAGCCAAGGACAGGAACCCTGCAGTCGTGCCGGTCGTCATCACCGGCTTCGACGATAGCGTCCTGCGCGCCGATTCGGTCGCGGCCGGCGCGAAGTTTCTCGTCAAACCGCTCGGCGTAGATCAATTCCTCGACGCGATCAAGCGCTGACGCTCCTCAGCTCGCCTGCCTCGCCGAAGCTCGAAGAGCGAAGGCGGGCCTCAATGCCATGCGCCTGGCGGCAGGTAATGGAACCGAACCAGGTAGACCTTCTTGCCTTTGCCGTGCCTGGCCACCTGCAGCAGATCCTTGACGCTCTCGAATCCCGACTCGCGCGCGAGGTCGTAGGTGATGTCCTTGATGCGGATCGCCTCGATCGAATCGACGACGATGTGGCCGCCCTGATCATCGCCCATCGGGTAGCGGCCGCCGGCCTTGACGCGCGGTCCCTGCCAGATCCGGATGCTGCAGCGGATGCGGCCGCTGCGGACCCGGGGCCGAAGGCGTTTGGTGAAGATCATTTTCGCGCCTTGAGGATGAACGTCGTCGGCATCATGCGAGCGCGCGCCACCGAGTACCAGCGCGCGGGATCGACGTGCGCTTCGGTCGCGAGGCGCTCGTTGGGTGATGATTCGACGAGCGCCTCGATCCGCAGGCCCGCCTGAGCGATCGCTCCGACGAACGTGCCGAGCGTCCGGCGCTGGATCACGATCGGCACGCCTTTCCAGGAGGCGTGCTCGCGGGCGCCCTCGACGTGGTACGACTCGGCGACCGTATACTGCGCGCCGTTCCATTCCAGGCATCCGTACGCCGGATGCTCGCCGCTCAGTATGAAGCTGCCGCCGGGCCGCAGATAACGGCTGACCAGCGCCATCGTGGCCGGTAGATCGGTCGTCCATCCCAGGCCGTAGATCGAGAAGACCAGATCGAAGTGTCCGGCGGGAAGGCCGGGATCGACTTCCATCGGCGATTCGATCAGCCGGACGCGCGACGCGAACAGCGACGCGATTCCATCCCGCGCGATTCGTCGCGAGCGCTCGCTCGGTGTCGGTTAGATCGAGGCGGCGAGCCACCGAAGTCCGTAGGCGGCGCGGTAGCGGAGGCGGGCCCATTCGCTGACCAGCAGGCCGTGCGCGCGGGCGATGGGGGAGCA
>Ga0081539_10003408_pt1 | contig 19595 bp, 10 predicted proteins | sample TabmetS4T2R2_FD_71023 | JGI IMG/M metagenome (GOLD analysis project Ga0081539, IMG submission 71023) | Tabebuia heterophylla rhizosphere microbial communities from the University of Puerto Rico - S4T2R2 | ecosystem: Host-associated > Plants > Roots > Rhizosphere ...
TCGTACACCCGGACGACCTCCACGGTTTCTGTCGCCCCGGCGGTGACCCGGGCGCGCAGGATCAGGTCCGCCGTGCGGTAGACGGTGGTGCCGGCCGTGGGATCCAGCAGGCGCAACCGGTATGTGCCACCGTTGCCGCCGGAGACGGCGACGGTCATCTCCTGGGTGACGAACAGGCTGAGGGCGGCCGGTGCGCCGGGCGCCTGCCAGGGCAGCGGGGTGCCGCCCGCGGTCACGGTCAGCGCGCCGACCTGGATCGTGCGGGTGTGGAACTGGACGCCGGCGTTCTGGGCGCCGTTGTCCCTGCCGGTCGGGAAGGTGACCCCGGCCCGCCACGCGCCGGCCTGGCAGGCGACGAAGTAGACGCCGCTGTTGCGGGCCACGTCCGCGCGGGTCGGGATCTGCAGCAGCGGCGACGGCCGGAACCCGGCCACCGCCCCGGCCGCGGCCTGCGCGAGTTCCGCCGGGTACTCCAGCCCCACGATGACGCCGGCGGGCGCGGTGAACCGCCACCGGTCGTCCCATGGCGTGACCGGGGTCTGCGCGCTGATCAGCGCCGGGTTCTGGGTGGCGACGTGGCTCCCGGGAGCGAATACCGTGGCGAGACCCGCCTCGAGGCTGGCGAACACGTCGTTCCAGCGCCAGGACTCCCACGTCCACATGCGCAGGAACTCGCCCTCGAAGATGCGGTAGTTGCCGGGCGCCTCGCCGTGGTCGCCCTCCGAGGCGGCGAAGCGCGGGTCGCCGCTGCGGGTGATCGTGGTGTAGAGGTCGCCGCCGTTCCATGAGGCGGACTGTTCCATGCCGCCGTTCGAGCCCGACTGGAACACGCTCTGCCACCAGACGTACCCGAAAAGGGGTGTCCAGGTGCGGTTGGACACCGCGTAGCGCACGCCCCGCGCGATCCAGGCCAGCACCGTCTTGAACGTGGATCCGTCGGCCGGCTGGGTGAATCCGGTGCCGAGCGTCAGCGCGCGCCACGGGTCGAACAGGTAGCGGGTGGCCCGGCGGATGCGGATCGGGGTCTCGTAGAAGCCGGTGTCGAACCACTGCATCGCCGGGTCGTCGTCGTTGCGCAGCCGGGAGATGCGCAACGTGTCCGGGTCGGCGCCGTCCAGGTCGATGGCCTTGTCCAGCAGGTAGCGGGGCGGCGTGCCGTCCAGCGCGGTGGTCACGTGCGCGGTCAGCGAATGCCCGGTCCCGGTCGATCCGGTCCACTTGACCGCCAGCAGATCGAGAGCGGCGAACCCGGGCGGATCCCCGGGTACGGAGATCACGGTGGTGCCACCGGCCTCCAATGTGGCCGCCCGGTACGTCCGCAGGTCCCAGGCGTCGTCCGGGTCCTTGCCCTGCCCGCGCCACAGCCGGATCCGGGCGCCGGCCGGGTAGTTCGGGACCGGGTCGCGGACGGTCACGTCGTTCGGGTGCAGCTCGGTGACGACGGTGCGCATCGAGTCGTCGGCGGTGGCGTTGCTGTCCACGATCACTTCGCGCCCGACGGCGAGGTACAGCTTGGCCAGCCCCGCCGGGTCGGTGGTGTGCAGGCGGACCCGGCCCGGGTCGGTGACGGTGACGTCGACACTGGACGTGGCGGCGAAGTCGATCAGGCGTCCGAGCCGCCAGAACAGCCCGATCAGGCCCTCCCAGATCAGGCCCGTGGTGAACTCCATCAGGTGCGCGTTGCTGATCAGGTCGACGATCCGGAAGATGCGCAGCCAGACGTCGCCCTGCGGGTCGGTGTGGTGCAGGGTGCGGGCCCTCGCGCCGCCCGTACCGAGGCCGTCCGGGGGCAGGTTCTGCACCCAGAACTTCCCGCCCTCGGCCTGGTCGACGGCGGTGATCACGGTACGCCAGGCCCGGCCGTCCACCTGGAACTCGACGACCTCACCCGCGCCCAGCCGGAACTGCCCGGTCGGCGCGGCGAGCCGGAACCCCTGCGGGCGCGGGCGGTCGCCGGTCTGTTCCGGCAGCACCGCGACGTCCTCGAACGGGGACGCCTCGAACTTGCCGGATCCGCCGCGCAGATCCCACAGCGCGTCCCCGATCGCGCCGAGCGGCAGGCCGAGGAACAGCGGTCCCCACATCGACGCCTGCACGGTGTGCCGCAGCTCGTGCTCGCGCAGCGCCTCCAGCGCCGTGAAGATCCATTTCGGGTTCTCCGGGTCGGCGGGCAGTTGCAGCGCCTGCTGTTTGAGGCTGACCGCGGTCTGCGCCACGTCGGCCAGGGCGTCCAGCACCATCGCACCGGCGGCCAGGCCGGGCTGGTCGTCGATGCGGACCTCGTCGCCGAGCAGGTGCCAGCGGGCGCTGACCGGGTCGGTCGCCGCCGCGCTCGCTATCCGGACGTACCCGGTCAGCGGCGCGGCGGGCAGCGTGGACGTCCGGATCGAGATCGCGTTCACGGCGGTGATCCGGGCGACGAACACCGCGCCGTTGATGTCGATGCCGAGCGGGCCGGCGATCGCGCTGGTTCCGGTGATCCAGCGGTGCTGGGAGACACCGCCGGCCGGCGCCAGGACCTGTGAGGTACGGGCGGGGTCGGTGACCTGCCGGGCCAGCGGCGGCCAGGCCGGTGCCAGCCGCTGCACCGTGCCGGGGTTGCCCGCGACGCCGGCGATCGGGCCGGGACCGCCCTGCAGGGTGAGCCGGCCGCCGTCCGGTGCGGCGGCCAGCACCCACTCCTGGGTGGTGCCGCCGATCACGATCTGCACGATGTCCCCGGCGACCCAGTCGGGCAGCAGGACGGGTGCGCCGGCGCTGGTGCCGGTCAGCCGTACCGTGCCGTCCACCCGGACGACGTCGTAGCGGCGTTCCCCGGTGCCCAGCGTGCAGACCCGGCGGATCGGGTCGTTCGGCGTCCCGGCCGGCCGGTCCAGGGTCACCGTGAGCGCGAGGTCGGCGACGCACACCACGGCGGTGGCCGCGCCGGACACCGCGAGCAGGTCGCCGGCCCGCAGGTTCGGGTCCGGGGACGGGCGGGTGAACGTGGTGTTGCCGTCGCGGGTCAGGCCCGCCACCGCGGGCACGGCGGCCGGCACGGCGACGGTGCGCAGCCGCAGCAGCGCGTCGTTCGGGATCGTCGCGGCCGCGTCCCCGGCGGTGAACTGGGCGATCCGCAGCGGCCCGGACAGCGTGCCGGCGTGGCTGCGCGCCCCGGCGGGGAACGTGAACCGGTCCACCGTCCACGGTCCACCCCCGCCGGCCGGGTTGGCGATCGTCAGGTGGACGGCGCGGGTCTCGGCGCCGGTCACCACCGCCAGCGCACCGCCCACGTCCAGGCCGACCACGTTGCCGCCGAGGGCGGTGTTGACCGCCAGGCTGGTCACCGCGTCGCCCGCGCCGGGCGGGACGGTGACGGTCAGCGGGCCCCGGGCGGCCCCCGCGGTGAGGATGTCGACCACCGGATCGCCGGCGCCGGGCAGTCCGAGCGCGGTCGGTGTGGTGTCCAGCGTGAGCAGGTCCTGGTTGTTCGGGATGTCGTCGGCGACCGCGGTCACCCGGGCCAGCCGGTTCCCGCCGCCGCGGGTCAGGCGCAGCACCGTGCCCTGCCCGACGGCGTTGTCCGCGACCCGCAGCCTCTCGTCCGGTTCCAGGGTGGCGGCCACCGGCACCGGGGCGCCCAGCGGGACGACGGTGGCCCCGGCGGTCAGCGGCGTCTGCGCGGTCACCGGCACGTGGCTCTCCACCACGTCGATCGGGGCCAGCGCCAGGCTGTTCAACCGGGCGATGCTGCCGGGCGTCCAGGCCACGGCGGTGTCCGGCAGTTGGAGCCGGGTGGTGTCGCCGCCCAGCGCGGGCAGGTTTTGCGGGCCGGCCGGGTCGCGGGTCGCCCACTGTGCCGTGTACGACCCGGGGGCAGGCAGCGTGAGGGTGGCGTTGCCGGCCTGCACCGATAGGTCGGTCGACGTCCCGCCCGGGTTGGCCTGCACGGCGGTGACCAGGGTGAGGACGCCGCCGAGCCGGATCACGTCGCCGTCGGCGGTGGCCGCGTCCACCCCGGAGTAGGTGAAGACCTGGGCGGTGACGCGCAGGGTGATCTGCGCGCACGCCGCGCCCGGGGCGCATTCCTGCACCGCGGTGGCGCGCGAGTGCATCGGGATCGGCCCCGCGGCGGGCGCGTTCGGGTCGGTTCCGGGCAGGTTGACGCCGGCGCTGCGGATCTGCCGGAACATGTGCAGGTTGCCGCCGGTGAGGACGCGGTCGCGGCCGGTGCCGAGGATCGGGTCGTGGGTGGTGCCGCCGGCGATGTCGTACTGCCGGGTGGCGGCGGCCCGGGTGTCGATGCCGTCGGCGATCATCGTCCAGGTGTCGACGGCGTCGGCGGCGCGGTTGTCGCCGCGGGTGATCCGCAACAGCGATCCGGGGCGTGTCTGTGCGTACGGGGTGCCGGGTTGCAGGCTGGCCACGTTGCCGAGAGTGTCCCACTCGCGGCGGCGTCCCCAGATCGCGTTCTGGAACGTGAACGTGCGGTTGGCGGACATCCACCCGGCCATCAGCTCGGAGCCGATGTCCTGGCGTTCGGATTCCTCGAAGCTGTAGTTCGACGGCAGCCAGAACTCCCACCACGAGTCGAAGGCGCCGCGCGGGTCGAAGCCCAGCGCCGGCAGCCAGGCCAGGATGGTGGCGAAGGAGAAGTTCACGAACGGGTGGATCCACAGCCAGTTGATGGTGTGCGCGGGCAGGTGCCAGGTGAGGCCGCCGAGGATCTGCCACAGCACGGTGCCGGCCGAGACGGCGCCGTTGGGGTCGACCCGCCGCACCGGGTCGAAACCGCAGATCGCGTACGGGTTGGCGCGCTCGTCGCGTTCCTGGGAGAGCGGCCCGTCCGCGCCGAGCAGCAGCCGGCGCCGGTCGGTGTCGTCGCCGTGGTACGGGTCGGCGGACAGGAACTGCCAGGTGGCCGGGTCCGCGTCGCGCTGGGTGAGGTGGACATAGCCGGTGCGCTCGTCGGCGAAGTGGAACCACAGCGCCGGATGCCCGGCCGGGCGTTCCTCGGCGTACGGGGTGGCGGGCAGGTCGTGGACCCGCCCGTCCGCGTCGAGGTAGCCGACCGGGACGCCGTTGGGCGCGGTGACATAGACCGCTTCGGCGCGTGCACCGACCGGGCCGTCGAAGGCGGCCAGGCAGCGGTGCCGGTCCCAGAGGTACGTCCGAAGTGGCACCCCGGCGGGATCGGTGACGGACCACAGCCGGCCCTGCAGGTCGCGGTGTTCCAGCCGGGTTTGCTGCCCGTCGACGGTGCGGGACACCCGGCGGCCGAAGCCGTCGTAGGAGTACCGGACCGTCCAGCCGGCGTCGTCGGCCACCGCGACCAGCCGGTCCAGCGCGTCCCACGCCAGCCGCCGGGTACCGGCCGGGCCGGTCTGCCGGATGCGGCGTCCGTCCTCGTCGTAGCCGTACGTGGTGCGCCCGTCCGGGTCGCGGCGGCTGCGGATCCGGCCGTCGGCGCCGTGCAGCAGCTCCACCCGCCCGGCCGGGGCGTCCACGGCGACCAGGTCGTCCCCGGCGAACGTGTACCGGGTGCGGCCGTGCCCCGGATGGCGGTGTTCGACCACGCGGCCCCGGTCGTCGAAGCGGTACCTGTCCCGCCCGAGGGTGAGCTTGTCGTCGCCGTGGCGCGCGGGCCAGTCCGCGCCCGTCGCGAACAGGCCGTCGGGGCCGTGCCCCACGTCGCCGGCGGCCCAGCGCAGCACCCGGGTGTCCGGCCCGTCCGCGCGGGCGGCCAGCACCTGATCGCCGAGCAGTAGCCGGTGAACCTCGCCGTCGGGATCCCGTTCGATGCGCACCGGCCGAGCCGTGCCCGGGATCGTCCACTCCTCGGCGTCGCGGTCGCGGTGCTGGGCCAGTAGCAGGCCGTCGCGCAGCACCTCGGTGCGCGTCTCGTCCTGGCGCAGCGCGGTCGCCCCGCCCGGGTCGTCCACCACGGTCCAGCCGTCGTCCAGGTCCCGGCGCCGGTGGTGTACCCGGTCCCCGAGCAGGGCGGTCGCGCGGCCGTCGGAGTCGCGCAGGACAGACAGCCCGGTCATCGCACCGATACCCCCACGTCGATGCGCACGTTCAGATCGGCTGTCGAGCCGAGCGAACGCAGCAGGTCCGCGAGCCCGTCGAGGACGATGTCCACGGCGGCGGTGAGCTCGGTCAGCACCTCGGCGGCGGCGTCCGTGATCACCGTGACGCTCGCCTGGAGGTCCACGGTGGCCAGCTGGTCGCCGAGCTCGCCGAGCTGGTCGGCGAGCGGCTGCAACCGACGCCCGGGGGCCAGGGCGGCCACCCGCGCGGCGAGACCGTCGAGATCGGACAGATCGCCGAGCAGCACGGACGGGTCCAGGGCGCGCAGTGCGTCGGCGACCACGACCAGCGCCTCGGCCACCCGGCCGGCCAGCGCCACCGGGGACCACGCGGCGAGCCGGGCGCGGATGGCCAGGAACAGCGGGCGCAGGTCACGGCCGATCTCGGCCGGGTGCATCCGGTCCAGTTCCTGGCGTACCAGCAGCAGCAACCGGGCCAGCCGTTCCATGATCGCGGCGGGGCCGAGGGCCGCTAGGCGCGCCTCGACGTCGGCTTGCAGGCTCTCCAGCGCGTGGGCGAGCGCGTCCCCGACGGCCAGGATGCGCTCGGCGGCCTCCTGGGCGAGGGCGTCCAGCGCGGTGGCCACCGGTTCGGGGTCGAGCTGGGCCAGGAACGCGTCGATCGGGCCGCGGCCGGTGATCTCGGCGGTCAGCGCGCCGGGTATCGCGGCCAGGACGCCGGTGCTGAACGCGGACAGCTCACCCCCGACGCCGGCGAGGTCGGCGGCGCAGGCGTCGACTCGGGCGGCCAGCGCGCGTACCGCCGGGGTGCGGGCGTCGAAGACGGCGGCCGGTGCGGTCGTGGCGTCGAGCCGGTGACGGGCGGCGGCGCGGTCCCAGGACACCCGCAGCCGGGCCGCGCTCTGCAGCCGCAGCGGCACCACGGCGGCGCCGGCGGCCGCGTCGAAACGGGCGTGCAGGTCCTCGGGGATCACGCGGGTGGACAGCCCGGCGGTCAGCGCGTGCAGTTCGCGGAACGCGGGCACCAGCACCGCGTCGTCGACCGGGCGCAGCGCGGCGCGGACCCGGTCGAGCACCGCTCCGAGGGCGCGGATGGCATCGCCGGGGCGGTACAGCGCGGCCGGGCGGTCGGCGGGCGGGGCCGGTTCGGCGGGCAGCGCGGGTGGCGGTGTGCCGCCCGCCGGTGGCGGCTTGGCCTCGCTGCCGAGCCGGTTGGCGGCGGTGGTGACGACCTGCTGCAGCGGCGCGCCGGCGGCCTCGAACCCGGCCAGCATCCGATCACCGACGCCCTGCAGGTCGATGCCGCCGATCCGGCCGAGCAGCTGGTCGTACACGCCGGCGACCGGGGCCAGCAGCCGGGTGGGGTCGAGCCGGTCCAGCTGGGCCAGCACCTCCTGGAACACCTGCTCGGCGCCGGCCACGTGCGGGCGGGGGTCGAGCGACTCGACGGTGGCGGCGGCCGTGGTGACGGCGGCCGAGACGCCGGAGAGCAGAGCGGCCGGGTCGAAGTCGGCCAGCGCCTGCGACACCCGCAGCACCGGCGCGTCCAGCTTGGCGATCAGGGCCAGCGGCAACGCGTCGCGCAGCAGCGCGGCGACGTCGGTGAGCAGGTCGGTGACCTCGGCGGGCAGCTCGATCCGCAGTTCCGCCACGGCGCGGGAGGCGGGCTCGGCGATGATCGCGCCCAGGTCGATGCTCTGCAGCGTGTCGGCGGCCTGCTGCAGCACCGGGCGCAGCGCGTCCGGCATGACGCCGCCGCCCAGTAGGCCCTGCACCGCGTCGGTCAACTCGGTGACCGCGTCGACGCTGCGCTGCGCGGCGCCGGGCAGGTCGATCTCGCCGCGCAGCGTCACCACCGCGTCGATCTCGCCGGTGAACCCGGCGACCGCGGCCTGCACCCGGGACAGCACCGGGGTGACCGCGCCGACGGCCGTGTCCAGGGCGCCGCTCACGTCGTCCAGCAGGTGCTCGAGCTGATCGACGGCGTGCTGGACGTCGGTGACGACGCCGCCGACGGCCTGCTGCACCCGGCCGACGACGTCGCCCTCGACGACCGTGCGCAGCTGGGCGACGGCGTCCTCGACCGCTTTCGGGACCGCGTCGATGCCGAGCGCGTCGACCCGGTCGATCAGGTCGTCCACGGCCTGCGCCAGTCCGGCACGGAACGCGCGGGTGGGCAGGGCGGCCAGCAGTTCGGCGAGCCGGGCCTCCACCGCGTCCAGCAGTTCCGGGATGCCGCCGAGGCCGGCCTCGACGAAGGCGTGGGCCTGGGCGGCGAACCGGGCGACGCCGTCGAGGATCGCCTGGTCCGCGACGGCGGCGATCATCGCCCGGATCTCGCCGATGTCGGCGGCCAGCTGCCGGGTCAGCGCGTCGAGGCGCACGGTCGGCACGGCGGGCAGCAGGCCGAGCTGGCGGCGCAGCTCGGCGGTCCAGCTCCCGCAGCCGAGCCCGTCCAGCCAGGCGCCGACCGCGGCGGCGTGGGCGTCGAGCGCGGCGGTGGCGGCGGCCCGGGCCCCGGCCAGGTCGGCGTGGGCCTGCGCGGTGGGGCTGTCCATCGCGGCGAGCGCGTCCAGCGCGGCCGACCAGCCGTTCAGGGCGGCCAGCAGCGCGTCCGGGGCCGGCAGCCGTCCGAGCCGGGTGTCCAAGAGGTCGACGTGGGCGCGCAGCTGCCGCAGAGCGGGTAGCGGCAGGGGGATCAGGATCGGGGCGAGCGCCTCCAGCACGGCGGTGGCGTCCCCGGTGGCCACCAGCCCGTCGATGCCGGCCACCGCGGCCCGCAGCTCCGCGACCGGTGCCAGCCGGTTGGGCAGGTCGACGCTGTCCAGGACCAGGTTGACCACGTCGCCGAAGGAGCCGCCGGTGATCGACGGCAGCGGCGAGCCGCCTCGGCTGGGTTTACTTGCGGCGCCTGGTCCTTCGGACGGCGCGGAGAACCCGCGCAAATCCAGGCCGAAGGAGCCGCCGGCCGAGGCCGAGCCGAGGTCCAGCGGCGAGATGCCGGGCGCGGTCAGCGCGAGCACGCGGTCGGCGAGTCGGCCGATGGTGTCGAGGGTGTCCAGCAGGTCGTCGAGCCGGCCGAGGGGCCCGAGGTCCAGCTCGCCGGCCACTTGCCGCAGCGCGGCCTCCAGCGGGGCGAGCAGCGTGGCCGGGTCGGCGAGCAGGCCGGTGCCGAGGTCGGCCAGCGCGGCGCCGAGGTCCCCGGTGGCGAGGGTGGCCGCGTCGCCGGAGAGCAGGGCTCTCAGCACCTCGTCGGCGTCGATGTGGGCCAGCAGCGCGCCCTTGGCCTCGCCGACCGGGGTGCTCAGGTCGAGCGAGGCGCGCACGTCGACGGCGAGGCTCACGTCAGGCCCTCCCCAGCGTCAGGGTGGCGGTCCACGCGGCCCGCAGCGTGGCCACCTCGAGTTGCAGGTCGCGGGCGCAGTCCAGGCGTACGGCCGGGGCGGTGGTCACGGCCTGCCGCAGGGCGGCCGGCCAGCTGGTGACGGTGTCGAACGCCGGGCCGGGTCCGGCCAGCAGCGTGTCGGTGACGGCGCCGGCGCGGGCCAGCAGCGGCGGTACCGGGCCGCCGGGGTCGTCGACGAAGAGGGCCAGGGCGGGGGTCTGGCCGGCCGCGGCCTGCCAGGTGGTGCCACCGTCCTCGCTGATCATCACCGGTCCGGGTGGCCCGTCGTCGGCCCACAGCAGCCGCCCGGCGCTGGCGTGCACCACGATCCAGCAGCCGCCGGCCGGGACGGCGGCCGGCGGCAGCGGCGGGACGTCGACGGTGTGCCACGCGGGGACCGCCGCGGTGGCCAGGGGCGCGACCCCGCCGGGGGCCAGGGTGGGCCCGGGGCCGCCGGCGTCGGCGCGCAGCTCGACGACCAGTTCGCCGCGGACGGCGGCGGCGAGCACCCCGACCCGGACCAGCGGCCGGTCCTCCAGCGCGGCGGCGGTCAGGTGCCGGGCGACGTACCGGGTGTCGGTGGCCACCGTGCCGGTGCGGGCCGGGTCGGCCAGCGGGGACGGGGAGCCGGCGGTGCGGCGTACCGGGCCGGCGCTGCCGGTGAGCCGGGCGGTGAGGGTGTCCGGCGGTGGGTCCCCGGCGACGCCGGCGGGCAGGTCGGCTCCGGTGCCGGCGAGCGGCACGCGCGCCGGGTCCTTCTGGTGCCGGGTGCGGGCGCGGGACAGGCCGCGGGTGGACAGCATCAGCCGGACCCGGCCGGGGGCGGTGGCGGTGAGCGTGGCGTCCAGGGTGACCGGGCCGGGGGTGGCGGCGGCGTCGTTCAGCAGGCCGCCGAGCACCGGGGCCAGCGCGACGGTGTCGGCGGCGGTCAGTGGCGGGTCGTGCTGCCACGCCAGGACCGGCGCGGCGGCCGGGCCGACGGTCAGGCGCAGGCCGCGTGGCGGGGCGGCGTGCACCACCTCGGCGCGGCCCTGGACGGTGACCGGCTCGAGGTGCAGCGGGTCGTCGCCGGTGCAGAACCGCAGCTCCACCCGCCCGGCCCGGATCGGTGTCCGGCAATCGAGGGTGATCAGGGCCGGCGTGCCGGTGGTGCGGCCTTCGGGGAGCTGGTCGCCGTAGAGGCCGGAGCTGTCCGGCGGGCCGAAGCCGGGGAAGCCGCGGGTGGGTAGCTTGGCGGGGCCGCGGCGGGGCCCGGCGGACAGGACCGCCCGTACCGAGGTGTATTCCGGGTTGTCCGGGTCGTCCTCGGCCGGCGGGGTGGTGACCCGGATGCCGCCGTGGTCGAAGGCGTACCGGGTGTCGCCGTCGCGGGGCAGGACGAGACCGAAGACCCTGATCCGGCGTACGTCCTGGTCGGCGTCCAGGTCGGTGGCCAGGACCGGGCCGGTGGCCTGCGGGATCGGCACCGTGGTCTCCAGGTCCAGCGGGGTGATCGACAGCGACACCAGCTCGACGTCGGCGCCGAGGGTGGTGGCGCCGCCGGGATCGGTGGCCGGGACGGGCGCGGCCAGCGTGAAGCGGAGCGGCACGCTCCCCCCGCCGGCACCGAACTCGACGTCCACCGGCTCGCCGAACTCGGCGCCGATCAGCCGGCTCGCCCGCTCCGACAAGGCCGCGGTCACCGGGTCACCTCCACCGGCACCGATCCGAGCGGCAGCGACGCCCCGTCCGCGGTGGTGACGCGGAAGGCCAGCTCGTCCCGGCCGGCCACCGGGCCGGCGGTGTAGGTCACCGCCACCCGGCCGCCGGTGACCGGCACCGGCGCGGCGGGCACCGACCCGGCCGGCGTATCGCCGCGCGGCACGACGGTGACGGTGACCTCGCGGGCCGCCGGCGGCGGGTCCCCCGGCGCGTGCGGGTTCAGCACCACCGAGCGCATGTCGAGTTCGGCGGCGATCTCGACCGGGGCGCCGGCCCGCACCCGGACCGGGGTGGCGCCGCCCGGCGGACCGGCGAGGCGGATCACGATCGGGCCGATGACCTCCCCGGCCTGCGGTGCGGCGGTCCGTGGCCAGACCAGCGCGTCGACGTCCAGGTCGATGCGGTGGTACGGGACCGGAGCGGCCGCCGCTGGGTCCTCGGGGGTGGCCCAGGCGACCGGGCGGACCTCGAGCACCCGGTAGCCCTCGGTGAGGTCGTCGGCGGGGAAGCCGGCGCCGGTGGCCACCGGGGCGTCCTCGCAGCGCCACCACAGCACCGTGGCGGCCTCCAGCGCGTCGGAACGGCCGTCCGGACCGGCGGCCGCCCCGACCGTGAGGACCGCGCGGACGGTCACGCTGCTGACCCGTTGCGGCGTGCGGGGCAGCAGCTCGGCCGGCAGCCGCGTGCCGAAACGCGGGAACGGGCGCACCGTGGCCACGCTGACCGCGGCCGTGGTGACCGCGCCGCCCACCGTCGCGACGCCGGTGCCGACGTCCAGGTCGGCGGTGGACAGCAGGGTGGCCAGCCGCTGCTCCATCCGTGCCGCGCTCATCCGCCACCACCCAGCCGGTTGACCGGCACCACCACCGTGCCGGGTTGCACCTGCACGCCGCCGCTGGTGCCGACCCGGCGGGACAGGTCGCCGAGCCGGCCGTCGAAGCCGCTCAACTGCCGGCGCAGGTCGAGGACGTCGGACTCGACCGCGGCCACCGCGTCCTGCGCGACGATCCGGATGCGGGCCTCCAGCTCGCTGCGGATCGCGGCGGTACGGGCGTCCACGGCGGCGGCCACCGCGGCGTCACGTTCGGCGCGCAGCACACTCGCGGTCCGGTCGATGCGCGCGGCCAGGTCGGCGGTGACGCGCTGGGCGACGGCGTCGATGGCGCCGGCGCGTTCGATGGCCTCACGCCCGGCGTGGGCGGTGATCAGTCCCTCCAGCCGGCGGCTTTCCGCGGCGGCGGCGTCGGCGCGTTCCCGGCGCAGGGTCGCCCCGAGTTCCGCCTGGCCGCGCCGGTTCACCTCGACCGCGGCGGTGACCTCGTCGATGCGCCGGACGAGGTCGCCGCTCATCTGGGTGAGCAGCACGCCGACCTCGTCCGCCGAGATGGTGCCGGTGGTGACGCGGGCGTCGAGGTTGTCCACGCGGGCCGCGAGGTTCGCCAGGTCGGCCGTGGTGACCTGCGGCTCGAGCCGGGCGATCCGGTCGTCGACGAGCTGGACCGTGTCGGCCCGGATCTGGTCGCGGGCGGCGGCGAGCCGCTCGGCGGCGGCCGCGGCGGCGATGTCGGACAGCCGCCCGGTCAGCGCGTCGACCTGGCTGCCGACCGCCCGGGCCACGTCCGCGTCGAGGCTGCCACGCAGGTCGGCGAGGCCCTGCGCGACGGTGGCGGCGGAGTCCCGGGCGATCTCCTCCGTGGACGCCAGCACCTCGGCCCGCAGGTCGTTGGTGACGGCGGTGCGGATCGGCGCCGGGTCGACGACGAAGGTGTCGAACCGGGAGTCCAGGATCGGGCCTAGCTCGTCGTCGCTGACGCTGCGGTCGGCGACGTCGGCGAGCCGGCGGGTGAAGCCGCCGAAGGTCAGCACCTCGCCGTTCTCGTCCCGCCAGGCGTCGCGGAATTTGCCCAGCTCCTGGACGGTGCCGGTCAGCTGGCCGAGGTCGACCCCGTCCAGCTGCCGCCGCAGCACGAGCACGTCGGCCACCTCGGTACGCACCGAGCCGAGCAGCGTACGCAGGTCGCCGACCTCGGCCTTCAACCCGGTCGTGCCGGCCACCCGCTGGTCCACCAGCCGCAGGTCGCTGCCCTGGCGGGACAGGTCGGTCTCGGCGCGGCGCAGCCCGGCGAGCAGGGCGTCCAGCCGGGCCTCCACCGCGGCCAGCCGTTCGGTCGCCGCGGACAGCCGCCGCTCCAGCGCGAACCGGGTGGCGGCCTGCGCCGGGTCGGCGAACGGGCCGGACCGCAGCAGGTTCTGCACGTCCGGGGTGAGCTCCGCCATGCCCACCGACCCGGGCGGCAGCTCGCCCGGCGCCGGGCCGGCCGGCTCGGCGCGCCCGGCGGTGGACAGCCGCACCGCCGTGCCCAGGGCGGCGACCAGGGTGTTCCAGTCGTCGGCGCGCAGCGTGGTGCCGGGGGCGCGGCCGCCCAGCGCGGCGATCGCGTCCAGCAGGGCGCCGACGGCGGCGGCGCGTTCCTCGTCGGTGGCCATGGCGGCGCCCCTATCGGCCCAGGGCGCGGTAGAGCAGCACGCCCGACGTCTTGGCGTTGACCCGCCCGTACTGGTCGATCTCGCCGCCGACGGTGCGCGGCGCGGCCACCGTCGACTCCTCGGTGGCGACCACCAGGGTGCTCCGGAAGTGGTCGCTGTCCTCCAGCGGCGTCGGGTCGGGCTGGGCGTCGCGCAGGTCGCCCATCGCCTTGAGGATGGTGGCGTACGCGGTCTTCTTGCGCGCTCCCCACACCAGGGTGTCGGCGTCGGAGTACGCCTTGAGCTGGCCCACCGACTCGGCGACCGCGGCGCGGACCGGGTCGGGGACCACCCCGGCGGCGGCGAACGCATCGTCGACCTGCCGTTCGATCGCCAGGGTCTGCAAGGTGCGCTGGATGCGGGCCAGCTGCGCGCCGAACTGGTCGGCGAAGCGGCGCACGTTGCCGTTGACCTCGTCGATCTTCTCCGCGAGCTCGGGGTGGTCGTGGCCCTGCGGTGCGACCAGCCGGGTGAGTTCGGCGACCGCGCCGGCCAGGTCGGACAGCGCGCCGACCACGGCGTTCCAGTCCTCGCTGCGGATCGGGTCGCCGGGCTGTTTGCCGCCGGCCGGGCCGACCAGGTCGCGGGCGGCGACCGCGGCGTCGTGCACCGGAGTGAGGTTCGCGTCCGGGATGTCCCGGATCGGGGTGTCGCGGAACAGGTCCTCCGGCAGCGGCAGCGTGATCCGCGTGGGCAGCCCCTCGAACAGCCGGACCCGGCGCAGGTCGACCAACTCCCCGACGACGTTGGGGTGCAGCACGCGCACCTGGTAGGAGCCGGTGGCCAGCCCGCGTACCATCGCCGATCCGTCGAGGAACGGGGTCACCGTGCGCTTCTCGCCGGTCGTCTCGCTGATGATCTCCAGCGAGACGTCGCGCCGGGCCGGCGCGTACCCGCTGACCTGGATGTTGAAGGCGCCGTTGGCCATGGTGGTCCTCCCGGATGGGTCAGTCGGGGTCGCCGAACGGGAACGCGATCTCCCAGTACAGGGAGAGCTCCTGCTCGGCCCGCTTGTCGACGGGTTCGAAGGTGACGCGGTTGTAGAGCCGCCGCACGCCCTCGCCGCCCTGGTGCAGCAGCGCCGCCTCGGCGACCGGTCCGTGCAGGCCGGTGCCGTCCGCCGGATCACCCGCGGGCAGCACGGCGCGGGCGGTGACCAGGATCCGGCGGCCGTCGGCGTCGGCGGTGACGGTGAACGCCTCGGCGGCCAGCTCGACGTCCCGGGCTCCGGTGAGCTCCCCGGTGTCCGGTGCGGACGCGGCGAGTTCGGTGGTGGCGAACGGCGGCACCTCGGGTGCCGGGTTGGCGCCCACGGTCATCCGGTTCACCGGGCCCGCACCCTCGGCCCCGCGGAACAGGTCGGCGACCAGCTGCGCGCCGCCGGAGAGGACCGCGTTGTGCGCGCGGCGCCGGGCGAGGGTTGAGCCCGCGGCGTCGCGCAGCTCCACCACCAGCCAGGCACCGGATCGGCGCGGTGTGTCGGTTCGCATCGCTCACTCCAGTCGCGAGTGGTCCATCGGCGTGGCGTCCAGCAGCGCCCCGAACTGCGGTGCCGGGCTCGTCGCCGCCGGCGCGCCGTCGTGCAACCGCAGGCCCGCGCCCACCGCGACGCGGTCGCGCAGCGGCATCACCTCGCGCAGCGGCACCAGGTCGGTGCGGGCCCGGACGCCGGCGGCGCGCAGCTCGTCGACGCCCTGCGCGGCGAGCAGGCCGAGCCGTTCCCGGGCCTGCTCCCGGTCGGGCCACAGCGGCGGGTCGGCGGCCAGCACCCCGGCCGGGATGTGCACGTCGAACGCGGCCGGGGCGGGCGAGGTCCAGAAGAACTCGGCCCACAGCGGGGGCGGCTGGTACATCAGCGCGTCGTCCCACTCGTCCTGGTCGAAGCGGCCCTGGCGCAGCGACTCACGGGCGACGGCGAACATCACGGCGTCCAGCGCGGGCCGGTCGTACAGGCCGGCCGTGATGTACCAGATCGTGGTCTGCCCGGCCGGCAGCGTCAACGGCCGGGCCGGGCGGATCAGCTGGGCGCGGGTCAGGCTAGCCCCGGCGGTGAAGTCGGCGACGCTGAACAACAGGTCGGTACGGTCGACGCCGTCCAGGTCGGCGGTCAGCCGCGCGCTGCCGGGGTGCCAGCGCAGGTGCAGCCGGGAACCGGCGGGGATCGCCCCGGCCCAGCCGAGCAGGTATCCGCTGCCGGGGACGGCGAGCACCGGGGTGGCGGCGCGGGTGCCGGGCAGCGCCACCAGGTTGGCCTCGAGCACGGCGGGGTCCAGTCCGTCGTTGGCGGCGGTGAACCGGTCCAGCGGGGTCATCGGCCCGACGACGGTGCGGCCGGTCAGCGGCGGGTTCTCCACCAGCGCGGCCGGCGGCCGGCCACCGGCGGCGGCGATGTCCAGGCCGAGCCGGGTGCGGCCGGCGCGCAGCAGGTCGGTGACGTAGCCGAGGATCGCGGCGGTGGTGACCGCGCCGGCCAGCCGGGCCCGGCCGATCGCGACCAGCCGGTCGCGGAACAGGTCGGTGTCCTCCCAGTCCTCCAGCCGCCGGTCCAGCAGGGCACCCAGCCTGGCGACGTCGGCGCGGTCGATCGCGGTGGCCAGCCAGTGGGCGCGCTGGACGCGGACCCGTTCCTCGTCGACCGTCTCCAAAGGCAGCGCGAACTGGTCCAGCAGCCGGGTGAGCAGCGTCCCGGGCCGGGTGTCGTAAAGGGACGGCAGCCGGGCGGCCATCGCGGTGGCGCGGGTCATGACCGCACCTCCAGCTCCACACCGGACAGTTCCGGCCGTTCCCGCGCGTCCACCGGCCGCGGCGGCGACCCGAGGACGAGCTGCTCGAACCGGCCGTCGCGTTCGAGGACCACGGCGACCTCCTCCAGCACCAGGCCGTAGGCGGTGTCGTCGCGGACCGCGGCGGCGAACGCGGCGAAGTCCAGGACGCCGGCCCCGGCGAGCCACGCCTGGGCCTTGCCGCGGATCGCGTCGGTGGCCGCGGCGAGCGTGGTGGAGCCGACCAGCTGGACCGGGCCGATCACCCGGACCTGGAGGCGGACCTGCGGGCCGGGGGCGCCGGCGTCGGTGTACTGGGGCGGGGGCACGGCGATCGGGGTGATCGGGTGGGCGGACGTGCCGGCCGGCAACGCCACCTCGGCGAGGCCCGGCTGCCCGGCCACGGTGAAGGTCAGGTCCAGGTCGGCGATCCGGTCGTCGGCGAGGGCGAGGGCGGCGGCCCGGGGTGCGGCGAGGCGGCCGCCCGGTGGCAGCGCCGCGAGGGCGTCGGTGAGGCGCCCGGTCAGCCCGGTCCGGATGTCGTCCAGCTCGGCGACCGGGCGGCTGCTGCCGGTCAGGACCAGCCGGGCGACGTCCGCGGCGACGTCGACCTGGGCGGCGGTCTGCCAGATGACCCGGATGCCCGCCGGGCGGAGCCGGTCGACGGTGTCCTGCACCAGGGCGACGGTGTCCGGGTCGGCCGGGTCGGCCAGGGCGACGTCGAGGGTGACCGTGCCCGGCTTGCCGTCCGGGAACTCGGTGACGTTCAGCCCGGTGACGCCGTCGAGGCCGCCGACGCCGTGTACCAGCGCGTCCAGGGTGCCCAGGCCGGCGCCGTGGAAGGCCCGGCGGGCGCGGGCTCGCAGCGCGTCGTCGGTTTCCGGGCCGGTGGGCTGGAAGGTGGGCGCGCCGTTGGCCACGGTGTCGACGCCGGCCATGGACAGCGCCGGACGGTCCAGTTCGCCGGGGCCCACCAGCGGGGTGGTGCGGGACTCCCCGGCGACGGAGACCTCCACCGAGGATTCGCCGGCTTGCAGCGTCGCCTCCCGGGTGGTCAGGTAGCGGGCGCCCGTGGCGGATAGCACGACCGTGCCGACCGGGACGGTGACCAGGCCGGCCGTGCCGGGACGGCGTTGGAACCGGACCGTTCCGACCGGCACGTCGGCCGGGCGCCGTTCGATGCCGAGCAGCGCCACCACCCGGTCGAGGGCCCGGTCGGTGGCGGTGTCCACGAACGCCGAGTCGTACACCACCTGAAGCTGGGCTTCGGCGTCGGCGACCTCGCGGGCCAGGGTTTCCAGCAGGGTGCGGGTGACCGAGCCGACGCCCAGGTCGGTCAGCGGTACCGGCGGCACGTCCCGCGGCCAGTAGTTCACCTTCAGCAGCGATCCGCCGGCCGGGTGCGGGCGGCGGGGCCGGAACCGGACGGCGTCGAGCTCGTCGGGCCGGCCGGTGGAGCTGACCAGTTCCCAGTCGGCGTCGGTGAACCGCCAGGGCGTGGTGGATCCGTCCGCGTTCGGGATCTCGCCGGTGATGAGCGAGACCCGGCGCACCGGGCGGCGGGGCAAGAAGATCAACTGCCCGTCGCCGAGTACGCCGGGCAGGGTGATCACATCGCCGACGACGCCCTGGGTCACCGCGACGAGCACGTCGGCGACGATGTCCGGGTAGGCGCGGGCGGTGAACATCTCACAGCTCCACGGCGACGGCGAGGCCGATCGGCTCGCCCGCGGGCGTGCCGTCCAGCAGGGGTTGGACCACGGCGGTGAACCCGAGCGTGGCCGGGTCGGCGGTCGCCGGGTCGTCGAGGACGAGGGCGACCAGCACGGCACGGTTCTCCTGAGCCATCGCCTCCAGCACGTACCGGCGGGCGAGGAACCGGGCGGCCGGGTCGTTGGCGCGGCCGACGATCTCGCCCAGCCGGGAGCCGTAGCCGGGATGCCCGAGCGGCGCGAGCGTGCCCAGCGGGGTGAGCAGCCGCAGGATCAGCGACTGGGCCAGGTTCTGCCGGCCGGTGAGGGTGGCCAGGTCGGTGGGGTCCGGGGCGGTGCTGCCGTCCGGCAGCACGGCGGCCGTGACCCGCCGGCCGCGGCGGGCGAGCACCGGGCCGAGGTCGTGGGCGCCCCATTCGTCGGCGGCGAACAGCGTGGTCAGGGCCAGGTCGGTGCCGAGCCGCACCTCGCCGGTGCCGGTGGGCCGGGTCATCCGATCATCACCGTCCCGGCGGCGACGACCGTGCCGGCGGGCAGGTCGGCCGGGTCGTTGCAGGTCGTCGCCGTGTCTCCGGCGCGGGCCGCAGCCTTGCCGCCGATGGTGACGGTGGCCGATCCGGCCTGGACGGTGCCCCGGTTCGACGGCGGGCGCTGGAAGGCGGCGCCGGGCGGGGTCGGCAGGTGCGCCGGGGTGTTGGTCGCGGTCGACCCGACCACTGCGGCCGGCTGCCCGCCGACGGTCACCGTGGCGACCAGGGCGCCGTCGAGGACGCCGGTGAAGCTGTGCGGCAGCGGCACCGGGGTGCTGCCCGACGGGGATGGCACCAGGACGACATGCGTGTCGACGGCCACCACCTGGTGGTCCTTCGCGGCGGCGGGCGGCCCGGGCATGTCAGTTCAGCTCCACGGTCTGGCCCTGGACGGTCACCTGGGTGTCGCCGGAGATGTGCACCGTCCGCCCCTTGAGTGTCAGCGTTCCGGAGGCTTCGACCGTCACGTCGCCGTTGCCGTCCACGTCGACCTGGCAGTCGTTCACCGTCAGCGTCGCCCGGCCGGAGCCGCCGCCGGGCTGCCGCAGCGACAGCCGCGCGTCCCCGACGGTGAGCACCACCTCGGCCGGGGCGATCCGCACCTCGACCGGCGCGTCACCGTCCAGGCCGATGGTGAGCAGGCGGCCCGCCGCCGACGGGGCGGTGGCGACCACGTCCAGCCGGGCGGCCGGGTCGGTCTCGCCGGCCGGCAGCCGCACGACGCTCTCCCCGGCCGCGTGCTCCGGCGGCGCCAGCGCGTCGTGGTAGAGCCGGCCGAGGACGATCGGCCCGTGCAGGTCACCGCCCGCGAACACGACCGCGACCAGGTCACCGACCCGCGGTGGCGAGGCGGCGCCGGTGATTCCGACCGCGACCGGCACGCGGGGCAGGACCAGCCCGGTGTCGCGCAGTTCCACCGCGCAGGCGTGGTCGGCGCCCGGCTCGCCGGC
>Ga0081539_10003409_pt1 | contig 19594 bp, 36 predicted proteins | sample TabmetS4T2R2_FD_71023 | JGI IMG/M metagenome (GOLD analysis project Ga0081539, IMG submission 71023) | Tabebuia heterophylla rhizosphere microbial communities from the University of Puerto Rico - S4T2R2 | ecosystem: Host-associated > Plants > Roots > Rhizosphere ...
TGGTGGATCCCCCCCTCACACCCCTGTACGATCAGATAGAACGAAGAACGTTTATCGCGACCACCGCTCTGGGTGCCTCGACGGCCCTTGCTACCGCGTAGCACAACCAGCTGATTCGCACACGTCCATGTAGCTGCTCACGAAGACGGCGCCGAGCTCGGGGTTAATGGCGTTGCCATATCCGTGGAGCTGGAGGCTTCGGTTGCCAACAGCAGTTCGAGCAGTAAAGCCCTCGCTTTCCAGCCGGGCGACGAATGCGCCCAACTTGCGGGGTAGCCTTGGAGCCAGCGGGAATGATCCGGGTTCAATTGAACGGGCCATGCCATCGCGGCACGGAAGCCACTCTTTGTCCGCCCAGAAACATGAGTCACCACTTGCGTCGCGAGTCGATCGCCCTGCTTCGTGCCCGTGCGATCGAACCGCGGCCGTGAGGCCCCTTTCTTGTCCGTTGCCGTTGCCGTTGCCCACGGCGCCAGCATCACCGCATCGACCAGATTCGATCGTCGACCGTTCTGGCTCTGATCGCCCTTGTAGCGACGCTCGTCCCCGCCGCGATCCGCGTCTGCTGCTTTCGCCGTCGGCCAACTGGCTAGTTTCACCACCCCGCACAGTTTCAGGCTGATGCTCTCGTGATTGCTTCTGTTGTAGCCGTAGCCGCTCCCGTGCGTGTCGTTCACCAGCGGCGTCGGCCACGAACCATAGCCGCGGCCGGTTGTGGTCCGCGCCGACGCTCGCAGCAGGCAGATCGAACGCCCCGACGGCGTAGTCTTCCGCTTCCAAGTCAGCGTAAACACGATCGAGCCACGCCCCTCCAGCCTTCGACGCAACTTGCTCTCCAAAGACGACGCCAGGGCGGCACTCCCGAATGAGCTGGAACCACGCAGGCCAAAGGTCGCGCGAATCGTCGGCACCAAGGCCCTTGCCTGTGGACGACCAGGGCTGGCAGGGACAGCTGCCCGTCCAGACTCCTCGATCGTCTGCCCATCCGGCGAGCCGGAGCGCGTAGCTCCAGCCCCCGATGCCGGCGAAGAAGTGGCATTGGACGAATCCGGCCAGGTCAGCAGGTCGTACGTCCACGATCGATCGGGTATCGACTTCGCCATCTGCTATTAGCCCGTTCTTTATGAGCTCCCGTAACCACGCCGCGATCTTGGGATCGTTCTCGTTGTAGTAGGCCTTGCTCACGCAGCCGTCTCCGTCAGTCCCGCCAGATCAGAGAGCGTACGAATCACGTAGACCTCAGGCATCGAACAGCACCGAGCTCGCGACCACAAAGCCTCGCTCCGGCACGACAAGACGGCGCGTGGACAGCCGTTGAATGTAGGCGTCCCGGGTCGATCGCTTGAATCCGGTGAGTTCGTCGATCGACTCACGGCCGAGGCCATCTGGGTAGGCACCGAGGACTGCTTCAAGCACGGCCTTCTCACCCGCCGGCAGCCGCTGCAGCCAGTACGATCGAAGGGCCTCACCTGTCGGCAGCGGCTCATAGTCCGGGCCCAGCGCGTTGATGCCGGCCTGCGTCACGACGACATTCGATCCGCGAACCTCGACGAACCCGCGGCCGACGAGCCGCTGAATGTAGGCATCGCGCGTGCTGCGCTTGTAGCCGGTGAGAATCGTCGCCTGCTCTCTGGTGAGGCCTTCCGGATACTGCGCGGCCGCGATCAGCGTCGCTCGTTCTCCGACCGGCAGCGGCTCTCCGGGCCCCGATGCTTGCGCCTTCGGCCTTGCCGCCTCGGCCCTGTTGTTCCGGAATGTGTGTCCGGAGACCGCCGTTCCGTTCACCGCGGCGCGCGCCGGCGGCAGCCCTGGCTGACGAACGCTCTTCACCGCCGCCGCGAGTTCAGCCACCGACTCGCGGAGCGGAGACAGCGGCTTCACCAGCATGTCAGCCGCCCGGGTCACCGCGGCGGTGAAGGCGTCGAGTTGCTTGTCGATCCGGGCGAGCTGCGCGTCGGTGATCACGGCCTTCTCGACCACCTTGCCCGGCGCGGATGCTTGCTTCTGGATAGGATGCACTCGTTTCGATTCTGCGAGTTCGCGCTGAAGGCGGCCCACCTCTTTCCGGAGTTCTTTGGGGTCGTCCGCCTTCGCCTGCTCGACGGCGTCGCCGATGATGGCGCTCAATTTTTCCCGGTCGACGGCCGCCGTCTTCACGTGGCGCGTCTCGCCGTCGCCGGTCGGCGTCGCCGTGTTGTCGTAGGTGGAGATGCGATCGAAGTGAACGGACGTGAAGATCTTTGCCTCGCCCGAGCAGATCCAGCCGTCGCCCGTCTTCAGCGAGGCCAGTTCACTCGTCACTCTCTCCAGCACCGTCTTGTCGACGTTCGCCTTCAGCCACTGGATCACCGGCGCCTGGTCTGCGGGTGCCGTCAGCCGGTGCGCGATGAGCGTGTCGCAGCTGCCGAGCACGGCATTGTGTAGGGCTTGAACACGCTGCGTCACCGCGACGAGTCGAATCCCCTTCGAACGTCCAGCCGTCGCCAGTGTCTTCGCCCAATGGATGGACATGTTCTCCGCACCGATCCCGGACCGCTCCTTCGGCGCGAAGAGATGGGCTTCCTCGATCACGAGGTAGACAACGCCGCGCATCTTGCGCAGCAGCGTGGGCGCGAAGTCGACGAAGAACTTCGCTTGCCCACCGGGATCGAAGTCCGCCATGTCCACGATCGACAACGGCAGCGCGCCGCTCGCGACGATCTCGCCAATCGCCTTCCCGGCCGATGAATGCAACGGCACATGCCCATGCGGTCCGCCGAGGATGTGGAACGGCAGGCCTTCATGTGTGCCGTCGGCGCTCGAGGTCAGCCCCCACCAATCGGACTTGATCGGGTCGAGGACGCAGACGCGGGCGCCCTCGGCGACCATCTGCTCGATCGCCAACTTCGCCGTCGAGGTCTTCCCTGAACCGGTCTTGCCGAGCACGGCGACGTGCTGTTTCAGGATTTCTGGGGGAACCTTCACACACCCTCCGTGCGACCGCTCATACGCCGCCGTCCCGTCCATGCACTGGGCAGATTCGCCCGTGTTGAGACGGGCACTTGCAGTCCGTGTCTGGATGCGGCTCGAACCGTGCCACGTTCGGCCTCGTGATGCGCGGCGCGATCCACACGAGTAGCGATCCAAACTTCGCGCTGTTCCCTTTCGTCGATCCGTCCGGCGCCGAGAACGCAAGCCGGAACGGCACCAACTCGGTCAACTCTGTCCGGCTGACGTCGTGATACCACTTCGTCGACGTGTCAGCCGGGAGAAGGAGCAACGTCCGGCAGCCGTGCCGATCGCGCTGCTCACGCGCCTTCGTGATCCACCGCTCGATCGCCCCTGGTGGACCATAGGGCACGTTGCCCCAGTTCGTTCGAAGCCAACAATCGACTGAGAAGGCATCGAGGCCATCGACCGAGAAAAACGCGTCGCAGAGGTGGTTCTCTCGGCTCGCGGCGATGTCGCAGTCGAACGGTCCGAAGCGATTCGAGCACTGCTCGAAGAACCACGTGGGCGTCCGCCGATCTCCTTTCTCTGTCTTCACACCCACAGACCTCAGTGTGCCGTCGACGTACCGGTGTTCTCTTCGGCTTCCGACTGTCGTCGAGCACGCCGCGTCTTCTGTTCCTCGGTCGGCTCGTCGAACAGCGTCCCTTCGGAGTCGGTGAAACACATAAACCTCGTCTTACAGTAGGTATCGACCAACTCGTGTAGCTGCTTCGCCGACGTCGGCGAACAGGTGATCGTGAAGTGCAACGTCCACGCGCTCGACTTCTTGGTGCGCGACGCGCGGAAGTTGCCGACCTTGGCTTCAGGTAGCACGAGCGTCGGCTTGCCCTGATCGTGGGCCAGTCGCATCTCGACTTCCTGTGGGCGCAGTTCGAGGCTGAACGAACAGCCAGCGAGCAGGCTGTTCACCTCGGCACCGGTGCGCGTGTAGAGCGTGCCGCGCACGAAGTCGTGAAGTTCGCCAGCAAGACCAGCCGGGAACGGCGAGATCTCGCACGAGAGGATCGTCAGCGGGATCTCGGTCTCGTCCTTCTCCATCTGCTGATGGGTGACGTTGGCAATTCGAACTGGTAGATGCGCCGTCTTGAACACGAGAAACCGTCCTTTCAGAAGAGTGCTGTCGCCTCGATCGAGATGTCGGCCTTCGGTTGATCGTGGGCGTAGAGTTTTCGGACGTGCAGTTCCGTGACTTGGCTGTCGTCGTTCCAGAGCACGCCCTTCATGGCGTCGAGCGATCCGCGCGCCAACTTGTCGGCATCCGGCTTTTTCGTGTGCTCGGTTACCCTCTTCGACATCGACTTCGGTCGCGGAAGGTAGAAATCGATCGACACCTTCACAGCACCGTGAAAGAACACGCCGGCGGCGTGCTGTTGCAACGCTGACCGAACGGAGTCCTCCCAGCCTTTGATGCTCTTGTTGGCCGACGTCACGATGGGAAACTTCATCCCGGGCCGCATGAAGGCGCGCGTTGATCCCTTAGGGCGCGCAATTCCGTAGACGGTGAACGACACGCAATCGCTCACTCGTCACCTCCAGCCATCGCGGCAAGAAGCGGCCTTCCGGCGCCAAGGGCTTCAAGGCGCAAAAGATAGGACTGACGACAGGGGCAGCGCTGCAGCCACTTCGCGCCGGTGCTGTCTACGATTTCTCGCCATCCAGGCGTATCCTCGCAATCGACACACGCTTCGAACGGGTGCGCCTCGAGCAGCTTCTTCCGTTCGTCTTCGGCGGCCGCCCGCAGCTCGCCAGCCTTGGGGAAAAACTCCAACTTCGTCTTCGACAACCGCTCGACGGCGGCCGCGAGCAGTGGCGCCGGCACGTCTTCCAGCGTCCGAAAGTAGGCGGCCAGCGTCGGCCGATCGAGCTCGGTGCGCATCGCCAACGCCAGGGGAGACACGATGCCGAAGAACTCCCCGCGCGTCATTCCTCGCCGTCCTTGATGAACGCGGCCCCGCTCGCCAGCGTGCGCATCGACTTATTGCCGACGACCGCCTCTGGCGGATTCTCATCATGCTGTTGCAGCCACGTTCCCTCTTCCAACCAGTTCACCAGCTTCGGGACCATCCTCTTGACCCGCCATTCGTAGCCACGTTTCTGGTTTTCGAGGTTCGATTTCATCAACGCCCAGGCTACGAATGGGCCCTCTCGATGCTGCGTCAGCACCTTCAAAAAGGCCGTCCCAGTGGTGTATCCGTTCGTGACACGATGCTGCGGGTAGTCAGCCTGCAACCTAGCAAGCCATTCATCGAACGGCGGTTCTCCTCTTTCTTCCTTTTCAGACACCACTACCGAAGCCTGTACCAGTCCAGTCCTATGGGCTTGGAGAGTGCTAGATTGCTTGGCCAAGCCATTGGCTTGGGACGCGCTTGCACCTTGTCCTTGGAAGTTCGCTTGAGGATTGCTCGCCTGACGCGCCGCGCGGGACAGCCCACCCTTCCGTCCGGCCTCCTGACGGCGACGCCGCTGTTCGTCGATCGAGTCGCGCTCACCCGCGTCGTCGTACTGCTCGTGGTACCCGTGCACCTGGAAGCCTCCAGGAACGCGATCCCACAAGCCGGCCAGTGCCAGTGCCTCCGCAGGCTTCTTCGCGCTCACCGCGAGCCCAAGCCCTGAGAGCGCGAGGTCTGAAATGAATCCTGACGTCCGATACTTCCGGCAGTAGCACAGGCCGCAGACGAAGAGATCGCGCGCGAGCTGGTGCGCCTTCACGGCTACGAGCACCTTCGGGTGAAAGGGGAAGTTGTCGTCGAGGAGTGCCCAGCCCATCTAATCCTTCGTCGGCGTCCTTGCCGCGCTACTACCTGTTCGCTTAATCGAGACAGAGCTTCGAACTTCAGATCGAAACTCGGTGTGTTGCCGAATTGCTGTCAGGCGACTGGCCCTTGGCTACATCGCCTGTACCGACCACGTGCTCTGACCGCGGATTCGACCGCGGCGGCCTTGTCGTCCGCTCTTAGCGCGGCCTCGCCTGACAACCTGACGTCGGCACGGTGACTGGGTTGCCGGAAACGCGACGGACCACCCGCCGCTTCAGTCCGAAAGTCACCGTGCCGAACTTCTGATCGACTCGTGCGGTGGGGTCCGAGTCCGCCTTCGTTCTCCCCAGCCCGAAGGCTTCCACGGCACCGCACGCGTCGAACCTGAACGCGACGCACCACGCGACGCCGAGCTTCCACCTTCGGCGTGTCACAGCCCTTGTGAACTCGCGCGTGCGTCGCGAACCTTGGTGCTAGACCGACGGCGCCGCCGGCGTGTTGGCAGCCACCGCCGCACTGAGGCTGTCGTTTGATGCGCGCACGCGATCAACCAACGCCTGAATCGCGGCCGGGTCGTTCTTGTGGCTCTCGACCTCATCGAACAGCTGCTTCAGCAGTACGCTCGCCGACCCGTCCACCGTTTCGTTTCTCGTGACTTCCGCTTCCAATGCGCTCAGATCCAATGGCATGCCCGTTCTCCCTTTCACACGATCCCCGCGAGATGCGGCGATTTCCTACGACGTCTGTGGCGTGTGGGCGTCGATCGTGGCGGTCAGGCGGTCATTGGAGACCCGCAACCGCTCCGTCAATGCGTCCACCTGCGCTTGATCCACCTGCACTTCAAGACCGAGCCACAACTCCAGCATCGGCTTCAGCTCGGCGAAGGTGACATCGCCTTCCACCGAGAACTCGTCACTGGCGAACTTCACTGTGACTTTCAACATGCGTCGTCTCCACTTTCCGAACATCAGAACAACGGCCGCCCGTCGACCACGCAACGAATCCAGAAGCCCAGGACGAACGCGAAGAGCACCGCGCCAGCGCCGAAGAACGGCTGCCACGGCCACGGACCGAACGCCGACAGCAGATAGAGGCCGCACACCAGGAGCGCGAAGAACGCGGCCACCGACCGTCTCATCGCCCGATCTCCTGCTTCAGCGTCTTGACCACGAACGCGTAGCTCTCGACGTTCTGCTTCCACACCGACGCGCCCAGCGAGTCCTTGTTCGGCGTGTTCTCCAGTTGCGCCGCAGCGTAGTCGCGCATCCACTCGACGATCTCGATCGCCCGCAACATGCCGCGTTTGGACGATCCCGCCGGATAGCGAGGGAGTTCGGTCACCGGTGCCGCCATCTCGTGACCGAACGACCGTAGGGGCTGATACCAGGTTCCGGTGAAGGAACGACCAGCGGGCCTGATCCGTTTCTGATCGAACAAATACTGGAGAGCGGTACGCCCATCGCCGTCGCGGCTTCGTGATCCGTCAGGCCTCGATCACCAGCGTGCTGCAGGATCTCCAGATACTTGAGCGTCTTCGTGACGCGAGTCGACGAGGCGGCTCTGGCCGCTTGGGCGCCGTGGTGGCGGCTGATCGACGTCGAGCCCGAGTACGGCAAGTTCACGTCGCGATCGAAGTCGAACGAGAGCGGTGCGCTCATTTCGGCCCCATGTTTCGCGACCAGCCGAGGAGCATCCACAACCCCAGGGTCTGACGCCAGCCCCACGACGGACCAAGGAGCCACAAGCCAAGTGCAAGTGCGAGCAGGCTTGCAATCCACTCGGAGGCGCGTTGGCGAGTCACGCGGCCTCCCACTTCACCGGCCCGTCGGCGTACTCCGTCGACAGATAGACCACTTTGAATTGGCCGCGCTCTTCCTGGTTGTGGTGGCGGACACAAAGCATGCAAGTCCACCTGGTGTTGTGCCGAATCTCCACCGGCAAGCCGCGCGTCTGTCTACGGCGGTGTCCCGAAAGGTGAGCCCACTCCGATTTGCCTGCGCATTTCAGCGCACCGTTGTTCTTCGCGAGGCAGTAGCCGTCACGACGCACGCACGCGGCGCGCACCGCTTTCTTGATCGACGCCTCGTCGCGATCCTTCCGGCCCTTCTCCTTCTTCCGAGACTCGGGCTTAGGGATGCCGCCGAGACGCTCCATGGCCTTCCAGTCGACGCCAGCGAGAGACATGGCTATGCGCCACCCTTCTCGCCGAGATCGAGCGCCGGTGCCTTCGGCAACAGGCCTTCGCGCGCGTCACGCGCGATCGCGCTGGTGAGTTGTCGGTCCTTGAGCCAGCCCGTGACTGGGCGCCCACTGTGCCGCTCGATCCGATTGGCGCGTGCAGCTTCCACTTCTCGACAGCGCCAGCACTGCTCGATCGCGAACTTCTCACCCGTCTGAAACTGGCCTCCGCACTCCTCGCAGGTCTTGGTATGCGTCGGCTGGTTCGTCGGCGCGCAACCGGACGTGCAGAGGCCCCTCTCCTTCTGTCCAGTGCACCACTGGCACACCGTCGGATCGGACGGGACTGGCGGGATCGGAACGGTGCGGCCTCGGCGTGACATGGCCTAGGCCACCGCCTTGGCGGCTCGTGTGAGTTGGCCGGAGGGATCGGCCATCGTGTTCAAGGCTTCGACGTTTCTGTCCACCTCGGCGAGGAATGCGCGCAGCTCGCGATCGTGCTTCTCCATCGCCTCGTCGGTCCGGTGCACCGTCACCACGCGCAGCCGCAACCGCTCAGGAAAATCAGGCTGGTACGAAAGGTAGTCGCAGGCCTTCGCACCGCTGACGTAGAGCTGATGTGCGATCTGCCGCTCGTAGTCGAGTGGCACCTTGCCGGAGCGCAAGAACTCGCCATGCGTCGCCAGGATCGGCGCCTTCGCCTCGACGATCCGCTCGAAGGTCCCGACGTAAGCATCGAGGGACGCCCCGGTCATGAGCTCCGTGTGCGACAAGAACCCGCACCGCCGCAGCAGCACGCCGGTCGTCGCCTCGTAGAGCCGCAAGGCGTCCGCCTCGCGCGCGACGCCGTCGGCCATGGCCTGGGACTGGAACGCGCTCTCAAGGGGACGGCCGCACAGTCGCTCGAGCGCGAGTTGCCATCGGAGGTTTCGACGGCCGGCTGATTCCTCGCCCTTCTTCCGGCCTTCGCTCAGCATGTCCGAGGCGCGGGACGACGTCACCCGACCGAGGCGCGCGGCGCGCCATTCGTCGGTGCGCTGCTCGCACTCGATGATCGTGAACGTCGGTGTCACGCCTGCGCCTCGCCGCGGGCCCGTGCCTTGAGCGCCTCGAATGCGTTCGGATCGCTGTCGGTGAGATAGGTCCGTCTGACGACGTCGGACCCCTCCCAGGCCTTCGTGAGGGCTTCCTCGCCCTCTTCGGCACAGGCCCGGATGTCATCGAGCCAGTCGTCGTAGCCGTCAGGCTTGGGAGCCACCGGCTTCGACTCGATCACCGTGGCCTCGATGTGACGCTGCCCGTCCATCTCTTCAGCCGTCTGCTCGCCGCCGAGTTCCTCTGGGAAGGCTTCGCGCAACGCCGCCGCCTCGGCACACTTCGTCAGCATCTGCTGCGGCGCCTTCGACCATCGGGCGTTGGCCTTGACCTCTCCGCTCTTGCGGTCCTTCGTGACAGCGCACACTTCCTCGAATCGAACGAACACCGGAAACTCGGCCTTGACGCCGGCCTTTGGATTCCAGCGGTAGACGGTGAGCGCACACCACTCCGGGGCGAGCACGCCGAAGACCTCGACATCGTCTCCGTACTCAGGAACGCTGTGTCCGAGGTATTCACCCGTGCGCTGCGCCGTCGTGCGGTGCTCGTAGATGCCGGGCATCACGACGTCTCGCCAGCTGTAGTTCCCCGTCTTCGCGTCCTTCACTTCCATCGGGACGATGTGACAGGGCTTCTTCATCGGGTCGAGACGCCGCGAAACGCAGTAATCCCAGACCAGCAGGACAGAGTTCGGATTGGCTCCAGGAAACAGGTTCATCGTCAGCGTCCGCCACTGGGCATCGGTGATGCCGCGGCGAGTCACCTGTTCAGGCAGTTCAGGAGCCTTCGGAGCCGCGAGAGCGGTCGAGTCCTTGGTCGCCATCAACGGCACACCTCGCGGAGTTCCTTGATCCCGCCCTCGACCTCGTCCACGACGTAGAAGCCCTGGCCGCCCTGGCCGATGCCGGCCTCGATCGACACCCGATCGCGCTCGGGGTCAACTCCCAGGGCGATCGCGGCTCGCACGATCCCGGCGAGCGTGTGACCGCCGTAGACGGACCGCTGTCCGGTGCGCGGGTCGACTGAGCGTGCCACCGCTGACACCGTCACGTGGCCGAGCAGCAAGCCCAATTCCTCGGGTGTCATCTCTGCGGATTTGCCTTCCAAGACAGAATTGCTTACGCTTCTCTCCATCGTTGAACTCTCCATCTGGGCCGGTTGCCCCTGCCAGGGCGCCGGCCTTTCGTGTTTCAGGCGGCGACGCCGTGCCGCTCTTCCCAGCTTTCGAACGCTTCCCAGAACTCGACGACGACAAACTCCTCGCACGTCGAAATGAAGTCTGCAAACTCGCGACTTGAGAGTTCCGCCTTCGACGTGCGCCCATCCTCTGGGAAGAACAGCGTCTTCAACAGCGCGTCCCACCACGCCTTGTTGTTGCCTGACCACTCGACCAGCGGATTGATGATTCGGCCGAAGTAGTAGCGATATTGCGCCGGGCGAACCGCGTCCTCTTCGTGCATCACCGTGACGACGAACGTCTCGCCGGCGGCCGGCTTCAGCTTCTTCATGCCGGCGTTGAACACGACCGGATCCACCAGCCGAAGCCGTTCACCGTCCCACGCGGCCACACCGGTGACGTGCGTCGCGCTCACTTCGCGACGAGCTCCTTGCCGCACTCGATCACGACGCCGTCCGCGCGACCTTCATGAGATCCGTGCGTGAGCGTCAGGCAGTCCAGTCGTTCAACAGGAAGAGGAGCCTCAAAGGCTGGTGCCGCACTACTGCTCATTTCACGATCTCCACTCGACTCACAATCCAGGCCAGCCAACACCCAGCCGCCAACATCCGCAGTGCCCACAGCACGACTCCACGCGTCGTCGTGCTGATCACTGCCACGACTCCCACACGCGCTGCTCGATCGGCCGGTCGTCCTGTCGCCGATCGCGCTCGTGCCACCGAGACTTCAGCCCCGAGACCAGCGTCTGGACGACCTGCGTCGCGCCTCTGTCGAAGCCGAGCACCGCCGCGAAGGCCTCGACCGCGGCGTAGAACGCCACGAGCGCGACGACGGCGGCGAGCAGATAGATGCCGGCAATCACAGCCCGTGCTCGCTCGGGGAGAATTGGTAGTCCACCCGATCGCTCACCGCGTTGAATCGGTGGATCAGCGCGTTCCACACGAACGCCGCGCCGACGGTCACTCCGCCAACGCACGCCAAGACGACACCGACGCCGATGAAAGTGGTGGTCATTGAAACCTCGTGCGAATACGGTGCAGCGCCATCGGCACGACGGAGCCGCGTTCCAGGTAATCCACAACGTTCGGGTGACGACGTCGAGTGGGCCCGGACTGCACCCACCGCCCTTCGTCCATCACGGCCAGCATGAAGACTTCTGCGGCCTCGCGCGACGACGCGAGCAGCACGACGGCCCGATTGGGCGACTCCCACGACGAACTCGGGAGATACGACCAGCCCAGACGCCGCGCGACCTGCGACAGGATCCATAGTCGCGCTCGACCTTCGGAGTGCGTCCAGTCCACAGACAGGAGCAGGCGGCATGTGGCTTCGATGGGCATCTACAGCCTGCAATCCTCTGGAACGTCCGGGAGTGCGTCGTTCGGATCGAACGCCTTCGACACCGCTTGGGCCTCCGTCATCTGCGCCGGCTTCGGCTTGCGTGCCTCGACGAACGCCTCGAGATCGGCCGAGTCGATCCGCCACGAGCCGCCGACCTTGTAGGCCCGCAGTTGCGGCAGCAGCGCCCGCAGCGACGTCAGGCCGATCGAGAGGCGAGCAAAGGCTTGCTTCAACGACAGCGCGCGCGACGTATTCATGGCGCCACCCACTTCCGCAGCTGACGGCGACGCCACCAGAGCCGAACCTGCGACGTCAACACCAGTGCGCCCACGAACGCCAGCACCAGCACCGACAAGCCGACGACCGTCCCCAGCGAGAGCCACAGCACGTCACTCGCCCACCGCGGCCGCCAGTAGGCCGAACGCGTCGATCGCGTCCAGCAGCACGTGACGGCCGAACCCGAAGTGCTTGTTCTGCGCCTTGTGCAAGGCGAAATGAAAAGAGGCCGGCAAACAGCACATCTGCACAAACGACGGACCTTCGGTGTAGTTCGGCGAGCGCCACCGACGAACGAGTGACTCGCTGACGTCAAGAATCAGCGCTACTTCCTTGCTCTCGATCGCCTTGGGTTTGGCGGTCTTCAATGCCTCGTCGAAGAGCACGGCGGCCAGAGCGACTGCGGCCGAACGATCCGTTCGCGTGTCTGACTCCAGCGAACGAAACGTTCGGCCGTCTGTCTCATGGATTGCTGCGGAGTCAGGCTCCGAACGATCCGTTCGCTTGGACCCTCCGCGCGAACCATTCGTCAGTGGAGCCGGCGGAAGGTTGAGCTGACGATTGTCCCGTGAGCTCACGACGCCACCGCCTCACGTGCCGGGAAGAGATCGCCTGGATCGCAGCCGAAGAACAGAGCGAACTTCCAGGCGTTGTCGAGGGTGATATTTGGGTAGCGGCCCCGGACCACGTCGCTGACGTACTGAGCGCTGAGGTCAGTCGCTCGAACGATGTCGGCTTGGGATACTCCGCCGAGCTCGATAGCCACGCTCAGCTTGTTCCCGGTGTCTGGGACGTCGCTGCGCTTCAGCGCGTTGAGTTGCCGTGTCGAGAGCGTCATATACGGTGTGCCACGTAATTTACGTGGCTCACGGTATACGTGTCAAGTGGTAAAGTGGATATTTTTCGTGGCTACCCGTAAAGCACTGGCGCGTCGTGACTTGTTGCCTTGAACGTGAGAGCACGTATGCATATGCTCAGCGCGTGGGGACCGTCGGACGCAATATTCGCGCACTCCGAGAGGCCGCCGGGCACGATCATCAAGGGAATTTCGCAGCGCTGGCCGGCGTGTCGCAGAGTTGGCTATCTGACGTCGAAAACGACCGCTACGGCATGCCGGATACCGAGAGCCTCATGCGGATCGCCACGGCCATCCCATGCACCCTCGATGCAATCGTTCGTGGCACGCCTCAGCTGTCAGAGATCCGCCACGAGGTGGAGCAACGCGGCGGCGGTGGCGAGGCAATGCCAGACGTTGAGCCTGAAACGCTCGCCCTCGCCGAGTTCGCGGCGATGTCGCAAGCGAAGCGCCTCTTCGACGCGATCAGGCACCTACCTGACGATTCGCTTCTACCACTCGCTGACGTGGCGATCCTTGTGTCGAACCTCTACGAACGAGCCACTCGAACCACAGTACGAGACTCCGCAGCTTCTGCTGCTGCGCCTCGGGCAGAGACTCATACACGGGCACAAGGTCGGCGTCGACGTTCTTGAGAAGGACCCACCGGTATCCGGGCGGTGCCGGGTTGTTGTTGACGACCAAACGCAACGGCGACGACGACTGAGACGACATGGGCTCGGCATCCTTCCCGGGGAGACGGTCAGGGTTGTCAGGGTTAACCCCGCGCAGCGGAGCTGAAGAGTAAAACCACGTTTTCATGAAAGCAATACCCGGAGTGGACCGAGCGATCTCATGAACGGTACAGGACAAATTTCCCGTGCAAGTCGGCGTCGCACTTCCAGACTCGGCGAAATGCTCAAGCTTTGGCGCAAGGAACACAAACTGTCGACACGGACCGTCGCCGCCGCGATCGGGATCCCAACCTCAACCCTTCACCGCATCGAGCGCGACGTCACCGGCATGACCGCGGGGAATTTCCTCAGGTTTTCGCAGTGGATGCTCCAACGCAGCGACAATGGGCACCGCATCCGCCGCTGAGCCGCGATTGGGACGAATTTTCTTTGCAGCGTACGAACCACGGCGCCACGGCGTTTGGATAGGGATCGCGATGGCTCTTAGATCGGAGGATTGATGCGACTGCTCGCGCTGACCTTACTCACGACCCTGCTCGCGTCCGGGTGCGACTCGATCACTGGCGCCTCCAACATCGAATACCGCGTGTCGGGCACCGCGACGCGCGTCTCGTTGACCTACGAGACGGAAGGGGGAACGTCCCAGGTGGCCAGCGTCGCGCTGCCCTGGTCGTACTCCAGGCGGGCCACGAAGGGTGACTTCCTCTACATCTCCGCTCAGATCGTTCAGGGCACGGGCACGGTGACCACCTCGATCTACAAGGGGAGCGACCTGTTCAAGACGAGTAGCAGCAGCGGCTTCGCCTCGATCGCCTCCGCCTCTGGATCGCTCGACTGACCGATGGACTGGGCCACGCACGACCATCGCCCACCACCCCGGCCAGCGGCCCGCAGGCCCGGCCTTGGTGCACACGTTCTGGAGACTCCACGGCCCGAAGGAACACACGCTGACGTGTGCGCTCTACCGAACGGCCGCCGGCTACTTCGAGGTGCGGGCCGGAATTGGAGCGGACCCGCTTCGATCGCAGCTGGTTCGCACGCGCGAAGCGGGCGACGACGTGGCCGCCGTCTGGAAAACGTCCGCGATGTCCAACGGTTTTCGGGAGGCTTGACGGACGGGAACTAATCTATATACTCGTCGTATATACGAGTAATGATTAAGACGTTCGCGGACGATGCCACAGCTGATGTCTTTTCAGGAATCGACAGCAAGGCCGCTCGTAAGTTCCCGCGTCAACTGTGGCCCGTCATTAGAAAGCGCCTATTTGCCGTTGATGCGGCACGCACGCTGGAGGATCTCGCCGTCGTCGGAGGCCATCGATTCAAGATCCTGAAGGGCGACCTCGCTGGCCGGTGCTCGATTCGCGTCAACGATCAATACCGGATTACGTTTCTGTTCACGAAGGGGGATGCCGACGATGTGTGCTGCGAAGACTACCACTAAGGCTGGCGGCATCACGCCAAGGCCTATGGTGCGTCGCCCGACGCACCCTGGAGAAATCCTCGCCGACATGCTTGAGGATCGCGCCATGGCCGTCGCCGAGGCCGCACGCCAGATGAGCAACATCCCGGCGCAGCGCCTGCACGACATCATCAAGGGGCGCCGCGGGGTGACCGCGGAGACGGCCATCCTGCTGTCGGAGTTGCTCGGCACAACTGCTGAATTCTGGATGAACCTGCAAGCCGGTGTCGATCTCTTCGACGCGCGTCAGACACTCAAGGCCAGCTAGCCCTGCGCCCATGACGACCTTCAAGCACCCGCGCGGTAAAACGTTTAGGTACGATTTTCGATGGACTCCGCCTGGCGCTACGTCCCCCACTCGCTACACCGGCACCACGGGCCAGCTCACAAAGGACGCCGCTGATCGGGTTGAGGCGCAGATCAAAGATCGCATTCGGCAGGAAGCGTACGGCATCGCGCCACCTGGGGAGACGCCATCGATTCATTCGTTCGCCTCGGTGCATTTCGCGCGGGTTGTCAAGAAGGGCCGCGTGAAGCGACCGGCGGAACTGAAGCAGACGCTGCGGCTGTGTCTCCAGTTCTGGGGACGCAGGCCCGCAAAGCTACCAGATCCGGAGTCCGCGCCGAAGCAGTGGCGGACTCAGATTGAAGCCGCCAAGAAGCGGGCCGAGGATGCGCCCTATCACGATCTGCGGCTGCGAGACCCGATCCTTGAGCCAGCTTGGATCGAGAAGTTCGAAGAGTGGATGACGGCGCGCGGACTGAGCGGGCCGCGGAAGAACCACTATCGATCGGCCATGAGCGGGATTTACCGAACGGCGCTCCTGCCGGCGTTCCGAAAGGTCTCCGGCGTCAGCATGAATCCGTTCCTGAACCTCGAGCGAGATCGCGTGCCATCACGCGACACGGTGCTGACGCTCGAGCAGCTGCGCGCGTGGATCGCCGCTGCGCCGCCCCACGTTCGTCTGGCTATGGCCATCGCCGTCTACGCGCCGGAGCTCCGGCTCGGCGCTATCCTTGGGCTCAAGTGGAAAGTCCACATCGATCGCGAGCTCACCAGGATTACCACGGAGCACAAGACGGACGGGTGGACCGGCCGGCCGCAAACGATTCCGATCTCCGACGACCTGCGCGCCATCCTGAAGGCCGAGCGCGCGACGCACGTCGGCGCCTCGCACGTGGTCACGCTGCCGACGACCGACGGCGGATACGTCCCGCTGAAGCGCATCGACACGGCGCTCCGCAGCGCGTTGAAGCACGCCAACAAGGCCCTGCCTCCAGACCAGCGAATGACCTACGGCGTCAGGAAGGGCGGCGCCACCTTCCACACCATTCGACACACAATGGCTACCCTGCTCGCGGAGTGGGGCTGGTCACACGACCTGCGAAAGCTGCTGATGGGACACCTCTCCGATCGCACGACCGCCGGCTACACGCACATGGCCGCGCGCGCCAAGGTCGAGCCGTTGAACCGCATCGCGTCGGCCGTCTCGCTGCTCGATGTTGTACAGGGAGGTGTTCCGAACGCCCGCAAAGGATCCCGCGCTTTTTCGAACAAATCCACGCGTAACGCAAGGCGCTGATCAGCACCGATGCCTATTTGTAAACGCTTGTCACAGAACGACTTACAAGGCGTTCTTTTGGTCCCACTCTTAATCTGCGGGTTGGGGGTTCGATTCCCCCCCGGCTCACCATCTCGTAACTCCTCTTCACAACGACACTTACTCCCTGTGCCGCATCGGCGGTACAGGGACGGCTTTCTGTTGGTGGTACAGGGAGCCGCGTTTTGATCGTGACTGGTGACACCGACAGCGCTATCGTCTCACTGGTGATTGCGAGACTCACCGGAGCAGCAGGCCGTCTACGCTGGCGCCTCGCCAGTTGGTGGCGACGAGTACTGACGCCGAGACCCGCGCCACACTTCTGCGAGATCTGCGGAGATGCGACCGGTGGATACGCGTTCTGCGTCGACTGTGAGGAGCGACGGACGTGGTAGCGACTGCGCTTCGTCGCGGCAACTGCTTGAGCGAGAAGGGGGGCCGGCCTTTTATCCGAGTAGGTCGGCCACCGGTCGCCACGTCCCGTCGTAGCGCCTCCAGCCAAAGACGTTCTTGTCCAGCGACTCTGGTGGCGGTGAACCGATCTGATACACCACCACAAAATCGGGAGGCCTGTTGACGGTGCCCCAGAAGCCCAGTTCCGCGCGCGTCTGCTCGTACTGCTGCGCCTCGCTCCATGCGCTCACGGTGCGGCGCAGCCCGAAGAACGTCTTGGTGACACGCGGCCCCAGGTGGTAGCCCGTCTCGGACACACACCAGCGCCGGCCAGCCAGGATGCGCTCCAGCGCGGCCACTTCAGCCACCCGATCGGCGAAACCCGGATGCGGCACATCCCACCGCTCGAACGCGTTGCCATGCGGGTACCGGTGCACACTGACGCCGACGCGATCCGAACTCATCGCGATCGCTGGCTGGCAGAGCCGCAACCACGCGAGGGCCGTTGTGCTGAGATTGGAGATGGCACCGACGTACCCGGTGAGATCGCACGTCTGCAGCGCCGTATCGAAATCAGGGATCAAGGCACTGTAGGCGCTGGGCGTCAGGCGCTCATTCGTCGCGAGGTCCGGCTCATTGCGGAGCTCCAATACGGGCCGACTCGCCAAGGCGCCGGCCGCATGGAGCATCCGCACTTGATCGCCATCGTTCACGATCGCGAGCGCCTGAAGACCCGCCGCAGCCACTTCTTCAAGCATTGCCTGCGCGACCGCAGGATCCGTCACGTATTGCAGATCTAGGCGACACCCGACCACGCCGCGCTGGCGCACAGCCTCGAGAAGATCGCTGCCGATGGGCGCGCCGAAATGGGTCTGCAGATAGACCGGAGGCATGGGCGTCATCAGTCAATCGCCGGCACGCTTGCGGATCTCCGCAAGGGTGTGCTCGATGCCATTCCGGCGCGCGTCTTCGAGCTCGCTCGCCAGTTCCGTCGGATCCATGTTGGGCGACGGGTTGCCGGGCTCGCCGACGGCGCGCCCCAGGCCTGAGGGTGGGGCCGCCAGATACGCGGCCCGGATGATCGCCGCGTTGGGATCTTCGGTCTCGGCGGGCGGTGTGGGGAGCGTGCCCGCGACGCTCTCCCCGATCTCCACCGTGACATCGATCGGCACGTCGAAATGCAACGTCGTTTTCATGGTTAGGCTCCCTGCGGTGCCACACGTGCAGCGGCGTTGTGAATCTTCACGAGGCCGTCGCGCATCATCCGCGCGCCCTCGAGGAACTCCGCGTCATTCTGGATGCGCGAGGGATCGATGAGATCCTGTAACTGCACTCCGGCCGCGATGAGATCATCGACGTACTTCGCACGATCGCCGCCGCGCTTCAGGCCGACGATCGCGTCCTCGGCCGCCGCCACCGCCGGCACTTGCATCCGCACAATCAAGTTCGCGAACTTCAGCGCTGTGAGGCCAAAGCTGTTCCAACTCATAGCAGTTCCTCTCCTTAGCCGCGGAGCTGCGGATGCGACTCGTCGAGTCGCGTCAACAGTTCCAGGGCGTTTTGCAGCAAGGTCATGAAGCACGGCGCCACCGCCATACTGGCGGCCAGGAAGACGATTCCGCCGAACTCGTGCGGCAACACGGCACTGACATCCGCAGACGTCATCCCGGAGGCCTTCGCCGCGGCCGCGGCCATCGCCCCCGACATCAGCGCCGTGAGAAACCCGCTGAACGATTGCAGGTAGACACGCAGCACGCGCACCAGCACGATGCGCCAGGACGGCACGGCAATCACCGCGACATCCGGCTTCAGTCCAGGCGTCTGCGCGATCGTCGTCGTATTGATCGTGTCTTCGCGTGCCGTCACGATCGTTTTGACTAAATCCTGAGCCATCGCTTCTCCCTACGCCGCGCGACGCACGTCGAGCAGCTGCACCAGTGGGAACGCCGCCACGGTGATCCGGTTGCTCTGATTCCCCCCCACGACTTCCACCATCGGCCCGGACGCGGCCTCAGCGCTACCCTCGATCACACGCCGAAAGAAGGCGACATGTCCTTGCGCGTCGAGCACCTCCAGACCTGGCTGAGCCCAGCCGCCGCGTTTGAAGACGCAGACGTCACCAGGCCGCCATTCCGCGCGCTGGATCGACACCCCGAATCGTAGCCAGGATCGCGCGGCAGCCTTCCCCACTACATGGCCGCTAGGTAGGCGGATCGGCCTACTCGTCGCGAGGCCGAGGCATTCGTGGACGACGGTGGCCAGCGCCGAGCACCAGGCGATCTCGTCATGCGCATCGAGTCCGAGGCCGACACGCGAGAGCGCGAACTGGATGAACGGATGATCCTGATCGCCAGGCCGCTCCTGAATGCCCATCGTTGAGAGGTTCAGCGCAAGGTCCGTTGCGTTCATGGCACACTCCCTTTCAGCAGCCCGGACAGCCAGGCGCCGACCACCGACGCCAAAGTAATCGCGATCAGGCCATACATCGCGCGCTTCACCGGAGCAATGTCACTGACGATCGCCCGTATATCGCTGCGCAAGAGTTCCAACGTCAGATCGAGCTGTTTCCGCATCGATTCCAACTTGAGATCGATCTGCATTTGCAGCGACGACACCTGTTCATGCGTCGCGGTTTTCTCCATGCCTTTCTCCAGTGCGTGGATTTGGCCTTCGGCAATAAGCACGCGGGCCTGCAACAGGTGATGGGCATTGGCGTGGTCGTGAAACCGCTTGCGAATCTCTTCGTCGTCCACCGGGTCACACCTTCACGATCGCCAGTACGCCGGTGCCACCC
>Ga0081539_10003410_pt1 | contig 19594 bp, 23 predicted proteins | sample TabmetS4T2R2_FD_71023 | JGI IMG/M metagenome (GOLD analysis project Ga0081539, IMG submission 71023) | Tabebuia heterophylla rhizosphere microbial communities from the University of Puerto Rico - S4T2R2 | ecosystem: Host-associated > Plants > Roots > Rhizosphere ...
CCGTAATCTTTCCGCATTGGTCACGTGTCACACCCTATACGTCGTCTTAACGACTTGGCAGAGTGCTGTGTTTTTGTTAAACAGTCGGTTGACCCATTTCACTGCGACCCGCTGCATTTTGAGTAGTCGCTCAAAATGCAAAGTAAGAAGTATGAATTAAGAAGGATGAAGTATTTCGTCCCGCCGATCGCGAGCTTCTGCTCTTACTTCGACCTTCTGCCTTCTTCCTTCGCTGCTTTTGCGCTCTGCGCAAAATGCAGCGGGCACCCCTTCTTCCGAAGTTACGGGGCTAGATTGCCGAGTTCCTTAACGAGGTTTCACTCACGCGCCTGGGTATACTCTACCCACCCACCTGTGTCGGTTTACGGTACGGGCAACCGTGGGAACATGACATTGCTTTTCTCGATACGGGTTTTGACAGATCCGCCTTGGCCAGAGGCCTCAGCGTCCCCTTGCGGGACCGTCACTTTCAATCGACGGACTGTCTCCACCCATATGTCCCAATGCCACTTAACCACAGCCGGTGCAGGAATATTGAACCTGCTTTCCATCGTCTACGCCCTTCGGCCTCGACTTAGGTCCCGACTAACCCTGGGAGGACGAACCTTCCCCAGGAAACCTTGGGTTTACGGCGGCCAGGAATTTGACCTGGCTTATCGCTACTCATGTCTGCATTCTCACTTCTAGAAACTCCACGGTTGCTTCCGCTCCCGCTTCGATGTCGCTAGAACGCTCCCCTACCAAGCCAACGGGACGAATCCCATTGTCTTCCAGAGCTTCGGTAGACCGCTTATCGCCAATCATTATCGGCGCGAAATCACTCGATGAGTCAGCTATTACGCACTGTTTAAATGATGGCTGCCTCTAAGCCAACATCCTCACTGTCTAAGTAACTTCACATCCTTTCCACTGAACGGTCTTTGGGCACCTTAGCTGCTGGTCTGGCATGTTTGCCTCTCGCGCGTGAAGCTTATCCCTCACGCACTGACTCCCGTGCTTTGTTGCATGGCATTCGGAGTTTGATTGAATTCGGTACCCTGGTATGGGCCCTAGTTCAGCCAGTGCTCTACCTCCACGCATAAACACACGAGGCTAGCCCTCAAGCTATTTCGGGGAAAACCAGCTATCACGGGGTTTGATTAGTCTTTCGCTCCTACCCACAAGTCATCCCAGAAGTTTTCAACCTTCACGGGTTCGGCCCTTCAGTTGCGGTTAAGCAACCTTCAGCCTGCTCATGGGTAGATCACCTCCGCTTCGGGTCTACTACCAGCGACTTGTCTTCGCCCATTTCGGACTCGCTTTCGCTTCGCCTCCGGCGCAGAACGCCTTAGGCTCGCCACTGACAGTAACTCGCAGACTCATTAAGCAAAAGGCACGCCATCACCGGGCCATCTCTGATGGCCCTGGAATTTTGGTTGATGAATGCTGATTGCTGATTTAGTTCGAGCCGCGCTTTGCGCGTATTCTCTTCCAATCAGAAATCAGCAATCAGAAATGCTTTCTCTGCGCCAGCAGAGAAGGCCCGGCTTTGACACCTTGTAAGCACATCATTTCAGGTACTATTTCACTCCGCTCACAGCGGTTCTTTTCACCTTTCCCTCGCGGTACTGGTTCACTATCGGTCGCCAATGAGTATTTAGGCTTACGCGGTGGTCCGCGCAGATTCATACGAAGTTTCACGTGCATCGTATTACTCAGGAAATCCCTAGGCGTGCTTTGGTTTTCGGTTACGGGCCTTTCACCCTCTCTGGCGCAGCTTTCCAGAAGCTTCACCTAACCTTTGCACTACCACAGTCGGGCTCCTCCAACCCCACCAGCAAGCTGATGGTTTAGCCTCTTCCGCTTTCGCTCGCCACTACTGACGGAATCGCTTTCGCTTTCTTTTCCTCCGGTTACTGAGATGTTTCACTTCACCGGGTGTCGCGATGTTCCTGCTATGGATTCACAGGAACTCGAGCAGGTATTACCCCGCTCAGGTTATCCCATTCGGAAATCTCCGGGTCAAAGCGTGTTTGCCGCTCTCCGAAGCTTATCGCAGCTTACCACGTCCTTCATCGCCTATTGGCACCAAGGCATCCATGATGCGCTCTTTGTAGCTTGATCAATCTGTTCCAGGTCACGGCCGAGCGGCCGGACTGGAAATTCGATAACTGAAACTCTCCGCCCCGATCCCGCAGGACCGGAGCCGTTAGATTCAGACTCAGCTCTAAAAAGTTGTATTTACTACCCTGTATGTAGATTTCAAAGAACCAGCCCCCGAAATTCTTCGGAGTAAACTCTGCGCGACCTGCGGGCGTCAAAAAACTCAATTCCGTCGTCCGATCTGCCCGTCCCGCGGGACCGAGAAACCGGGACAAAATTGAGTTCAATTTGCAGTCCCAAAAGTCGCCAGAACACACTTCTCCGCTCTTGCGATTGGTGAAGTCCCGCCTCCAGCGGGACAACGAAATTACCGCACTTCGCACACTCGTCAACCTCCGGGTCTGTATTTTTTGGAAAAATTCTGCCGTTTGACCGTCATTTGGCGGGGAGATCCCTCGGCGACCAGGTAAACCGCCAGGAGGCCGGGCCCTGGCGGCAGCGCAAAGTTTTCGCGAGTCTGGTGCTCGACTTCGCCCGGAATGACGATTAGTTGCGCGCATGACCCGGATCGACGGCCGCGATTTCGACCAGCTCCGCCCGCTCCATTTCCAACTCGAAATTGCCCCTCACGCCACCGCCTCGTTGCTGGTGACGACCGGCAACACCCGGGTCATTTGCGGGGTGACGATCGAAGAAACCGTTCCGCGCTGGATGAAGGAGCAGAATGTCTCCGGCGGCTGGCTTACGGCCGAGTATTCGATGTTGCCATATTCCACCCAAACGCGAAAACCGCGCGATGTGGCCAAGGGCAGGCTCGACGGCCGAAGCAGCGAGATTCAGCGATTGATCGGTCGTTCGCTGCGCGCGGTAGTCGATCTGGACAAGCTCGGAGCGCGTACGCTATGGATCGATTGCGATGTGGTGCAAGCCGATGGCGGAACCCGCACCGCCGCGATCACCGGGGCGAGCCTGGCGGTGGCAATCGCTTGTCGACGTTTGGTCGAGGAGAAGAAGTTGAGCGAACTGCCAATTCGAACCCTGGTCGGCGCCGTCAGCCTCGGAGTTTTGGATAATAGGCCGATCGTCGACCTCAACTACGAAGAGGATAAGCTCGTCACCGTCGACTTTAATCTTGTTGCCACGGAGGAGGGCGATTTCGTTGAGCTGCAGGGCTCCGGTGAAGAAGCTACTTTCACGCAGCAACAACTAGATGAAATGCTCGTGCTTGGCCGCAAGAGCATCGGCCACCTGATCGCGGCGCAGCGCGCGGTCCTTAAGCAGTCAGGCAATTAGCGAAGCCGTGCCGGAAGGCCGCGGTGGTTCGTACGGGGATGGCTGACTGGCTGCGACGACAGGAACGAGATTCAAAAAACCTTCTCCATTCCTGGCCCTTCCTTACACCGAGAGCGAATCGCCCGGAGAACAACCTCCTCATCGGTCCAGAGATTAGCTTTCAGCCCTTCCTTGCGCCCGGTTATATCCGTAAAAGTCTGGGGCCTAAAACTAAGTTGACCGTGGTGCTGCGAGATTCCTATCCAAGGTCGAAGGGGCTCACCACAGAGATCATCCACCCCGTGGATCTCAAGACATTGGCTTACGATCGAGTATTTGTTTTTTCCCGCGAAGCATGCCTGATCGGACTCTATTCCGGACAAGAGGCCCAGGCGTTGCTGGAACCAGGCGGCTTTTCTCAGTTTCCGAGCCTTCGGCGAGTACGGTCGGCGCGCGCCGGCAGCATAACCGATTAGGTCGCACGCCCCGCTAGTTCAAATTTGTCCTCTCGCGACGTGGCTGCGCTTCACCAAGGGGCCAGACGAACGGATCTTTTCTGACCGTGCTCCAAGCGGCTGCAGTTTAGCTTGCTGCGCCATCGCTTCTGCGCTAAGCGCAAGGCTGATGAAGAAAGCGCTCATCACCGGCATCACCGGGCAGGATGGCAGTTATCTTGCCGATCTCCTGCTGGAGAAAGGCTACGAAGTGCATGGCATTATCCGACGAGCCAGCACCTTCAACACCGCGCGCGTCGATCACCTCTATGCCGATCCGCACATCAACGGTGTGCGCATGTTTCTCCATTATGGCGATCTCACCGATTCGGTAAACCTCGTGAAACTGCTCTATGATCTGAAGCCGGATGAGGTTTATCATCTTGCGGCGCAGAGCCACGTCCGGGTCAGCTTCGACATTCCTGAATACACCGCCGATGTCAGCGGGGTGGGGACGATTCGTATTCTCGAATCCATGCGGGAGACGGGGATCCGGCCGCGCTTTTATCAGGCCTCATCGAGTGAGATGTTTGGAAAAGCGCAGGAGATTCCACAGACGGAGCGCACGCCCTTCTGGCCGCGAAGCCCTTACGGGGTATCGAAAGTTTTTTCCTACTGGGCGACGGTGAACTACCGTGAGAGCTACGGTTTTCGGGCGAGCAACGGCATTTTGTTCAACCACGAGAGCCCGCGGCGCGGCGAAACGTTTGTCACGCGCAAGATCACCCGCGCGGTCGCCGCGATTAAGAACGGGCTGCAAAAGGAGCTTTTCCTCGGCAACCTCGAGGCGAAACGCGACTGGGGTTACGCCCCCGAATACGTCGAAGGCATGTGGCGCATGCTTCAGCAGGAGGACGGCGATGATTTCGTCCTCGCGACTAATGAGACCCATACCGTGCGCGAATTTTGCGAGGAAGCCTTCGGGCGCGTCGATCTTGACTGGCGCGACCACGTCCGGCACGACGACCGCTACGAGCGCCCGGCGGAAGTTGATTTGCTCATCGGCGACCCGGCCAAGGCGAAGAAGATCCTCGATTGGGAACCGAAGGTGCGTTTCAAGGAGCTGGTGCGCATCATGGTCGACGCCGATATGGAATTGCTCACCCGCCCTTCCGCGCAAAAGCATCTGGGCAAAATGCCGTAACGAGAAAGTTCTCCCCGCTCTTTTCCGCGATAAACGCTCCCGGGGTTCACTCCAATTGAAAGCCCGGCCGCGCCTGCGGCTGCGTTTGCGAATCACCGCTGCCTACCCTGACGGCGCCCCGCTTATTCCGCCGATTTGATGGCCAAATGGCTACAATTTACGTTGACAGCGTGCGTGTCCGGGAGATCATGGCTCCATGTTCAAGCCATTCACTCGTCTGTGCAAAGGGCTGGCTGCCCTTGTTTCAGTTCTCCTTCCACTGAGCCTCTCGGCGGGCACGCCGGCAGGCTTGTTGGATCTCAATAGTTCCGCTGTGCGTACGATCATAAGCGCGCAGCAGGAAGTCACCGCTGATTGGATGCAGACACCCGGGGTTCTCGGCACCGCCGTGGGTCTGGACGCAGCCGGCAGTCCGGCGCTGGTCGTTTATGTCGATCGTGATGAGGCCAATGCAGGTGAGATCGCGCGTAGCTTCCCGACTCAGACACGCGGAGTCGGCGTCCGGGTGGAGTTGACGGATAAATTCCGCGCCATGGCGGGTGGTCCGAATAAGGGTCACAAAGCCAAGCAAACCCCGCCCATCCAACTCGGGACCTCCGGCGGCTGGACTTATGACCTTGCCAATGGGTACTGCTGCGGCGGGACATTAGGCGCCCTGGTGAACATCGGGGGCGTTCAACACATTCTGAGTAACTATCACGTGTTTGAGGCGGACATCGTCTCGGGCGGCAACGGACGCGTCGCCATGACCGGCGACCCGATTATTCAGCCTGGCTTGATCGATGTGGGTTGTTCTTCCGCTGGAGCGCAACAGGTCGCGACTTTGGTGAAAAAGAGTTCGCTGCCCACCAGCAACGTCGATTGCTCCGTCGCCCAGGTCATCAGCGGCCAGGTGGCGACCGATGGCTCGATTCTTGAGATCGGCACCATTTCTTCGTCGACGGTTGGCGCTTCACTGAATCAGGCGGTGAAAAAGAGCGGTCGAACCACTGGGCTAACCCGTAGTTCCGTCTCGGGCTTGAACGCGACGATCAGCGTCACTTACGAGAACGAGTGTGCGGGAGGCACGGCTTTCACCAAGACCTTTACCGGCCAGATCGTGATTTCGAACAGGGGTAGCAAATTCCTTGATAGCGGCGACTCCGGCTCGTTGATGGTCGAGGATGTGGCGACGAATCCACGCGCGGTCGGCCTCCTTTTCGCCGGCAGTACTTCAACGGCAATTGCAAATCCGATCGGGGAAGTGCTGAGTTTCCTCGGCGCGACGATGGTCGGAAACTAGGAAACATCAGTTTGAAATTTCAGAACACCCGTTCGCAGCTGCGGACGGGTGTTTTGTTTTTAACAAAGCTCTTGGACAACAGGCGGCAAAGATTCGCGCGACACGATTGCGTCATCGGCTTACTCTGCTTGGGCCTCTTTCTCGTCGGTGCCCATAATAACATGGCTGAAGATCGATCATCGGCTCCGCGGCGCGACATTAACGCCGTGCTGGGCGATCACGACAAAGAGTTGCTGGCAATTAAGGATGTTGTCGGTGTCTACGTCGGGTTGCAAACAGACGGGCGCACACCGTGCCTGCACGTGATGCTCAGGCAGGATAGCCCAGAGGCTCGCAAAGCGATTCCTTCGGAAATCGAAGGCTACAAGGTTGTCGTCGAGGTCACGGGAGAAATTCGGCCCTTGCCGAGTCAGAGCGCGATCGCCTCACCGCGCTGAGGCGAGTCCTCGGGCGATGCCCAGGCTCATCACGTCTGTGTCGCCTACCGAGTGCAATCGGAATACGGGTCGGGCAAGGGACCGCCTCTCCGGTCAATCGAAGAGGCGGTCCGAGCGAGAGGATCGGTGCAGTTACTTCAGGGTAATTTCGCGCATCAGTTTGTTACCCATGATTTCGCGCACTTCCATGCGCTTGATCGCTCCCTGGCGTTGCGCTTCCAGGCTGCCCGCGATTTTCATGTCGATGGGATCGAGCTTTTCGCGCATGCCATCCATCGCAGCCATGTTCGGGAATTGCTGCATGAGCAGAATATCGAAATCGTGCGGGTTGGAGGCGTCGCCGATGAGGATCTTGTAATCGCTGATGATGCCTTGCTTTTTCGCTTCCTCACTTGTTCCCTTGAAAGTCTTGGCGATCATCTTGAGGTAATCATCACTCATTCCCGCCTTGGTCTTGACCATGGTAATGGTCCAGACGGGACCTTCGGTGTAAGGTGCATCGCTTTGCCCGAAGGAGAGGTTCGCCATCCCGATGGCGAATGCGAAGGTAATGGCTGTCAGTAGTTTTGTTTTCATTTTGCTGTCTTTTGCTGGTTCAGCTCACAATGAGCTCTCCGTGACCTGGTTCTAATCCCAAGTCATCAGAGGAGAGGACGTGTAGGAAGCCGCAGCGCCGATAGCAAGAAAAAAAGCTGATGGCGCACTGAAAGCGGAAACCTGCCATAGCGGATTGCGGAGCAGAGCCCGGGCTTTTGAACCTGACAGGCGACGCCGTAAGCACGGGCGGTCTGGGCAAAATGATAGCCCAGCTCGCATCAAATTAGATCGGGAAGGAACCGAGTGATGACTAAACCCGGCCGGCGAAGCCACGATCTCGACGCAACCGAATAGCCGGCCGCATCTTTCTCATTTAGAGACTGAACGATGGCGCTAGGTGCAGCCGCGCAGCAGGAAAATGATCAATAGAATGGGGATCGGGATGCCGAGTAACCAAAGCAGGATATAACCCGTTGCACCCGCCTCTTTGAGTTTGTCGTAGAGTTTCATGGCACGTTTTCTTTTACACGACTTATTCGGACCTCACCTGCGTTCCGGTCGGATAAGAAGGCAGAGGTAGGATGCGGAAGAGCTGAAAGCTGAAAAGGCTGCCGCGGTAATCTGGTCGGGCCATGCCCCGGTTTTGGAGGCGAGAAACGAATCCCGGAAAAGGCTCGCGCTTTGCCCGCGCGGGCAAGGCAATGCAACGTTTTGCTCGATTTACGGGTTCAATCCCGGCGGCCCTGCCCTGGTGGGTCCTCGCTATCACCGCGCTGCTCTTTGGATTGGTCGCTGCTTTCGTCGATTTCAATCCGGTTGTGGACGAGAATTTCTTCTTCTCGAGCCGCGATCCTTCTCTGAAACAGGCGAAGAAAATCGAGAGACATTTTCCTTCCCAGCCACAATTGGTCCTGGCGGTGGCCGCTTCGGATATCTCTTCACCGCGTTACCTGGGCCGGCTTGCCCGGCTCACCCGGCGGATCGAACAAATCGATGCAGTGTCGATGGCAAAGAGTCTGGCCAACGGCCCCAAAAGTTATCGGGATGCGGTCGAGAGCCCGTTCTGGAGCCGCCTTCTCCTTACAAAGAATCACAAGGCGAGCAATGTCCTGGTGTTTCTCGAGGGAAAAAACCAAGAGAAAGCCATCCGGCAACTGGAAGCAATCGTGCAAGAGATGGATGAGAAAGGGTTCCGGATTCACCTCGCAGGCGCGCCTTATGTCGTCGAACAAATCCGGCGCAGTCTTACTCACGATTTCTGGTCGTTCACACTTACAGCCATGGTGCTCTTTGGATTGACCATGGCCCTGATGTTTCGTTCCGCGCGGATTTTGCTCGGCATGCTCGCGGCTTGCGCGAGCGCGGTGCTGGTTACACTCCTTTGCCAAACTCTTCTGGGCAGAAAGATCGGTGTCCTAACCGTCAATCTGGGGACGATCGTCTTTGTCGTGACGCTCTCCCATCTCGTCTACATGACCTTTAACTGGCAGACACTGGCCGAAAGAAAAGGCAAACAGTCTAATTTGGCGGCGGCCGCGCGGCGGATGACTTTTCCGGCATCTTTCTGGTCAATGATCTGCACCGCGCTGGGCTTTTCCAGCCTGCTGATCGTGGAAGCCAAGCCGCTGCGGGAACTGGGATTGGGCGGGGTAATTGGCGCGGTGGCGGCGTTCGCCTGCGCCTACCTGATGTATCCGCCATTTTTGCAATGGTCGGTTCCGGCGAAAATCCGGCCCTTGCAATGGAAGCTGCCCGGTGGTTTCTGGGCGCGCCGCTTTGGCGCGATCTCGCTTCTCATCATCGCGCTCGGCATCGGCCTGAGTCTCGGCCTAACGAGACTGGATACCGATCCGAGCCTGCTCGCTTACTTCAAGCGCAACGAAGCGTTGCGTGACGATTTGGAATTCGTCGATCGCAACGGCGGCTCGAACCCGCTCGAGCTGATGGTTTCCTCGGCCGATGGCAGTCGGCTGACGACGGACGCCGCCTACCAAAAAATGTGGTCCCTCCAAGGCGCCCTCGAGGCGAATAAGAATGTCGGGACGGTGATATCTCTGCCAACCCTCCTGGCCGAAGGCGACCGCACCCCCTTCTCATTTCTCCTCAGCTACGAAACCATCACCCGCACCCTCGAGCAGCCAAAGTATTCGCGGATCGCGAGCAACTTCGTGACAGAAGATCGAAGCGAGACCCGTTTTCTCATTCGGATGAAGGAGAGCGCGCGCACTCAACCGCGCCTTGCGGTGGTGGATGAGTTACGCAGGATCGTGCGCCGGCACGGCTTTGTCGCAAACGCAGTCGGTGGGATCTATTATTTGCAGGGCGTCTTGGCGAAACTGGTCGCCTCGAGTCTCGTCAACGGGCTTTTCTGGCTCAATCTCCTGTTTATCGCCATCGCCTGGATTGTGGCCCGCTCGTGGCGCGGCACGCTGGCCATGATTGCGAGCCTCGCCCTCGTGCCGGCTTACATGCTGGGCATGGTCGGCTGGCTTCATGTGCCGGTGGATATCATTTCCGCGCCCGCGACTAACGTCTGTATCGGGATCGCGATCGACTCAATGATTCACCTTGTTTTTGGGGTGCGGCGCGCGCAACGCGATGGGAAAAAGGGTTGGGCCGCCTGGGTCGCCGGGCGGGAGGAACAATGGCGGGGAATCTTTTACTCCGATGTGATCTTCGCGGCCGGGTTCGCCATCTTCGCGCTTTCGAATTTCCCGCCTACGCAACGATTTGGTCTGGTCGTGCTGGGCGGGACGGCGGTCGATATTCTGGCCAATCTTTTCGTGCTTCCCCTGCTCGGTGGAGCGGAATTGAAAAAGAGCTCTCGCTCATGAGACGATCCGCGCGCCCGGGGCGGAAGCTTCGGAAAAAGGCTCGCCGGCTCTCGAGCGGCGAAAACTACGACTTGTAGCGGAGGCGCTTCTTATGGCGGTTTTCTTTCATCCGCTTCCGGCGCTTGTGCTTGGAGATTTTTGCTTTCCGTCGTTTTTTCAGCGAGCCCATAGAAGAGTTCTCTCGACACCGGAATCGTTAGGCAGAGCCCGGGAAGCGGCGTCACGCGATCGAACCCGACCGCGAGGAGCGAAGGTAAAGGGATTGCTCCAGTTGGCAACACATTTCGCGCTGAACCGCACCCCTTGGTTGGTAGGCGCGGCCGACGACCCCGCCGGTGCCGGCCCCTTGCGTTGGTTCGGGCCGAGCTCAACGCCCCTGACTACAACCCGAGCGCGGCACGGAGCTGCTCGACGTGCTCCTCGGGCTTGACCTTTCGCAGAATGGTCGCGATCCGGCCGCGCCCGTCGATGACAAAGGTGCTTCGTTCGGTCCCCATGTATTTCCTGCCGTACATGCTTTTCTCAACCCAAACGCCGTAAGCGCTGACGATTCTTTTCTCCGGATCGGAAAGAAGCGGGAACGGAAGGTGATACCTGGCGATGAACTTCTCGTGGCTTTCCGCCGGATCGATGCTCACCCCGAAAATACTCGCCTGCCTCTCAAACTCGCTCCAGGCGTCGCGCAAGCCGCATGCCTGTGCCGTACAGCCGGGTGTGTCGTCCTTCGGATAAAAGTAGAGGACGAGCGGCGAGCCGCGGAAGTCACTCAGCCTAACGACCTGACCGTCTCCGTATTTTCCGCCCACGGCGGTGGCGGTGAAATCCGGGGCGGTATCGCCCACCTTCAGCTCGGGTGTTTTCGCGTTCATTTTCGCAAGAATAATCAGCAGGCCAAAGGGCACAACCGCCAGCCTGCCTTCGCCCCGGGAGTCCGATTTCTTGTTCGCCTTCCCCAAAGCGGTGGGGCAGATTGCGCGCCGGAGCGAAATCATTCGCGCCTCACGCATCGGAGCATGTGAAAACGGCGAGAGCACTTTGGCTGGGTCTGTTGCTGGTGATCCCCGCAGGTTTCGCGCACGCCGACTGGCGCCTCGAAGGCGAGACCGGCGGTGAGTACGAAAGCAATCTCTCCAACTCCGATCGCGCGAACGAAGAAAAGGAGGATTGGGCCTGGCTGACTCACGCGCTGGTCGCGAACGGATGGCAACTCTCGCGTGATTTACGGCTGACTTTGGCGGCTGATCTGCGATCGCGGGTCTGGGCGCGGTTCGACGATTTGAACATGATTGGCGGCGGTGCACTGGCCACGCTGCGCTATCGGTTCGGTCTCGGGAATGAGGCGCCATGGATTTTGCTCGAGGAAAAGTTTGGTTACGATCGCTATCGCGATACCTCGTGGAGCAACTGGAACGAATCGGCCGCGCTGCGTGGCGGGATCGCCGTCTCGTCGCGGGTTGCGCTCGAGGCCGCTTACGAATTTGAGAACCGCGCCGCCCCGGACGACTTCTACGACCTTCAGGGACACACTCTCGACGCGCGCGTGATCGCTCATCTCACTCCCTCATGGCAGATTGCGCTCGGTTACAGTTATCGGCAAGGCGATGTCATTTCCTTTGCCGTTCCCCCCCGGCCAGACATTTTTTCGATCGCGCGGGTGCGCCCGGGAGTCGCGATTTTTGGCACGAACCCACGCTACAATGCATATCGGCTGCGCGGTCACACTCACACTGTTTCTGCCAACGTGGGATACCTGCTTGGCCGATCCGTATCTCTCCTTTTTGGCTATGAGTATGCCGTGACTTTGCATGACCCCCTGGTCTACGACAATCATCGGGTGCAGGCGCAGATTGCCTTTGCTTACTAAGTGAGAGCTTTTACCCTGCTTCTTTTCCTCCTGAGTGCAGTTTTGTCCGAGGGCCTGTTCGCCGGCTCGCTCCAGGTTACGGTGAAGGATAGGAAAGGCGAACCGGTGGCCAACGCTGTTGTCTCCGCCGAAGGGGCCGGTGGCGGGACGACTCACGCCCGGGGTGAGGTCATCATCGATCAGCGGAACAAACAATTCATTCCCTATGTCACCGCGGTGCAGGCGGGCACATCCATCCTTTTCCCAAACAGCGACAAAATTCGGCACCATGTTTATTCGCTTTCCCCGGTGAAGACATTTGAGCTGCCGCTCTACAGTGGGATCCCTGCCGCGCCGGTTCTTTTCGACCAGCCAGGTTTTGTAACTCTCGGCTGTAACATTCATGATTGGATGATCGCCCATGTTGCGGTGCTCGAGACTCCTTATTTTCAAGTTACGGGACCGGACGGCCAGGTGACATTGAAAGGATTGCCGCCGGGGAAATATCGCGTCCAAATATGGCAACCGCTGCTCAAGGCAAAGCCGGAGCAGCTCGCTCAATCGGTCGAGCTGACTGCGGGGTCGACCAGGGCGCTGACCTTTACGCTCGACCTAAAGCCGGATTTCCGCGTTAGCCGCGCGCCAGGATTGTCCACCGGAGGTTATCCCTGAAATTTCGCTTCCGTCGTTTCCGCCACCGGCTGCTCTTTTTCCTCGTCGCGCTTCTCACTCTCCTTCAGGGCGCGACCTATCTCCTGGTGCGGCACGCCAACCGGGAACATGCCCTTACTCAGATTCAGGCGCGACTCCGTTCCGGGTCGCGGATTTTTCTCAAGCTGATCGAGCAGCGCAACCAACAGATCGCGAGCGCGGCCATGATCGTGTCGCGGGATCATGCTTTCCAGGAAGCTTTCGCCGGAGCAGGGCAGGATCGCCTAACGACGTTGTCGGCTTTGGAAAGCCTGCAGGGGCGGGTGCGGGCGGATGTAGTCCTGATTGCCTCGCTCGAAGGCCGACTGCTCTTCGATACCCATCGACCGCAATTGCGCGATCTGGCTTTTCCCTTCCTGAAGTTGCTCGAGAGAGCGGAAAACGACGGAGCGGCCAGCGGCTTTGTCGTGCTCGACCGGCGGCTCTACGCGATGGCTGCGGCCCCGCTGCTTGCGCCCCAGCCAATCGCCTGGCTCTGCTCCGGCTTCCAAGTGGACGACAGCTTCGCGCGCGAGATCGAAAGTTATACTCACCTCGAGATTACCTTTCTCAGCGGCTCGAATATTTTTGGCACGACCTTTGAGGAAAAGGAACGCGTGAAGTTGCTCGCGGCCTTGTCTTCCAAGTCGCCTTTGCCCCGGCAGCAGGTCGAGAACCTGCGTGTCGCCGGCGAAGATTTCCTCACGTTCTCGGTGCCGCTCGAGGTTGAGAATGGACGTGTGCACGTGCTCTTGCAACGCTCGCTCGATCGTGAGCTCGCGCCTTATCTCCGGCTTGAACGCACTTATCTCGTGCTCGCGTTGCTCGGGCTGGCGATTTCGATCGGGGTCGGGATTTGGATCGCGCGGGGAGTTTCGCAGCCCGTGCTCGAACTGGCGCGCGGGGCAGAGCGGATCGCGGAGGGGGATTATCAACATCAGGTCAGAGTGAAACAGGAAGATGAGATTGGTTCGTTAGCCGTTTCCTTTAACCAGATGAGCACGGGGTTGGCGGAGCGCGATCGGGTCCGCGATTTGTTAGGCAAAGTCGTTTCTCCCGAAGTGGCGGCGGAGCTTCTCGAACGGGGAGTCACTTTGGGCGGCGAGGAGCGCGAGGTCACGGTCCTCTTTTCCGATCTGCGCAATTTTACCGGCATGTGTGAGAGAGTTCCACCGCAGCAGATGCTGGCGATCTTGAACCATTACTTCACCCGGATGGCCGCGATCGTGGAACGCCATCGCGGGGTGGTGGACAAATACGTCGGCGACGCGCTCATGGCGGTCTTTGGCGCGCCGCTGACCAATCCGGACGATCCCGATCGGGCGCTCCAGGCGGCCCTCGAAATGGTAGCCGCGCTGGATGAACTGAACGAGCAATGGCATGCGCGCGGCCTGCAAGCCGTCAAAGTCGGAATCGGCATTCATAGCGACATTGCCGTGGCCGGGAACATGGGCTCGGAAACCCGGCTCAATTACACGGTGATTGGCGACGGCGTAAATCTTGCCTCGCGCCTCGAGGGCCTAACCAAGACCCCCGAATACGCCGCACGCATCATTGTGAGCCGCGCGACTCTGGCGAAAGCCCGAGGTCAGTATCAGACCCGGCGACTGGGCGAGATCGCGGTCCGGGGGAAACAGCAAACGACGGAGATTTTCGCATTGGTTGGTTAACGATCAGGAGCCTGCCTGATGCGACGGGAAAGAGCGAACCGGACTTGTACTTCTGCACGTCCGGGACGTCCTTCGCGACTGCGCCTCCAAACCTCCCTCCCGATGACGCATTCTGCGAAATTCTCGGGCTGGTGGGATTTGAACCCACGGCCTCTGCGTCCCGAACGCAGCGCTCTACCAAGCTGAGCCACAGCCCGTCTTTGACGCGGTGCGCTCCCTCCCGTGGCGAACGCGAACGCGTCGCCCTATTTCGCGCACTTCCTCCGCGCTGGCAAGTATTCCGCGCCGGCTCGGCTTGAAAATCCTTTTGACAAGCCACTCTCCGCACGCATTATCCGATCCGCTCGCACCCGGCCATGCTTACTCCGATTTCCGCCGCTCCAGCCCTAACGAATGGTTCCCCGGCCATTTTGCAATTTCCGTCGGAGCCAGCCCGGGCCGTGCGGGCCTTCAGAAATATGACCGCGCAACTCCTGCAAGAAGCCGCCAAAGTGATTCCCAACCAGCAACTCCTCATTAACGTGGTCTCGAAGCGGGTTCGCCAGCTCGGGATCGGTCACCGGCCGCTGGTCGAAGCGACGCCCAAGTCATCCCTCACCGACATCGCCCTGAAAGAGATCATCGCCGGCAAGCTGACCTTCGAAGAGCTGAAGGACGGCGCGGCCGAAGCCTGATTTTTCGCGCTCCCGCGGATGCGGGACGGGCCGCACGATGCCCGCCGAGAGCATTCTCAACCGCAAAGCGCTTCGCGATTTCCACATCCTCGAACGCTTCGAGGCCGGGGTGGAACTCAAAGGGAGCGAGGTCAAATCGATCCGTGCCGGCAAAGCCAACATCGGCGACGCCTTTGCCCGGATCGAAAACGGCGAGGCCTTTCTCTACGGCGCCGATATTCAGCCCTACGCCCAGGCAAGCCACGATGTGCCCAACCCGAAACGTGTGCGCAAACTGCTGCTTCATCGCAAGGAAATCGACAAGCTTTACGGCGCGACCAACATCGCCGGGCGCACGCTGGTGGTGCTCAAGTTCTATTGGAAGAACGGGCGGATCAAAGCTGAGTTGGGTGTTGCCACGGGGAAAGAAGCGCGCGACAAACGGCTCGATTTGAAGAAGCGCGAGCTCGATCGGGAAACGGCGCGGGAAGTGGCACGGTTCAATCGGCGGCGGCGGTGAGGGGGGAACAGGGTGAATCGTGAATCGTGAATCGAGAATCGGGGGGACTCCTTCAAGGGGCGGCGGTGCACCTCGGGCCTTCTCCGATTCACGTCACGATTCACGATTCTCGATTCTCAATTCACGCTTCACGCATCACGCCCCCCACACTTCCACCCCCGCCAACCTCCTGCTATCCTGACCAATGAAGCGTCTTCTTTTCATTCTCGGCGGCGCTGGGATCGCCGCCTGGACCGTTTCACGTTTACGGCGGAGCGAATATTCTTTCACCGGCAAATCCATCGTCATCACTGGCGGCTCACGCGGACTTGGCCTGACCATCGCGCGCCGGCTCGCGATGGAAGGCGCGCGCATTGCGCTTCTCGCCCGCGACGAGGAAGAGCTGGCGGAAGCCTGCCGCGAGTTGCAGGCGATCGGTGGTGAAGCGCTCGCCGTTCCGTGCGATCTGCTCGATCGCGCTCGGTCGTTAGGCGCGATCGAGACGGTGATGGATCGCTTCGGCGCCATCGATGTCCTGATCAATAACGCCGGGATGATCGAAGTCGGCCCGCTCGACCACATGCGGCGGCAGGATTTCGAGCAGACGATGGATCTGCATTTTTGGGCGCCCTTTCACCTCATGCAGCAAACCATTCCGCACATGCGGCGCGCCGGTGGAGGTCGCATCGTCAATGTCGCGTCGGTCGGTGGAAAGATCGCCGTTCCGCACATGGCGCCATATAACGCGAGCAAGTTCGCCCTCGTCGGTCTGTCGGATTCCTTCCGCGCCGAGCTGGCGCGCGAGGGGATCAAAGTCACAACCGTTACACCGGGCGTGATGCGCACCGGCTCGCACGTGCACGCGAAGTTCAAAGGCAATCACGGCGCGGAATACACCTGGTTTGCCCTTTCCGCTTCCCTCCCGGTCGCGGCGACCGCGCCGGAGCGCGCTGCCGAGATGATCGTCGAAGCGTGCCGGCTGGGCCAATCTTCCCTCATCATCGGGCTGTCGGCGCGGATGTTGATCGCCGGGAACGCACTCTTTCCCAGTCTGACCGGCGAAATGATGAAGCTGGTCAATCGCATCTTGCCGGGTTCGACGGGAGCTAAAGGTGACGAGCTGAAATCTGGTTTCGAAGCGCGCGAAGAGCAGCGCCTGCCCGGTTTCATTGTACCCTTGGACGAGTCCGCCGTCGCGAAACATAACGAGGCATAGATCAGACGAGTGCGCTCCAAGCGGCTTTTCGTCAGCCTCGATTTGCCCGAGTCAATCGCGCAGACATTTGCCAGCCTCGACCCGCAAATTCGCGGGGTTCGCTGGCTCCGCGCGGAGCAAATTCACTTAACGCTCGCATTCTTTGGGAATGTTGAGAGCGAACGCCAAGCCGACTTGAGTAACCAGCTACAAAGAATTCGCTTCAGACCCTTTTTCCTTCCCTTGCAAACACTCGGAATGTTCCCTTCACGAGGTCGACCGAAAGTGATTTGGGTCGGAGTCGGTCGCGGTCACCCGCATCTTTTCCAACTGCACAAAAAGGTGGCCGACGCCGCCCTTGCCGCTGGGCTGGAACCCAATCTGCGGCCCTGGCACCCGCATATCACCCTGGCGCGTTGTCAGGACGTTTCAGGCTCGGCTTTGGCCAGGTTCCTTCGACGGCACGCGGATTTGGACGCCGGTCTCGCCCCGATCAATGAATTTCACCTCAAATCGAGCCGCCTCACACCGGAAGGCTCCCTTTACACGTCAGAGCTAACCGTCGCTGCAACCAAGCAAGAGGCGAGCTAGCGAAACGTGGAGAATCTCCAAGAATTGCGGTTGTAACGGCCCCCTCTCGCGAGAAGAACTTCATTCCAGCCCGAAGAGCGCTTGCCAAAACAAGTGCGCTCGCTAAAAACGAGATTCATGCTGCGCACCCGCTCCTCCTCGAAAAAAACAAGCGTATTCGAGGAAGTGGCTTCACGCTTTTGAGACCGACTTATGCCTAACCGCGCTGACCAGCAGCAGGTCCTCGAAATTCTCCAGCGACTCGACGGGCTCGAATCGCTCAAGGAGCTTTTTTGGGGACAACTGAACTACGATCGCATTAACGAAGCGATATCTCGACGAGGTTGGGGCGATGCTGCGTCGAAGGCGCTGGCTGACGACCCACTGGTATTTGCCGGCGGTGGCGAGAACGAGGACTTCAAAATCATTCTCGCGCGACTCGATTCGGACCATGTGCGGCTCGGATTGCAGCGGCCTGTGATCAATCGGCTGCTGCGCGATTTTCCTTATGCGCTCTTTGTTTTTTCGAATAGAGATCGCAACGCGTGCGACTACGCGGCTATCTACTTTCGAGCGTTCGCGTTTGTGAAATTGTTGATTTGCCGCAGAATGTGTTTGAGAACGCTACTGTCGACAACGTCTTATTCTTTATCCAGAAGACGAGTCCTATAGATGACGTTCGAGTTAACCTTCTCCGCGAGCGATCCGATCCCAGCCGCGTTATCGAATACACCTGGGACGACGAATACCAGGTCGACCAGCAGATTTTTTTCGCGACTGAGCTCCATAAGATGAACGTGGGGCTCACGCCTAAGATCCGAAAGTTATTTACGAAGATTGAGCGCGCGGCGAGGCGCCTGGGGGATTGTTTTGACGTCTCGGACGGGATTATTCCTTACAAGACCAAGTCCGATGCACAGCATTCGAAGTACACTGGGTTCACGCAAAGAGCCGGCTGGGGCAAGCTTCTTCGCGGAAAGGACGTATCACGATATCGAATCGAATGGCGCGGCGAGTTCATTAAGTATGGGCGGCATCTATGGTGTGCCCGTGAGGAACGTTTCTTCCGCGAACCAAAAATTCTGCTGCATTCTATTAGAAACAAGTCGCTGAGGCGTCGTCTTGTCGCCGCTCTCGATACGAGCGGGTTCTACAACACAGATAACCTGATTAATGTAACTTGCAGGACAGACGAGGTACCTCTCGAAACGCTTCTCGCATTGCTAAACTCAAAGGTAATTAACTTCTGGTACAAACTGAACTACCCGAATGTTAATATCAATCCCAACGAGTTACGCAGCATTCCGATTAATGTCGACCCTGCTGTTGTCTCAAAGCTTTCAGAGTTAGCGTCTGAACAAATGCGTCAGGTCAGCGCAGGCGATCCACACAATAACCGTCGAAATCTTGATGATAAGATCGATCGTCTGATCTACAGAGCATACGAATTAGGCACCGACGAAATCGCGGTGGTTGAGGAGAACTTCGTTGGAGAATGACGAAACCCGTTCCGACCTGACTAAATTATTCTTTTGCAGGCATGGCAGCGCACGACATCATCGACAATCGGTGCGAGAAGCTGGTGGAACACATTAGCCGGATTCTGCACACAACCGAGTGCGCGCGCTTCGCTGTCGGCTTCTTCTTCCTTTCTGGCTTGGAGGCGATCGCCGGTTCATTGCGGAATGTCAAAGAAGTCCGGCTGTTAATCGGCAACACGATGAATCGCGAAACGCTGGAACAGAATTACTGAAGCCGTATGCTATTAACATGAGTGGTCGTATCATTGCGAAGTATCAGCGGCTGTTGCCTGAATGATTGGATGAAAGCGGAAGCAAAAAGCGTGGATGTGGAAGCGGCGATTGCCGAGATGGTGCGTCGGATCGTGGAGAAGTTTCACCCCGAAAAAATCATTCTCTTTGGTTCCTACGCGCGCGGTGACGCAACACCAGACAGCGATGTGGATCTCCTCGTCGTGATGCTGGTTGATGGTTCGCCGATCAAAAAAGAAGTTGGGTTGCGCGGCGCGGTCCACGGTCTCGGAGTGCCCAAAGACATTTTCGTGAGCGACTCGGCTGAGTTCGAATCGCGCAAGGACATCATCGGAACAATCGAATATCCAGCGACGCGCGAAGGGAAGCTCCTTTATGCCAGAAGCTGAGCGACTCGACGAGGTGCGAAAATGGGCGGAAAAAGCGGAGGAAGACGCCCGCGCGGTTGAGATCCTGGTGCGCGCGGGGGAAGAGAGCCCCGCCTCGGCAATATGTTTTCACGCACAGCAATGCGTGGAGAAGTATCTCAAGGCATTTCTCACCTGGCGCGCGGTTCTTTTTCCAAAGACGCACGACCTGGCCGAGTTGGTCGATCTAATACCTGAAGCGGTCGAACTGCG
>Ga0081539_10003411_pt1 | contig 19575 bp, 10 predicted proteins | sample TabmetS4T2R2_FD_71023 | JGI IMG/M metagenome (GOLD analysis project Ga0081539, IMG submission 71023) | Tabebuia heterophylla rhizosphere microbial communities from the University of Puerto Rico - S4T2R2 | ecosystem: Host-associated > Plants > Roots > Rhizosphere ...
GCCATTCGACGAACCTGGCGGCGCGCATGGAACAGATGGCGACGCCAGGGTTGACTCTGGTGACGGCGTATACGCACAAGCTCACGGAGGGCTACTTTGCTTTCAAAGCACTCGGGCAGACGCGGATTAAGGGCGTTGAAGAGCCGCTACAGGTCTATGAAGTGTTGGGTGCGGGACCATTACGCACTCGGCTGCAAGTCGCAGCGCGCAGAGGGCTGACGCGCTTTGTTGGACGGCAGAACGAACTGGAGCAGATGCGCAAAGCATTAGACCAAGCCAAAGCCGGTCACGGGCAGATCGTCGGCGTGATGGGCGAGCCAGGCTTAGGCAAGTCGCGGTTGTTCTACGAATTCAAACTGCTCTCTGTAAGTGGTTGTCTGGTGCTGGAAGCGTACTCGGTGTCGCATGGCAAAGCGACGGCGTATCTGCCAGTCATTGAATTACTCAAGAGTTACTTTGACATTCAGGCCCAGGATGACGAGCGCAAACGACGGGAGAAAGTCGGCGGCAAAGTGTTGATGCTCGACCGCAGCCTTGAAGACACGTTGCCGTATCTGTTTGCGTTGCTCGGCATTGAAGTGCAGCCCTCACCGCTGCAACAGATGGACCCGCAGATTCGCCGCCGTCGCACGTTTGAGGCGCTGAAGAGACTCTTCCTGCGTGAGAGTCTCAACCAACCGCTGATCCTGATCTTTGAGGACTTGCACTGGATTGATTCTGAAACGCAGGGATTCCTGGACGTGCTTAGTGAGAGTGTAGCCAGCGCCAAGCTGCTACTCTTAACCAATTATCGCCCCGAGTATCGCCACGAGTGGGGACAGAGGACATACTACACGCAACTCCGACTCGCCCCATTAGGTAAGGCAGAGGCGGAGGAGTTACTGACCTTCTTACTGGGCAACGATGTCAGTCTCACACCAGTGAAAGCGCTGATCTTAGAGAAAACCCAAGGCACACCGTTCTTTATGGAAGAGGTGGTACAGACGTTAGCCGAAGAAGAGGCACTGAGCGGTGCGCGTGGGTCCTACCGACTGACGCAGGCGCCGACCACCTTGCAACTACCGTCCACCGTGCAAGCGATTCTCGCCGCCCGTATCGACCGCCTCGCACCGGATGAGAAAGCTCTGCTGCAACAGCTTGCTGTCATTGGCCGTGAGTTTCCGCTAGGACTAGTCCGCCAGGTCATTCCGCTATCCGAAGACGAGCTGTATCGTCTCTTGTCTGCGCTCCAGCGCAAAGAGTTTCTGTATGAGCAGCCTGTGTTCCCTGAAGTCGAGTATATTTTTAAGCACGCCCTGACGCAGGAGGTGGCGTACAACTCGGTGCTCATCGAACGGCGCAAAGTGCTACATGAACAGAGTGGCCATGCGATCGAGCAGCTCTATCACGAGCGGTTGGACGAACATTACGATGACTTAGCGCATCACTACAGCCGCAGCGGGAATACCGAGAAAGCGATCGAGTACCTGCACCTAGCAGGACAACAGGCGGTGCAGCGCTCGGCCTATGCGGAAGCGGTCCAGCATCTGACCACCGCCTTAGAGCTTCTCACAACCTTGCCTGACACCCGCGAGCGTGCCCGCCAAGAACTCATGCTTCACGTCACTTTGGGCTTGCCGTTACTGGCCACCCGAAGTGTTGCCTCACCGGAAGTATTGGCTACCTTTACCCGCGCTTGGAAACTATGCGAACAGCTCGGAGAGACCCGCCAGTTCTTTTCGGTCCTCTTTGGGCTGCTGATATTTCATCTGGTGCGAGGCGAGTTTCTCACGGCACGCGAGCTCGGGGAGCAACTCCTGGGTCTGGCGCAGAGGGAGCAAGACCCGGCCTTGCTCGTAGAGGCCTATCGAGCAGTGGGAAGGACCTTATTCTTTCTGGGTGAGTTCGGCGCGGCCCAAGCGCACCTGGAGCAGAGCCTGACCCTGTATGACGCTCAGCGCCACCACTCCCATGTGTTCTTTAACGGCATAGAGGAGCCGGGGATATTCGGCTTCTCCTATGTAGCCTTGGTCCTGTGGCATCTGGGCTATCCGGATCAGGCACTACAGAAGAGCGAGGCTGCACTTACCCTGGCCCAAGAGCTGTCACACCCATTCAGCTTGTGTACCGCCCGGATTTTTGCCGCCACGTCACATCAGCTCCGCCGGGAAAGAGCACTGACCCAAGAGTGGGCAGAGGCAGGTATCACCCTGGCGCGCGAGCAAGGGTTTCCGGTGTGGTTAGGGCAAGGAACTGTCCTACAAGGCTGGACACTCGCCGAACAGGGACAGGTTGAAGAGGGGATTACTCAGATCCGCCATGGAATGGCCACCTACCAAGCTGTAGGGGCAAGGGTATTTCAATCCTATTATCTTGTCCTGCTGGCCGAGGCGTATGGGAAAGCGGGGCAGGTTGAAGAGGAGCTCTCAGCGTTGGCTGAGGCACTAGCTGTGATAGACAAAAACGGAGAGCGCTTTTACGAGGCGGAGCTGTATCGACTCAAAGGGGAACTCCTGCTGGCACAGGAAAGCACGGAGCAGGGAGCAGCGAGCAAGGAGCAAGGAGCCGAGAGCAGGGAGCAAGAAGTTGAGAAGTGTTTTCTGACGGCCATCGAGATTGCCCGCAGACAGCAAGCGAAATCGCTGGAGCTGCGCGCAGTAATGAGCCTGGCACGATTGTGGCAAAGCCACGGCAAGATAGCAGAAGCTCACAAGTTGTTGTCTGACATCTACCAGTGGTTCACCGAAGGGTTCGACACGAAAGACTTGCAAGACGCAAAGGCATTGTTGGCTGCACTATGCTAATGAACCATTGCCTCATCCCTACTACTCCGAGAACAAGTATAACCGTCCTTCACGGAAATCGAATTGGAGACGATAACCACCGAACGCGCTGATGCCAAGGATGAGATCAATGCCTAAACAGAGATTATCCAGGTTGACAACCCCAGCCTCACAGGTTAGTAACGGCCACCGCGCGACGTGCAACTCCGTAAGCTGGACACGAGGCACGCACGCTACCGACGAACCAATCCCCACAACCGGCAGCTCACCAACGGTGGGAAGACCAAACTGGAGGACCAGACGTGGATGGATAAGACTCGTTTGGGCGCCGGTGTCGGCCAGGGCACGAATCGCCCAGGCTCCTTTGCGCACGGTAATAATCGGAAGTGAATGCGGACGAAATGATGCCCACTCGCGGGGCATATGCCACCACAGCGGGCCGAGGTTCAGAGTACTGCCCATGGGTGAACAAGGTCAGTACCCCGCGGTCAGCGTACGAACGCCAGAGTCGTTGAAAGGCGTCGGTCAGCGGATTAGTAGTCACCGCCACCAGTCTGGCTCGTACCGGTTCACCCGCTTCGTCCTCCGCGGTAACTTGCAGGAGCAGCCAGGCGTCCACATAGCGCGCTTCCCATTCCTCGGGCGTAAGTTCTTCCTGGCCCTCGTACGGAGTGAGGGTGGGATCAAGCAAAGCAGAAACAGATGGCGACGACATGGCATGTGCTCCTCTAGGCAGAGGATTGTAGGGCCTCAGCTCAGGGTCGTCAACGGAAGAACAAGGGAGAAGGGTTGGAGGAATGCTGATGGACTTCTATAAGATCGTCGATCAAGTAGTCGCGCTCGTGCAGCAGCGCGGCCAGGTGACCTACCGGTCGCTCAAACGACAATTCGTGCTCGATGACGACTATTTTGAGGATCTCAAAGCCGAACTCCTCTACACCCATCCCGACGTTATTGATGACGAGGGGCGTGGCTTCAAATGGGCCGGCGCTGCGCCAGTTTTAAGTTCCAAGCCTGTCCTGCCCGCGCCAGTGCCGCAGGCACAGGTGAGCCTAGTCGAAGGGTCTCAGGTTCCAAGTCAGGGTGCCGACCTCCGACCTCTAACCTCCAACCTTTCTCCGGTGAGCTACACGCCTGCCCACCTCGCCGACCGCATTCGTGCGGAACAAGCAGTGTTGGCAGCGCGCAGTGGAACCGACGGTGAGCGGAAAACGATCACGGCTTTGTTTGCCGATCTCAAAGGTTCCACCGCATTAATTGAAGGGCTTGATCCCGAAGAAGCACAGGCGATCATTGATCCGGCACTGCAAGTGATGATGGATGCCGTACATCGCTACGAAGGCTATGTGGCGCAGGCACTGGGCGATGGCATCTTCGCCTTGTTCGGTGCGCCGATTGCTCACGAAGATCATCCCCAGCGCGCCCTCTATGCCGCGCTGCGCATGCAAGAAGAGATGCGATGGTACGCGGACACGTTGCGGGCTAAGGGCTATCCGCCGCTGTTGATGCGAGTGGGCGTGAACACCGGCGAAGTGGTGGTGCGCTCGATTCGCAAGGATGACTTGCATACCGACTACGTACCGGTGGGACATTCGACGAACTTAGCCGCACGTATGGAACAGTTGGCCGCACCCGGTTCAATTCTGGTGAGTGCCTACACCCATAAACTCACGGACGGGTATTTCGTCTTCAAAGACTTGGGCCAGACACAAATCAAAGGTGTGGAAGAAGAGCTCAACATCTACGAAGTGCTGGGGGCAGGCCCGCTGCGGACGCGGTTGCAAGTCAGTGCAACCCGCCGTGGCCTTACCCGCTTTGTCGGGCGGCAACGTGAATTGGAACAAATGCAGCAAGCCTTAGCGCAGGCGAAAGCCGGACACGGGCAGATCGTTGGGGTGATGGGCGAGCCGGGATTAGGCAAGTCGCGGCTGTTCTATGAGTTCAAGTTGCTGTCACAACCTGGCTGCCTCATACTTGAGTCGTACTCCGTCTCCCACGGCAAAGCCTCGCCCTATCTGCCGGTGATTGAATTACTCAAGAGTTACTTCGATATCCAGGTCTTAGACGATGAACGTAAAAAGCGAGAGAAAGTCACGGGGAAGGTCCTTACGTTAGACCGCAGCCTTGAAGACACGCTGCCGTATCTGTTTGCGTTACTCGGCATTGAAGAACAGCCCTCGCCGTTGCAGCAGATGGACCCGCAGATTCGGCGAAAGCGAACATTTGAAGCACTCAAGAAGTTATTCACTCGGGAGAGTCTCAATCAGCCCTTGGTCCTCATCTTTGAGGACCTGCACTGGATTGACAGCGAGACGCAAGGGTTTCTTGACACACTTAGTGAGAGTGTAGCCAGTGCACGCCTGCTGCTCTTGACCAACTATCGGCCAGAGTATCGCCACGAATGGGGCCAGAAGACGTATTACACGCAGTTACGGTTGGCGCCATTTGGCAAAGCCGAAGCGGAAGAATTTCTCGATGTGCTGTTGGGCATCGCCGTAGGGGCGACCGTCCGGTCGCCTCTACATCAGCTCATCCTGGAGAAGACCCAAGGCACGCCGTTCTTCATGGAGGAGATCGTCCAGGAATTGCGAGAGCGCGGCCTGTTGTCCGATCCGCGTAGGGTGGGCACCGCCCACCTCCAGGTGTTGCCCACCACGGTCCAAGGCATCCTGGCCGCCCGTATCGACCGCCTCGCCCCAGACGAGAAAGCGCTGTTACAACAGGTGTCGGTGATTGGCCGGGAGTTTCCGTTGAGCCTCGTGCGGCACGTCGTCCCCCAGCCCGAAGAAGAGTTGTATCGCGTACTGGCGTCGTTGCAGCACAAAGAGTTTCTCTACGAACAGCCCGCGTTCCCAGAAGTCGAATATATCTTCAAGCATGCCCTGACGCAGGAGGTGGCGTACAACACGGTGCTGCAGGAGCAGCGCAAAGTGTTACACGAGCGCACGGCGCAGGCGTTGGAAACCTTATACGCCACCAGTCTGGACGAGCACTACAGTGACTTCGCTCATCACTACAGTCGCAGTGGGAATACGGAGAAAGCGATTGAGTATCTGCAGATGGCAGGGGAACAAGCCGTGCAACGGTCGGCCTATGCGGAAGCAATCAATCACTTGACCACTGCCCTGGAGTTACTCAAGACCCTGCCGGATACGCCCGAGCGCACGAAACAAGAGCTCACGCTACAAGTTGCTCTGGGTGTATCGCTAGGCACCCACAAGGGCTATGCGGCTCCGGAAGTGGGAAACGCGTATACTCAGGCGCGCGAGCTGTGCCGGCAGATCGGGGAGACCCCTCAACTCGCCCTCGTGCTGCCAGGGTTGTACCGATTTTATCTCCTCCAGGCGGAGCATCAGACGGCGTGTGAATTGGCCGAGCAAACCCTGCGTTTGGCCCAGAGCGTCCAAGACCCTTCGCTCCTCTTGGAAGCTCATAAGGAGCTAGGATTCTCCTCGTATGAACTCGGCGAGTTTGTTCCCGCCCTGGAACACTTGGAGCAGGGTATTGCCCTCTACGACTCCGAGAAGCACCAACTCCTTGAGTTGGCCTTCCCCTCTGGAATGCATCCTGGAGTGATGTGTCTATCCTTTGCCGCTCGGGCCCTATGGTATCTCGGATATCCGGACCAGGCCCTGAAGAGGAACCAGGAAGCTTTGACCTTCGCTCGGGAGTCTTCTGATCCTTTCAGCCTCAGTATCACCCTGTATTTTGCTGCCGTCCTACATCAACTCCGCCAGGAGGTGCACCTTACCCAGGACCATGCTGAGGCAGTAATTGTCCTCTCGATGGAGCGGGGTTTCGCTCAGTTTTTGGCACAGAGCACCATCATGCGGGGCTGGGCACTGTCGGCACAAGGGCAAGGAGAAGAAGGCATTTCCCAGATGCACCAGGGCTTGGCCGCCAGCTACGCCATAGGGACAAGACAGGGACGACCGTATATGCTTGCCCATCTGGCTGAGGCGTATCGAAAAGTGGGGCAAACGAAAGAAGGGCTTACCGTGTTAGCTGAAGCGTTGGCTGCCGTAAACAAGAGTGGCGAGCATAGGCATGAGGCGGAGCTGTATCGGCTCAAGGGCGAGCTGACGCTCCAACAAGATAGTCTCCAGGGTCTTGAGTCTCGGGGCAACGAGGGAGAAGAGTGCTTTCACACGGCTATCGAGATTGCTCAGCAGCAGCAGGCGAAGTCGCTGGAATTGAGAGCAGCAACGAGCCTAGCGCGTCTCTGGCAACAACAAGGCAAGAAAACTGAAGCGCACCATCTGTTAGCCGAGATCTACGAGTGGTTCACCGAAGGGTTTGATACTAAAGATTTGCAAGAGGCAAAAGGACTGTTAGAGGAATTAACCTGAAGAGACACTTGTCATCCAAGAGCGGATTGCTACTGGACTCTATTTCCACACTATTTGACAAGACCTCGTTTACTCCTCAGGGGTGATCTATGTGGAAAGGACGCTGGCCGAGTCCACAGATGAGCACTTTGAGGAGACGCTGGCCGTCAATGTGCGGGGAGCTTGCTGGGCGATGCGTGAGATTCTTAACCGAGGGAGGATGTTAGAGCGGAGAAGTGGTCGCATCATTGTCATTGCTTCTGACTCGGCGAAGAGGGGCGAAGCCGGTTTAGCCGTGTACGATGCCTCAAAGCATGCCGTGCTCGGCTTGGTACGTGCTTTGGCGATGGAGGTAGGGGCAATGGGAATCACCGCTAATGCGGTGTGTCCGGGGTTCGTGCGGACAAAGCTGTTGCAGGACGCGGCCGCTCAATTAGCGGAGGTCTATGGAATTCCGCCTGAGGGGGTAGCTCAATTTCTGAAGAGCAATGATCCGCTCAAGCGGATTGCTACGCCCGAGGAGGTGGCCGAGATGGTGGTTTTCCTGGCCATGACTCCTGGCGGTGGGGCCATAACCGGACAAGGGCTCTGTATGGCTACCACGACATTGTCTTAAGTGCCGGGGCCGAGATGAGGTGCAACGGAATCCAGGAATCTCGTTGTTACCTTGAACGCTTTGCTGAAGAGAGGCCGCAGAAGATTTGACCTGCGGCTCTGCCGAAGGCATTGCGGAGTGAACTGGGAAGGAGGGAAAGATTATGATCAGGACACATACCGACGTGAATTGGGCATCGTGGGGAGTGAGCCTCTCGTTGGGGCTTGTCCTGCTGTTTTCCACCGCATTGGCTGCAGACGCCCCAACACCTTCGGCTGGATCGCCATCCGCCGCAACTCCTGCGTCGATGGAGGAGCTCGCGGGGCAGGCATTCACCGCTCGCTGTGCGGCGTGCCATGCGAAAGGGGATTTAACGCCGCTGCCCGAGCAATTGAAAAAACTCTCGCCAAAGGAGATCTACGCGGCACTGCGGTACGGAGTGATGCAAGAATACGCTGTCGGTTTTGATGATGGCACCTTGCATGCGCTTGCCCAGTTCCTGGGCGATCCAGACGCGGAACAAAAACGCCCGGCTAATGGCGGCGCGGTGTTTTGTAGAGGGAAGGAGTCGGGAAGCAAATCCGCGCCTGCCTGGCCTGGCTGGTCACTCGACACCAGCAACGCACGGTACGTGGCCCGTTCACTGTCAGCTACTGACGTACAGGGCCTACGTCTGAAGTGGGCGTTTGTTTTTCCGGATACCCAGGCGTTCAAGGGTGCGGCCAATCCGCTGGCGGTGGCCGAGGGACGTGTCTACGTCGGCAGCCTCAACAAGTGGGTCTACGCACTCGACGCGCAAAGCGGCTGCGCTTACTGGGCGTTCGAGGCCGAGGGCCGGGTGCGCTCAAACGTTGCGGTGGCCGAGGGAAGAGTAACGTTCGGTGACCTGTTGGCTAACGTGTATACGCTTGATGCACACACGGGCAAACTGCTCTGGTGGCAACGTACTGAAATTCAATCGACCGCGCGGATCACTGGGAGTGTCACCGTGCATAATGGACGTGTGTACGTGCCTGTATCGGCGATCCAGGAAGGATTGGGCATGCATCCGGATCTGTCGTGCTGCACGTTCAGTGGCAGCGTCGTGGCGTATGAGTTGAAGACTGGTAAACGCCTGTGGCAGACCTACATGATCGAGCAGCCCTTACGCTACCTGGGCAAAAACGCAAAAGGCGCCAATCGCTACGGTCCCTCCGGCGTGCCGATTTTCGCCGCGCCGACGGTCGATGCCAAACGCGGTGTGCTGTATGTCGGCACGGGCAACCAGCATACGGAACCGCTCGTGCCGGAGTCGGATGCGGTAGTAGCACTCGATCTCACGACCGGTGCGAAACGGTGGGTGACCACCCTCGCGCCGGAACAGTTCGGCGGAAAAGATATTTACCATATTGGTTGTGAAGAGTGGTCGCCGGCCAAGCGCGAGGGCTGCTCGCCGGAAAATCCCAAAGGGCAAGGGGATCGGGATTTCTCTGCCCCGGTGATGCTGGTCAAACGCAACGACGGGAAAGAAGTGCTGGTGGCGGGTAGTAAAGATGGAATGCTCTACGCGCTCGATCCAGACGCGCACGGCAAAGTGGTATGGAAGACGCGTGTAGGCAAAGGCGGTGAGCTCGGCGGCATCGAGTACGGCATGGCGAGCGACGGGCAACTGGTCTACGCGCCCGTGGTCGATTGGAATGTCGGGGAAAAGGCCGACGGGGCCTTGAATGCGGTGGACCTGATGACCGGCCAGGTGCGGTGGCGCACGCCCGCGCCGCAAGACAGTTGTACGGGCAAAGCAGATACGTGTGTCAACGGACTCGCATCGCCTGCCACGGTGGTTGGCGATGTCGTGTTCAGCGGGGGTCTCGATGGCGTGTTACGTGCCCACGATCGGCGTGAGGGGACAATCGTGTGGTCCTACGATGCCGTGCAGCCCTATACCGGCGTCAATGGATTGAAAGGCAACGGTGGAGCGTTTGGTATGGGCGGTGTCACGATTGTCGGTGATATGGTGTACATCACGTCCGGCTTGGAGATGTACAATATTTCCTTGGGTGGTAACGTGCTGCTGGCGTTCGAGCTGCCCAAGCAGACCGTCAACCGCTAAGAGGATAGCCACGAACTCACAGGACCCAACGAAGTCGGCACGGTAGTGGAGGTCCTCGGGCTAGACGTAGACGAAGTGGAATTCTGTGATGAGTAGGGACCGACTTACGCGGAACTAGCGTTGCAGAGTAACCAGCTTATTGCACTCCATCATCAGAGAGAGGTGTTAGAGATTGTGGCCTGATGAGTGTAGCGTCGTTGCAGGGCTAACACAGCGCGCTACTCGGCGCCATGCGCCCTCGAAGATGAGGGATCGAGGTTCGTATGCCCAGGAAAGCAGGAATGAGGCCTTTATCCCCCTCAGAATCAACATGACTAACGACTACTCCCCACTTTGCTGCAACAGCTTCGCCACGAGTCCTGTCCATCCGGTTTGATGACTTGCGCCGATCCCTGCACCATTATCACCGTGGAAGTATTCGTAGAACAGAATGAGATCGCGCCAATGAGGGTCATGTTGAAACTTTTCCGTGCCACCGTAGACCGCGCGACGACCGCTACCATCTCTAAGGAAGAGGCGAGAAAGGCGGCGAGAAAGATCAGCGGCAACTTCTCCCAATGTTTGCTGTTGGCCTGAGCCAGTCGGACATTCGACCCGATACTCGTCGCCGAGGTAAAAATGGAATTTCTGGAGCGATTCGATGAGGAGATAGTTCACCGGAAACCAGACTGGCCCGCGCCAGTTTGAGTTGCCACCAAAGAGGCCAGTAGTCGACTCTGCAGGTTCGTAGTGCACCTGGTGTTCCCGACCATTCACAGCCAGAGTATACGGATGATCGTGGTGAAAACGCGACAGGGCGCGGATACCGTAGGGAGAAAGGAATTCTTGCTCATCCAACATATAGTGTAGGACCTGCTGTAAATGTGAGCGGTCGACCAAGGACAGAAACCGTAGCACGCGCCCATCTGCCGTCGTCTGGGTTTCGATATGTTCGCTTAACTCGGGGCGATTCTCGATAAACCATTGCAGCCGTCGCTTAAAACCTGGAAGCTTATCGACGATATCCGAATCAAGGGTTTCAACTGCAAATAATGGTGTCAAACCGACCATCGAACGAATTTTTAGCGGAAACGGCTTTCCCTGCTGTGGATGCAGGACATCATAATAAAAACCGTCTTGTGGGTTCCACAATGATAATCCTTCGTTACCGAGATTGTTGATTGCGCGGCAAATATAGACAAAATGCTCGAAGAATTTACTGGCAACGTCTTCATAGGCTGAGTCTTCCCGCGCCAGCTCAAGTGCGATGGTCAACATGTTTAGACAATACATACCCATCCAGCTCGTGCCATCAGATTGCTCAAGGTAGCCACCGGTTGGGAGTGGGGCGCTGCGATCAAACACCCCAATGTTATCAAGCCCGAGAAAACCACCCTGGAAAACATTGCGTCCTTCTGCATCTTTACGGTTCACCCACCAGGTGAAGTTGAGTAATAGTTTGTGAAATATACGTTCAAGAAACTTGCGATCAGCCGCACCGCGGCGTTTTTCTTCTATCTTGTAGACGCGCCAGGCTGCCCACGCATGGACCGGCGGGTTCACGTCGCCGAACGCCCATTCGTAGGCAGGTAGTTGGCCGTTGGGGTGCATGTACCACTCCCGCAACATGAGGATCAATTGTTCTTTGGCAAAGTCAGCATCAACCAACGCGAGCGGGAGACAATGAAATGCAAGATCCCATGCTGCGTACCAGGGATATTCCCATTTGTCCGGCATGGAGATGACATCGGAGTTAAATAAATGTTCCCATTGATGGTTGCGTCCGTTCAAGCGTCCTAGAGGAGGCGGCGCCTCATTGGGATCGCCTCTCAGCCAGCGGCTGACATTGTAATGATAGAATTGCTTGCTCCACAGCATGCCTGCTAACGCTTGCCGCATGACGTTGCGAGCGTCGAGCGAAAGTGTATCGGGGATGACAGTAGCATAGAATTCGTCGGCCTCGCGCTGTCGCGTCGCTACGAGGTTATCAAACTCGCCCGTGAAAACAGGACTTGCTTGCGGCGCGAGATTGGTCAGTCGCAGACGAATAGTGACCGTTTCACCAGGACGGACGGTCAGCGGGTAGTGGGCGGCGACTTTAGTGCCGTAGGGTGACGGGTTTATCGCTCCTTTTTCGCCGCGCACGATATAATTGTTGATTCCATCTTTGACATAGGGAGATACGTTCTCACCGCCACTCAAGCGGTGAAGATTGGTCTCGTTATTGGTAAAGAGCAATGGCGGAGCGCTATCACAGAAGAGCCAACGTTGACCGTAATACTCATGTCTAATTTCAACGATGCCGTCTTCCGCCTTGCGTAACGAGGGGCGTCGGACATCAAGGCCGGTAGACCAGGTATTACGGAACCACAACGTCGGGAGCAAACGCAGGGTGGCAGTTTCGGGACCGCGGTTCACAACTTGTATGCGTATCAGAATGTCTTCAGCGGCCGCTTTGGCGTATTCGATAAACACGTCGAAATAACGATTGTCACTAAACACGCCAGTATCGATCAGCTCGAACTCGGAATTCTCACGGCCACGCCAACGGTTTCCTTCGACGAGTTTCCAATAAGGAAACTCTCCTTGTGGATACTTGTAGAGAAATTTCATGTACGAATGGGTTGGTGTCGAGTCGAGATAGAAGTAATACTCTTTGACATCTTCTCCGTGATTTCCCTCATTGCCGGTCAAACCAAAAAGCCGTTCTTTGAGAATAGGGTCGCGGCCATTCCACAGCGCCAACGCAAAGCAGATGAACTGCTGACGATCGCAAATGCCGCCGATTCCATCCTCATTCCAGCGATACGCCTTGGAGCGGGCGTGATCATGCGGCAGCGACTCCCATGCAGTGCCGTACGCACTGTAGTCTTCACGGACCGTGCCCCACGCCCGCTCACTGAGGTACGGACCCCATCGTTTCCAGTTAACTGTACGAGTGCGAGTTTCTTGTAATCTTTTTTCTTCTGCTGTCACAGCTGGTACACCTCTCCCTATAGTAGTGTAGCAGATCATCTCTGTAACTTTATATTGCCTAGGTGTAGTGACCATCACCTCGGCTGGACTCTCCGCGCAAGATTAGCTACAGGGATAATCCTGAGGAGGCAGGTATGAACGCGTTGGAAGAAGGAACAAAGCTCACGCTCGATTTTCATAAGCTACAAAAGGTCGCGGAGACCAAACAAGCCGTTGTTCCGGTGGTGCTCCAACACGCCGACACCAAAGAAGTGTTGTTTATTGGTTATGCCAATGAATTAGCCTTACAAGAAACGCAGAAAACACGCCGCGCAGTATTATGGTCTACCTCACGTGACGAACTCTGGCGTAAGGGGGAGACCTCCGGTGACGTCCTTGATCTAGTTGAAATTCGTGTCAACTGCGAACAGAACTCGTTGTTATACATCGTCCGGCCACGCAAAAGTGGCGTCTGTCACACCAAAGATGTATCAGGGCAAACGCGGGTCAGCTGTTATTATCGCCGCACCACTGGCGGTGAGGCGGAGTTGGAATTTGTGTGAGTTCGTGGTTTGCTGCTCTTTGCTTGCCTCTCACAGCCCTCATCCTCACTCCCTTTCCCGCTGTGCGGGGGAGGGAAGCCCGCAGGACAGGGTGAAGGCCAAACAGCACGTACTCCTACGTGATATAGGACAGTTACATTCCAAACGGAACGACCGCATTTCGCCAGCGAAAATTTCCGGGCAATATTGGATTTGTCTTGTCGTGCTAGTCGTGTTCCCGCCTTATCCTCTAAATTTCGGCATCACCTCGCGCGCGAACAACTGCATGGACCGGCGTGCCTCGTTGAACGTAATGCGGCTGAAATTAACTTGCAGAGAAGCCACGTCAAAGCCGCCAATCTCGTCGTGGAAAGTTGTAATCTGTTCGGTGATCATATCGGGCGTGCCGATCCATGCCACGTTCTTAGCAAGCTGCGAGTCGAACGTCTCTTTCTTGAGGTTGGCGATGAGTTGGTCGTAGCCTGGATAGTCTTTGGAGCTGGTACCTTCGAGCCATTCTGACGCAGCAGCGACAAACTGTTTGAGATAGAGTTCGAGTTCGACACGCGCGATCTGTTCGGCATGGGCGAACGTTTCGGCGCAAAACATATGGAACGCGAGCATGATGCGTCCACTCCCCGAATGGCCCGCGCTACGCCACGCGTCGCGGTACAGGCCGATCAGCTCGCGCATCCGACCTCCTGCAAACGGCACACACATGATCGCGTGTCCTGCCTTGCCAGCGGAGATGAAGCTTTCTGGTGTGGTGATTGCGGCGATCCAGAACGGCGGGTGTGGCTTCTGCGTCGGTCGGGGGAGAGAAGTCACATTGTGGAAGCTGTAGAAGCGTCCTTCACAGGTGACATTCTCCTCTTCCAGGAGGCGTTGCACCTGCTCCATTCCCTCTGCAAAACGCGCACGACTCTCGTCCGGGGAGATGCCAAAACGGGAGAACTCATGAGGCAGAAAGGCGCGAGCAAAACCGACGTCAAGCCGCCCGCCAGAAATTCCATCGACCATACCGATCTCACCTGCGAGCTTTAGCGGATTGTTAAATACTGGCAGCACTGCCCCGGTGATAAGTCGTGCCTTGGCAGTGCACATAGCTGCCGCTGAGAGGAAGGTAAGGGGATTGGGACTGTAGCCACCGTAGGGTCGGAAGTAGTGCTCGACGGTACGCACGTGCGAGTAGCCGAGTTTGTCGCAGAGTTTCACTAGTGCGAGCGCCTCTTGCCAGTATTCGCTGGCTGATTTGTCCTCTGGGCCGACACAGGGAAAGAACTGTAGCCCGAAGTCCACAATGGTCTCCTGATTTCATTGACGGTGTGAAATTGTCTGTATACTGTCAAGCAAAAGAAAAACAAGGAGGACGTCATGTCGCAGCGTACTACTCCACCGTTTCGTGCTGATGTTGTTGGCAGTCTATTACGACCGGCCTCGCTGTTAGCAGCGCGCGAAAAGTACCAGCAAGGCGAAATCACTGTGGAAGCCTTGCGTACGCTTGAGGATGACGCCATCCGCGATGCTGTTAAGTTGCAGGAGGGCGTGGGGCTGCAGGCCGCGACCGATGGCGAGTTCCGCCGCGAGCTGTGGCATATGGATTTCCTCTGCAAATTCGTCAATGCGGAGATGTACGAGGCAGGGATCAAGATCAAATTTCATTCCGAGCAGGGCGACATCGATTTTACGCCTCCTGGTATCCGCGTAGTCGGAAAGCTGGCGCGTCCAGAAGGTGGTATCTTCGTCAAAGATTTTGCCTACCTGAAATCCATTACCAGTGTCATACCCAAGCAGACTATTCCCTCGCCGACCAACATGCATTTTCGTGGCGGACGCAAAGTGATTGACACGCAGGCCTATCCTGAACTTGACGAATTCTATGCTGACCTTGCACGCCTCTATCGTGAGGAGATCGACGGCTTTGCTAAAGCCGGTTGTAAGTATCTGCAGATCGACGATGTCAACTTTACCTACATGTGTGACCCGAAACTCAGGGCAGATGTACGCACCAATATCAACGAAGAGCCAGAACATCTTGTCCATACCTATGCCAAACTCATCAACGACTCGATTGCACACCGTCCTAAAGACATGACGGTGTGCGTGCACATGTGCCGGGGCAACGCCTTTTCGACATGGATGGCAGAGGGCGGCTACGACCCTGTAGCCGAGGTGATTTTTAACGAGATCGACGTCGATGGCTTCTTCCTGGAATATGATACACCGCGTGCAGGTGGCTTCACGCCGCTCCGTTTCGTGCCCAAGGGTAAGACGATCGTGTTGGGGCTTGTTACGACCAAGCATGGACGGCTCGAAAACAAGGACGACCTTAAGCGACGTATCGACGAAGCGGCCAAGTACGTCCCCATCGAGCAGCTCGCGCTGTCGCCGCAATGTGGGTTCGCCAGCGGTGCTGCAGGTAACAAACTGTCACACGACGACCAACGGGCCAAGCTCGAACTCGTGGTACAGACTGCCCGCGAAGTGTGGGACTAGTCCCGCCTCTTTTCCCTACGCACAGGATAGTACAGTAACTTCCTTCAATCGATTCGTAGAATTTACCCTTATGAAAGTAAGTGGAGCAAATTCCTATATGTAGCCAGATGAATGTTCCTACATATGGCCGTATAGAGGTGGTTATAGGTAGACTGTTCTGGCTATTCCTGGGAAGGTGTTTCTGCTAATAGGAACAGCCAGTGTCGTTCAATTAAAAGTTAGCCCGCACTTCTTTCTTAATGACTCAATGGAAACTCTACAGAAAAAGAGGATGCCTCCCATGCCTACCGAGCATATCGAACGTAAGCTTGCGGCGATCCTCCATGCCGATGTCAAAGGCTACAGCCGCCTGATGGAGGAAGATGAGGTCGGCACCTTGCGCACCCTGACTGCTTACCGAGCAGTGACCGATGCGTTGATTGAACAACACCGGGGCCGCATCGTTGGCACGGCGGGCGATAGCATCCTGGCGGAGTTTGCCAGCCCCGTCGAGGCCGTGCAATGTGCAGTCGACATTCACCAGGCCCTCAGGCCCAGGAATGCAGACCTCCCGCCCAACCGTCGTATGGAATTTCGCATCGGCGTCAACGTGGGCGATGTCATAGTCGAGGGAGCACAGATTTACGGTGATGGGGTCAACATCGCGGCCCGCCTGGAAGCTCTGGCCGAAGGGGGCGGGCTCTGTATTTCCGGGACTGTCTATGACCAGATCGAGAACAAACTGCCTTTGGTGTATGAGTCTCTGGGCAAACAAACCGTCAAGAACATCAAAAAACCGGTGCGCATGTATCGAGTCAGGTTAGAGGGTGAGGCGATTGCTCCCCCGGCAAGAGAGAAGGACGAGGTCAGCGTGCCTTCACTGGCGTTACCCGACAAGCCGTCCATCGCCGTGCTGCCGTTCGTCAACATGAGCAGCGATCCCGAGCAGGAATACTTCAGCGACGGCATGACCGAAGACCTGATCACGGATCTCTCCAAGCTCTCCGGCCTCTTTGTCAGTTCCCGCTACTCTGTCTTCACTTACAAGGGCAAGGCGGTGAAGGTGCAAGAGGTGAGCAGAGAGCTAGGAGTGCGGTATGTATTAGAGGGGAGTGTCCGCAAGGTCGGCAACCGTATACTGACGACAGTCCAGCTAATAGATGCCACCACAGGCGGGCACGTCTGGGCCGAGCGCTATGACCGCCCCCTACAAGACCTCTATGCCCTGCAAGAGGAGGTCAGGCGCAAGATCGTGGCCCATCTCGCGTTGAGGCTGACAGATGAGGAACAAGAGCAGTTGCAGCGCGCCTATACTCCCCACCCAGAAGCCTATGACTCCACCGTGCGTGCGTGGGCGTACTTGTATCGCTTCACGCCAGAGGCGAATGCGCAGACGCGACGGCTGTGTGAGCAAGCCATTACGCTGGATCCGACCTATGGCGTGGCGTACACGGTGTTGGGGTGGACCTACTTTATGGAGTGGTTCCTGCAATGGAACCAAGATCCCCAGACGCTAGAGCGGGCCTTTGCACTGGCGCAACAGGCCATCGCTTTGGATGACTCGCTCCCTCCAGCCCACGAACTCTTGGGTGGAGCCTATCTGTGGAAGAACAAACAACACGAGCAAGCCATTAGGGAAGTAAAGCGAGCCCTTGCCTACGGTCCCAACTGGTTCTCTTCCTATGCAGCCTTAGGGATCATGCTGAACTATGCGGGCCGGCCTGAGGAAGCGATCGGGTTTGCAGAGCAGGCGCGGCGCTTCAGCCCCCTGACCCCGATCTATTACTTACGCGCCTTAGGCCAGGCATATTACTTGATGGGGCGGTATGAGGAGGCGATTACAGCTCTCAAGGAAGTCCTCACCCTCAACCCCAACCTTATTGATTCCCACCTTATCTTGGCTGTCAGCTATAGTGAGTCTGGTCGGGAGGAGGAAGCGCAAGCTGAGGCGGCGGAAGTCCAGCGGGTCAGTCCCAATTTCTCGCTGGAGGGGGCGAGGCAGAGGCTTCCATACAAAGATCCCGCGACATTAGAGCGCATGCTTGCTGCCCTACGCAAAGCAGGATTGAAGTGAGGATGTCGTGAATCATGGAGAAAACAGAAAAAGAAAATGGACAAACATAAACTTACCCACCGTTCAGAGTCATGCTGGCTAACAAACTGCTGCACCGTATTGCCGCCCGCTTGCGGTTCAGAATAAATCTGAAAGGTCTCGGTTTGGGCGGCAAACGGTGACTGGCGACGTTAGCCCGCTTCAAATAAGGAGGAAGATCGTGGATGAATTGATCTATGCATCGGCAACAGCACTGGCGAAAGCTATTCGTGCGAAGAGCGTCTCTTCCGTAGAAGTGATAGAAGCGCACCTCAAACGCATTGAAACGGTCAATTCTCAACTGAATGCTGTTGTCCAACTGACAGCAGATACTGCTCGGGCGGAAGCCCAAGCCGCCGATGCCGCTCTTGCTCGGGGGGACAACACAGGTCCGTTGCACGGCGTGCCGGTGACAATCAAGGATAACATTGAGATGGCAGGTTGGGTCTGCACGGTGGGCACCAAGGGACGCACGTCTTTCATACCCGCCCTGGACGCGACGGTTGTCACACGGCTACGCACTGCAGGAGCCGTCGTGGTGGGGAAGACCAACCTCCCGGAGTTGGGCTTAGCCTTTGAGAGTGACAATCTCATCTACGGACGGACGAACAATCCCTATGACCTGTCACGAACCCCCGGAGGGAGTAGCGGAGGCGAAGCGGCTATTATTGCTGCGGGTGGGTCTCCCTTAGGACTTGGGAACGATGCCGCAGGTAGTATTCGCCTGCCCGCTCATTTCTGCGGGATTACGGGCATTAAGCCGACTTCTGGGCGGGTGCCGCGAACCGGCACGCCTCCAGGTCCTGGGGGAGCGTTGGATACAATTTGGCAGAATGGGCCAATGGCCAGGTTTGTAGAAGATCTGAGCCTGACGTTGCCACTTATTGCCGGAATAGACTGGCGCGATCCGGGGATTGTGCCGATGCCGCTCGGTAATCCGCAAGCCGTTGATCTCAAGCGTCTTCGGGTGGCTTTTTACACAGACAATGGAATCGTGTCGCCCACCCCAGAAACAGGTGCCGTTGTAAGGAACACGGCAAACGTACTGTCGGCTGCGGGTCTCGCTGTAGAAGAAGCACGCCCCACCGGCATCGAGCAATCTTACGAGATCGTGCTCGCTCTCTTCGGTGCCGATGGTGGCGTCGGGATACAAATGCTCTCACAGATGTTTGGCACAACTGAGAGGCACCCGTTGATGGAGGGATTTCTAGAGGTGCTGCGCCCCCATGCGATGTCTACGACAGAGTTCAGCGCCCTACTGTTTAGGTGGGATATGTTCCGTAGTGCCATGCTGGCGTTCCTGGAAAAGTATGACGTGATCATTTGTCCGGTGAATGCCTACCCTGCACTCCCGCATGGAACGAGCCTCGAAAAGCTTTCCGCCTTCAGTTACACCATCACGTATAATCTGACCGGGTGGCCGGGAGCAGTGGTACGAGGTGGCACCTCGCCTGAAGGCTTACCTATCGGGGTACAGATCGTGGCACGTCCGTGGCGGGAAGATGTAGCATTAGCGGTAGCTCAGCACCTTGAAACTGCTTTGGGTGGCTGGCAACGCCCCCCACTCTAGAAGCATGAGCAAACAGGGATCGAGATCACCAGCACAGGCTAACGAGACTGTCGAAAAACCTCTGCGGCTGAAGGATGCTGCTGGTTGACTCTGTGCCAGACCAAAGACTTTGGGGAAGTAGACACAAACAGTGAGTAAGTGTATAGTAGACTCTGCAGCCTTCGCCCTTCTCGGGGCTGCGGGGGAAG